>Ga0070730_10002567_pt1 | contig 16479 bp, 12 predicted proteins | sample Coa_R1_3_FD_66447 | JGI IMG/M metagenome (GOLD analysis project Ga0070730, IMG submission 66447) | Surface soil microbial communities from Centralia Pennsylvania, which are recovering from an underground coalmine fire - Coalmine... | ecosystem: Environmental > Terrestrial > Soil > Unclassified ...
GTCGAGGACGACTGGCAGACGCAGCGCCTCGGCGACCCGCTCGGCGACTTCCTCTGCCTGGCGTTCGTCGACGACGTCCTCGAGCAGCACGGTGAATTCGTCGCCGCCCAGTCGCGCCGCGGTGTCACCGGTGCCCAGGCACAGGTTGATCCGGTTGGCCACTTCGACCAGCAGGGCGTCGCCGAACGCGTGACCCAGGCTGTCATTGACCACTTTGAAGCGGTCCAGATCCAGGAACAGCACGGCGACCTTGCGCGCCTGACGCGCCGCGCGTTCGAGCCCATGCGTCAGCCGATCGAGCAGCAGCGCTCGGTTGGGGAGTCCGGTGAGCGTGTCGGTGAAGGCCAGCCGACTCAGCTCACGCTCAAACGTCTTGCGCTCGGTAATGTCCCGGCACGTTGCAACGATGCCCTCGACTGCCGGCTGATCCAGCATATTGGTGGCGACGATTTCGAAGTCCCGCCAGGACCCGTCACTATGTCGCACTCGTAACTCGTCCATGAGGGTCCCGCCAGGTTGCGACAGGACGCTCCTGAGGTAGGCGTTGGCAGCCCCTTGCTCATCGGGGTGCACCAGGTCAAGCAAAATCGTGCCGCGCAGCTCTTCGGGTGATTGGCCCCAGACCGACTGAACCGCGGGGCTGGCGTAGCCAATCCGGCCGTCGCCATCGAGAATGGCGATCACATCCGAAGCGTTCTGCACCAGCGAGCGAAAGCGCTCTTCGCTTTGTCGAAGCGCCTCGCGCTGCAGAAGCTCGGCCCGCCGCTGGCCCTCGACCTCCGCGGCGTCGCTCGACAGCCGCGCCATTTCGTTGGCCAGCCGCGCGGTCTCCAGTGCGACCGCGGCATAGTCGGCGAGCGTTTCGAGCACGAGCAGTTCTTCCGTGCTGAAGGCGCTCGCGCGCTCGGCGTGGACAACCAGCCGCCAGGCCAGTAGCGCGCCCACCGGTTTGGAATCCTGCGCGCCGAACGGTAGCGCCGCCACCCAGACGTCAAGTGAGCGCAATTCGTGTGGCAACCACTCGGGAAGCTCCGCGTTCCAGTGCCCGATGCCCAGCATGATGCGCTTGCCGTCGAGGCCGACTTGCTCGGCCAGCGCCTCGCGGAGGGCCGGTTGGTCGACGTCGCCGGCTTGATGACCGACGAACCGGGGATGCGGACCCAGCGGAATGAGTCCGATGCCGTCCACTTTGAGGGTGTCCCGCACCTCCCGCGCCGTGATCGCCTGGAACGCGATCTCCGGCCGGAGCGTGCCCGCCACCGCGCGCCCGACGCGACTCATCATGACCAGGTCGCGTGACCGCCGCTCCCCGCGATCCATGGTTTTCTTCGCCAGGTACACCAGCACGCCCGGCAGGACCAGCGCCGGCGAGAGGCCCGGCGCGGCCGTCAACACGACCGCCAGGGTCGACCCGAGCAGGCCAAGCGCGATCTCGGCCAGCGCCTTCGCGCCGATCTTGCCGCGCAATACTGTCCAGACCGACCGACGCTGATCGAGGGCGACCGCGCCGGCGACGGTCGTCGCCGAAACCAGGTAGTAGGCCGTGCTCGCCAGGACCGCGGCTGGCAGGGCGGTCCAGCCTGATCCGCTGGTCAGTAAGGTCGGTCCACCCAGCGCGGAAGCCAGGTGGCCCGCGATGCCGACCGCAAGCATGGCGCTGGCCGCGTTGAAGATGCCTTTTAGCCCGAGCCGACGTCGGCTGATGGTGTAGGTCAGGAGCCCGATGCCGGCGACCAGCATGCCGATGCCGGGTGGCAACAGCAGCGCCGTCGCGACGGCCGGGACGGTGCTTGCATCCGTCGCCCAGCCGCTGTGCACCTGGAACTGGAAGTGAACCGCGAGAATATACAGGGCCAGCAAAGCCAGGCCCGCGAGCGGGGTCCAGGCATACGTCCAGCTGGACACGGACATGAGGTCCGCGGCGGCCAGCAGTCCTGCCGACGCAATGATCAGCAGCGCGAACAGCCGGGCGGCTAGACGCATGTCAGTCGGCTAAGCGGACGGGCTCTTCGAACCGTAGCGAAGGCGATGACGACCAGGGGCGTGCGGCTCGCCTCGGCGCCGAGAGAGTGATCCCGAAAGCCCACCACGCGAGGCCAAGACCGAGCAGCAAGTCTCCCAGGCTGAGGACGTTGGCATTCGGAAACCAAGCCGGTTCGGCGATGACATCGCCAATCAGACTGAGTCTGGTCGCGTCGTTCATCACCACGATGTTCCGCAGCTGCGGACCACTTGACTGGTCGGTGGCGATCGGCGCGCCACGGGCGGCCATCCGGGCGTCGGCGGATTGCGGCATGAAGCCGCCGTTGGCAACCACGACCAGCAGATTCAGGCCAACCCCGACGGCTGCCAGCAGCCAGGGGTAGCGCGTGGCGCGCGTCGCGAGGGCGTTGCGCAGCAAGACGGCACACAAAATGGCGAGGCATGCGGTCCAGATAATTGGCCCCCATGCAATTGCCCACGCTTGATGATCGGTCGGCGAATTGTGCAGCAAAAGCTGGACCCCGAGCGAGCCCAGGGCGAGGGCCGGCCAGCGGACGTGAATTCGGGCCCAACCAGCAAACGAGCCGCCACGCAAGAGCGCGACGGCTACGCCGATCAAACCGAGTGCTACCAACGCGGTCATGTCAGGTGATTCATAGGACAGGCGTCGAGGGAGTGTCCTGGCAGCGGCACCCGTTGGGGGGAACGGGGCCGCGACCAGGACGTGTCGATCAGGTCCAGTGCTCGCCGGCGGCGCCGGCGAAAACCATCGCGACCAGGCTGAGGAGGGCCAGGCCGAGTCGCATGCTGCTCGGCGTCATTGTCGTGCGGATACGTTCCCACTGGGTTCCAAAGGACTTCATTTCACGTTCTCCTTGATCTATTACGGCTTCACTGTGCGTGCTTCCGATGCCTGAATGATCGGCCTACCCGGTACCTTTAGTACCCCCCGAGTGGAGGAGATTCGCCCCTCGGCGTGGTTTTCGGTACGCTGTTCGGCATCTCTCAAGGGCTGGAGGCTCGACCCGTGCACCGACGCTGATCGGCCACAAGCTTCGCCCGGTCGGGCACCCGCGGCCGCAGCGCTCGCTAGCAAGCCGAGAGCCCTGACGACTTCTGCCCACCGCCTCACTTCGCTCGCTCCTTCCGATTTCAAGTATCTGAACCGGAAGGGAGCCGCGAAGCGGCGGGGAGCGGGGTCGCAGCGTCCATCGATCAAGCCTGCGGTCACGTCAATCAAGCCACGTTTGACCCGCAGGAGTTCGCGCCCATGTCTACGACAATTTCCCCTCCGACAACGCCAGCCTTCCGTAACGCGCTCGAACGCGTCATCGCCGAGGTGGTCGCGCCCGTGGCGCGCGACATCGATGCCACGGGCGCCTTCCCGCGTCACAACATCGAGGCGCTTGGCGGCGCCGGGCTGCTCGGCTTGATGAGCGCGCCTGCCGTCGGTGGCCCAGGCCTCGGTCTGCGCGACGTCGCCGAGGTCATCGAGCGTCTCGCCGGCGCGTGCGGTTCGACCGCGATGGTCGTCCTGATGCACTACGCGGCCGTGGGCGTGCTCGAGGCCCACGGCCCGCGCGATATCCGCGAAGCGGTCGCCGCTGGCCGCCACCTGTGCACGCTGGCATTCTCCGAGGCCGGCTCGCGCAGCCACTTCTGGGCGCCGCTCGGCACCGCCAAGCCGGCCGATGGCCAGGTTCGGCTGGACGCCCAGAAGAGCTGGGTGACCTCTGCCGGCCAGGCCGACAGCTACATCTGGACGAGCCTGCCACTCGCCGCCGAAGGCCCGATGACCTTGTGGCTGTTTCCCGCGCGAGCAGACGGGCTCAGCCAACCAAGCGGCTTCGATGGTCTCGGCCTGCGCGGAAACGGCTCGACCCCCGTCACTGCGACGGCCGTCCAGTTGCCGCTGGCGGCCATGCTTGGCGCGGACGGAGCCGGGCTGGACCTGGCGCTGACACTCGTTCTCCCGACGTTCCAGGTATTGAGCACGGCCTTCAGTCTGGGGCTGATGGAAGCTGTGACCGCCGAAACGGCCGCGCACCTCACCGCTACCCGCCTGGGCCACATCGATCGTTCACTGGCCCAGCAGCCCACCGTTCGGCTCGACTTTGCCAGAATGCGCGTGCAGACCGACACCACGCGCGCCCTGTTGCTGGATACGCTGACCGCCCTCGAGACCCAGCGACCCGACGGGATGCTCCGCGTCCTGGAGTCCAAAGCCGCCGCCGCCGAAGCCGCGCTGGCGGTGACCGACCTGGCCATGAAGGTGTGCGGCGGGGCGGCCTTCCGCAAAGAGCTGGGTATCGAACGCCGCTTTCGCGATGCGCGCGCCGCTCGCGTCATGGCGCCGACCACCGACGCGTTGCTCGACTTCATCGGTCGCGCCACGCTGGGCCTGCCGCTGTTCGAGGACGTCGTCGCGCGGTGAGCACCACCGACGCGACGCTCGTCCTCGGGGCCGTCGCCTACGACCCCAAGGTCGTCACGATCTGGACCGGCTTTCGCACGTGGTTCATCCGCCAGGGGTTCCCCTTCGACTATGTGCTGTACTCCCACTACGAGCGGCAGGTGGAAGATCTACTCGACGGGCGGATCCATGTCGCGTGGAATTCGCCGTTAGCGTGGGTGCGCGCCCGCCGGCTCGCTCACACGCGAGGCGACGACGTCACAGCCCTGGCCATGCGGGATACCGATCGCGATCTGACGTCCGTCGTCGTCGTCCGCTCCGAGAGCCCGATCCGATCGCTGGCCGATCTGCGTGGCAAGACCGTCGGGGTAGGCGCCGTCGACTCCCCACAGGCGACGCTGCTGCCGCTGGCGCATATTCGCGCGTCCGGGTTGGAACTGGGCCGTGACTTTGAAGTTCACCGCTTCGACGTTGGGGTTGGCTTACACGGCGATCACGTCGGCGGGGAGCGCGACGCGGCGCGCGCGCTTGTAAACCGGGAGGTCGACGCGGCGTGCATGATCGATTCGAACTACCTCGCGTTCGGCCGTGATGGCACGTTTCTCAGTGGGTCGACACGCGTCCTCGCCCAGACCGCGAAGTTTGACCATTGCAACATGACAGTCTCGCCGAGTGCGCCACGCGCGCTCACGGACCAGTTCAGAGACCTGCTGCTGGGGATGTCGTACGCCGACCCCACCGTTCGGCCCCTGCTCGACCTCGAAGGTCTCAAAGCGTGGTGCGACGGCCGGATCTCTGGCTACGGCCCGCTCGAGGGGGCCGTCGATGCAGCCCGTTTTTACGACCCGCGGGGCAGTATTACCGCGCATGACTATCGACCTTGAAGATCTGGGACTCGACCGCGGCGCGCACCTGCTGATCGACCGGGCACTGCGCGACCTCCCGGTCGGAGGTTGCCTGACGGTACGCGGCCGAGACCCAGCGCTGGGCATTCACCTGCGCGCGTGGGCGCGCGGACGCGGGCACACCGTCGAAGTCGACGCCGACGGTCTTGTTCTGGTGCGCGGCGACGCCGATCGCGCCCGCTGGCTCGGCGCCGAACGCGCGGGTGGCGCTGCGCCGCGCCAGGCCGTCGATCGGCCAGGCGCGACCTGGGGATTGGCCGCCCGCGGGGCGCTGATCGAGCAGGGCGGCCCGACGGTCCACTTCGACCTGGAAGACCGGCATCTGGTCTGGGCTGACCTCGCGCCTCGACTGTATGCACAGGCGGCGGCCAGCCAGTGGGACCCGGCAACGGCCATCGACTGGGATGCGCCCTTCGAGCTTCCCGCTGAGATCGAGACCGCGGTCGTGCAGGTGATGACCTACCTGGTCGAAAACGAGCAGGTGGCGCTCATCGTGCCGGCGCGCTTCCTGGGCCGCATTCACCCGCATTTCCGCGAGGTGCTGCAGGTGCTCGCCGTTCAGGCCGCCGACGAAGCCCGGCACATGGAGGTATTCGCCCGTCGCGCGGCGCTGCACGGCGGCCTGCTCGGGGTGTCGGGCGCCGGCGGCCGGGCCTCGCTGGCCACCCTCCTGGAGGAGCCCGACTTCGCGCTCGCGTCCTTTCTGCTGAACGTGCTCGGCGAAGGGAGCTTTCTCAACCTGTTGGGGTTTCTGGAAACGCACGCGCCCGATCCGATCGCCCGCGGCGTGACCCGTCTCGCGCGCCAGGACGAATCGCGGCACGTCGCGTTCGGCATGGCCCATCTCGAACATCAGGCCGCGGTCGACCCGGCGCTGCGCGACCGGCTGCGCGCCGCGGTCGAGCGGCGACACGACGCGCTGCTCGATTCGGTCGGACTGAATCAGCAGGTGTTCGATGCGCTCGCCGTGCTCGCGGCCGGGGCCTGGACGCCCTCGGCGATTGCGCGCGGCTACGCCGCCGTGGCGCGGCTGCAAGCCGAGATGGACGAAGGCCGCCAGCGCCGCCTGGTGCACCTCGGCTTCCCGCCCGCCGAGGCTGCAGCACTCTCCGCTTTACATACCCGTAACTTCATGTAGTGTAAGAACCCATGACTCCGCTGCCGGTCGGCACGGTGACGTTCATGCTCACCGACATCGTGGGCAGCACGCGGCTCTGGGAACAGTCTCCCGCGAAGATGCGCGCGACCTGCGCCCGCCACGATGAGCTGATCGAGGCGCTGGTCGGCGAGCACGCGGGGGTCCTGGTGCGGCCGCGCGGCGAGGGCGACAGCCGTTTCGCGGTCTTCGCCCGCGCGACTGAGGCGGTCGCGGCCGGGTGCGCCATCCAGCGCGCGCTGCACGCCGAAGCCTGGCCATTGCCCGAGCCGCTCGGCGTCCGGCTCGCGCTGCACACCGGCGAGGCCGACCTACGCGACGGCGACTACTACGGCACCGCCCCGAACCGCTGCGCGCGCCTCCGCGACGCCGCGCACGGCGGTCAGGCGGTCCTGTCCAGCGTGACGGCCAGCCTGGCCCGCGAGCGCTTGCCGGTCGGCGCGTCGCTGCGCAGCCTGGGGCGGCACCGGCTCAAGGATCTGCCCGAGCCGGACGAAATCTTCCAGGTCTTGCACCCCGAGCTGCCGGCCGAGTTTCCACCACTGCGAACGCTCAGCTCATCGCCGCACAATCTGCCCGCGCAGATGACCAGCTTTGTCGGGCGGGGGCCCGAGCTGGTGGACCTGCGGCAACAGCTGTTGCACAAAGACGTCCGCTTGCTGACACTGACCGGTGCGGCCGGAACCGGCAAGACGCGCCTCGCCCTGCAGGTTGCCGAGGACACTCTCGAGGAGTTCCCGCGCGGCGTGTTCTACGTCCCGCTGGCGCCGTTGAGCGACCCGGAGTTGCTCGCGTCGACGATCGGCGAAGCGATCGGGGTCCGCGAAGTCCCTGGCCAGCCGCTCCTGCATACGCTGAAGGACGCCCTGCAGGCCCAGGGTCTGTTGCTCGTCCTCGACAACTTCGAACACGTCATGCAGCAGGCGGGCCAGCTGGGTGAGCTGTTGTCGGCGTGCACCTCGCTTAAAATGCTCGTCACCAGTCGCGAGGTCCTGCACCTTGACGCCGAACACATCTTTACGGTGTCGGCGCTCGCAGTTCCAGACCTCGACTTGCGATCGCGGCTCTCCACGGAGCAACTCTCGCGGTACGACGGAATCCAGTTGTTCGTCGAGCGCGCTCGCGCCGCCAAACCGAATGTGTCGATCACCAGCCAGAGCGTGCCGGTGATCGCCGAGATCTGCCTGCGTCTGGACGGCTTGCCCCTGGCCATCGAGCTCGCCGCGGCACGGGTGAGCCTGATGCCACCGGAGGCGCTCCTCGAACGCTTGAGCCTGACGTACGACCAGCGACAGACGCTGCTCACCGGCGTCGGCTGGAACCGGCCCGTGCGCCACCAGGCGCTGCACAACGCGATCGACTGGAGTTATGGGCTGCTGCGGCCCTGGGAGCAGCGTTTGTTCAGACGCCTGGCCGTCTTCAGCCGCGGATTTACGATGCGGGCCGCGGAAGCCCTGTGCGCCGCCGATCCTGAGCTGAGCCAGATGGTGCTGGATGGCGTCGGCTCACTGATCGACAAGAGTCTGCTGCAACAAGCCGAGGATGCCGTACGCGAGCCACGCTATCGGATGTTGCAAACGATCCGCGAGTACGCGCTGGTACAGCTAGAAAACGCCGGCGAGCTGGACCTGCGCTATCGCGACCTGGCCGAGTTCCTGGTCACGCTCGCGGAGCAAGCGGAGCCGGAGCTCACCGGCCCCGAGCAAGTGACGTGGCTAGATCGGCTCGAGGATGAGCACGACAACCTGCGCGCGGCGCTCCAGTGGTGCATCGAAACCGGCACGGACCACCTGGCCCTGCGCCTGGCTGGCGCGCTGTGGCGGTTCTGGTCGACCCGCGGCTACGTGGGTGAAGGGTTGCGCTGGCTGGACGCCGCCATCGCCAACACCGACGCCGGCGCGAGCCCCCACCTGGCCCGGGCGCTGAATGGCGCCGCCAATCTGGCACGGGAGCAGGGGGACTACCCCCGGGCGGAGCGGCTACACAACCAGAGTCTGACGATCCTGCGCGACAGTGGCAATCAGCACGGCATGGCCGAAGCCCTCAACAACCTGGGCCTCATCGCGCTGTATCAGGGCCAGCACGAGGTCGCCCAACGCTACTGCGAGGAGGGTCTGGCGCTGTTCCGCGAGATTGGCGATAACGGCGGTGTCGCGGCCGCGCTCAACAATCTGGGCAACGTCGCCCGCGAACGCGGTGAGTCCGAACGCTCCGCCAGCCTGCATCGCGAGAGCCTGGCGCTGCGACGCGCGGTCGGCGACAAGCGCGGGATTGCCCTGTCACTCAACAACTTCGCGAACGTCGTGCTGAACCAGGGGGACTACTGGCGGGCGGCGGCCTTGCATCAGGAGAGTCTGGCGCTGCGGCGCGAGTTGCGCGACCGGGCCAGCGTCGCCACGTCGCTGAACAACCTTGGGAACGTGGCGCGCGTCCAGGGCGACGCCAACGCTGCCCGCGCTTACTACGAGGAAAGCCTGGCCGTGCGGCGGGAGCTCGGCGACAAGCGCCGAGTGGCGGCCGCGCTGGTGAATCTGGGCATCGTCGAGCGCGAGCAGGGCAACCGCGACCGGTCCGCGGCGCTGCTCCGAGAGAGTCTCAGCCTGCGCCGCGAGCTTGGCGACCAGCCGGGGATCGAGGCCGCGCTCGACAATCTGCGAACGCTCGCGATGAACCAGTCCGACTTCGCGGCGCGCGTGTTTTTCGAGGAAACCCTGGCCCAGCGCCGCGACCTGGACGATCGGTCGGGATCCGTCGCCGCGCTCAACAATCTCGGGCGTGTGGCGCGCGCCCAGGGCGACTTTCCGGCGGCCCGATCCTACTACGAGGAGAGCCTGTCGGTGCGCCGCGAGATGGGTGATCGGCGCGGCACCGCCATCACCCTCAACCAGCTCGGCGAGCTAGCCCTCCTCCAGGAAGATTTTAATCGCGCGGTTGCTCTCCTGAAGCAGAGTCTGGTACTCCACCAGCAGCTCGCCGACAAACGTGGCACCGCCGCCGCGCTCAAGAACCTGGCGACCGCTGCCCGCGCCCAGGGCGACGTGGTCCAGGCGCGCGCGTGCTACGTCGAGAGTCTCGGTCTGTACGAGCAGCTCGGTGATCGGCGCAACACGACGGAATGCTGCGACCGGCTCGCCGAACTGGCCGACGTGGACGACGCGGCATTCAGCTCACGTACGATTGCGTAGTTCCAAGGGAGGGATTGATGTCATCTGCCAACACCCCGACGGGGATAGCTGGCGCCGAGTTGTTTCGGGGTCTGACGCGGGCGGAATTGGATCGCCTCGAACGAGTTGCCCACCGACGCCACTACGACCCGGGCGCGGTGATTGTCCAGGAGGGTCAGGGCGGGATCGCTTTCTTCGTCGTGATCAATGGCCAGGCACGCGTCACCCGTACCGGGAGCGACGGACAGCCGGTCGAACTGCGCAGCATCGGGCCAGGCGGAGTGTTCGGCGAAATGGCCCTGTTCTCTGACCGTCCGCGCACCGCGACAGTGACCGCGGTCGAGCCAACGGAGTGCCTGGCGCTGCACCGCCTCGAGTTCCTGGATGAGTTACGGCGGAGTCCCGAAGTGGCGCTGCGCTTGCTCGACACGCTTGCCGTGCGGCTCGCCGAGGCCTACGACCTGTTGTAGACGCGACCCGCGTCAGAAGTGCGCGAGCAAGTCGCCGATCGCCGGCACCACCAGGTGTGGTTGGTGCGACGCTGGCACGCCCTCGAGGTCGGACTCGCGCGACGAACCGCTGAGGACCAGGACGCTGAAGGCGCCCGACTCACGCGCCATGCGGACCTCCAACTGGAGGTCGTCGCCGATGACGGCGATGCCCTCGGCGGGCGTCCCGAACCGATCGGCCAGCACTTCCATCACCAGCGGCGATGGCTTGCCGACGACCTTTGGCTCGACGCCGGTCACGTGCCGGATGCCCGCGGCAATCGATCCGGACGGACTGGGCATGCGCCCCCGACGAGAGGCGAAGAAGGGCGCCATCGACGTCACCAGCAGCGGCGCACCGGCCCACACCGCCCGACAGGCTGCTTCCAGCTTCGGATAGGTGAAGTCGAGATCGGCGCCGATCAGCACGACGCCCGCTTGCTCGGCCGTGTCCAGGGCTGCCCGCGAGATTCCCGCCTGCCGCACTGGCTCCAGCACGCCCTCGTTGCCGAACGCTAGCACTGCCTGTCCAGGATGATGCCGTCGGATGTACTCGACGGCAATGACCGCCGGCGTCAGTAACTCGTCATCCGCAACCTCGACTCCCGCCGCCCTGAGCTTCGCCGCCATGCCCCGCGGCGCCTGCCCGCTCCCATTGGTAAAGACGGCCAATTGCTTCCCGCGGGCGCGCACGCGCCCCAGGACTTCCACCGCTCCCCGCAAGACGTGCACCCCCCCGCCGCCCGCATTCGGATCCTCCGACAGCACGAGGGTGCCGTCGATGTCGAACACAAACGCCTCCGCGTCAGCCAGACGTCGCCCTGCGGCGTGACCAGTCGGACCTTCCACCAGGCACCCTGACTCTCGTCAGTCCAATCTGCTACGTAGAGGCGGACCGAGCGAGCCTCGGTGAGTTCGCGTTTAGACTTCCTTACGGAGTCGCGGGTTCGCCAGTTCGTCCAGGCCAGCCGAGAGCCCGAACAGGCCCATGAATAGCATGACGACCACGACGATTGGCGGCAGGAACCACCACCACATCCCCTGCAGCAGTGCGCCGTAGAAGATGACCCAGTAAATGGTCATCCCGATCGTGGGCGCGTCCACCGCCCCCAGTCCAAGCGCTTCGAGTCCGAGAGAGGCCAGGACCGCCGCGGCGACCGAGGCCACGAGCGACGCGCCGAGATACGGCAGCAGATTCGGCATGAGCTCGCGGAAAATGATCTTCAGCCCACTGGATCCGGACATGCGCGCCACGTGGACGTAGCCGCGCTCGCGCATCGTGAGCACCTGCGCACGGATCGTGCGCGTTGGCCACAGCCAGGCCAGCGCCGCGATCACCAGCGCCATCTGCTCGATCGTCATCGCCGAATGAATCGAAATGGCGACAATGATCAGCACCAGGAATGTGGGGATGGTCAAACCCACATCCACTACGCCACGGATGGTCGCGTCCACCCACCCGCCGTAATAGGCGCCGCTGAACGCCAGGATCGTCCCGAACGCAGTGCCCAGCAGGCCAGCCATGAGCCCCATCTCCAGCGTTAACGGGGTGCCGGCAATCATCACCGCCAGGAGATCCCGCCCCTGGCTGTCGGTCCCGAGCGGAAACGCGGCCGCGGGCGCGCGGCCAGCCGGCACCGACAGCGGCTTGTACTTGCTCACGTCGTAGAAGATGTGGCCAAGGATCACAAACAGCGCGAGCAGGCCCAGCAGACAGAGGCCCATCACCAGCTGACGGTTGCGCGCCAGATAGCGCAACCCACTGCGGGCCTGGTCCTGGCGGTGATGCTCAGCCCGGACCTCGACGGTCGGCGCAGCCTGTCCAACAGCGATGGTCATGACTTTGAATACGTTATACGCGGATCGATCTTAGGATAGATCAGGTCGAGGACCAGCGTTGCCAGCGTGATCGACACGATGACGCCGAAAATGATGCCCTGGATGGCGAAGTAGTCGTACGACCGGATCGAGTGATACAGGACCCCGCCAATCCCCGGATAGCTGAACACGATCTCGACCAGCAGCGCCCCCGAGAGGATGTAGCCAATCGTGAGCCCGAGCGCGGTGACCTGCGGCAGCAGCGCATTCCGCCCGGCATACCGCACGAACAGGGTGCGGCTTTTGAGTCCTTTGGCCTCGGCAAACTGCACAAAGTCGTCACTCTGGACGGTGACCATCATCGCGCGCATGCCCAGCGCCCAGAAGCCCAGCGCCGAGAGCACGATTGACAGTGATGGCAGCACCATGTGCCAGGCCACGTCCTTCCAGAATTCGAAGTCGGACCAGTCTGGAATGGTGCCCGGGGTGTAGGCGCCAAAGATGGGGAACCACCGAGTCTGGAACGCCAGGAGCCAGAGTAAGACCAGCCCCAGCATGTAGTAGGGCACCGCCGACAGCGTTAAAAACGGCGGCAGCAAGACATTCACCAGAAGGCGCGGCGTTTTGGGCCAGGCCAGGAGCGCGCCAAGGAAGTTGCCTAGCGTAAAAGCGATCGCCGTGGACATGCCCAACAGGGCGAGCGTCCAGGGCAGCGCGCCCGCCATGAGCGTGCTGACCCGCATCGGGTAGCTGGCCATCGAGAACCCGAAATCCAGGTGGGAGATGTTCCAGAGATAAATGGCGTACTGCTGCAGCAGGGGCTTGTCGAGGCCGAAGTCTTTGTCGTACTCGGCCACCATCTGATCGATGTTGCTCTGGACGTAGCCGCCCGACGCCGCCTGCCGAATGAGCGTATCGCGGATGGCATTGCCGCCCGAGAGTCGCGGCAGCACGAAGTTGATCGTAGCTGACACCCAGACCACGATCAGAAACAACAGGAGGCGCTTCGCGAGATAGTCGAGCCGCATCAATCTGACCAGTCAGCAAATCGGGGGTCGTTGCCGACCCCCGACTTGTCCGAATCTATGCTCCCGACGGTTGGAGCTGGTTGAGGATCAACTGGAACGTCAGGTGCCAGAAGGCGCCGTTCACGTACGGGTTCTGCGCACTCGGCCAGCCCGTCCAGTAGGTGTTGTTGTACGGAATGCGGTGATACCACTGCTGGATCGGAATGTCGGGCAGCTCCGGCAGCCAGATGGCCATGGCCCGCTTGAACTGGTCAAGCAGCTTCGCCTGGTCGGTCGACAGCGTCACCGCCATTTCGTCCACGATCTTGTCGTAGTCGGCGTTCTTCCATTTCGAGAAGTTCACCGAATGGCCGCCCGGAATGGCCAGCGACGAGCTCTGGTAGAGCTTCATCGTGTCGTACGGGTCGCCATTGACGCTGCCACCGTGACCGAACAGGCAGCCGATGAAGTCGCCCTTCTGGAAGCGGGTGAACATGTCCGGCGGATGGACGTACGTGGCGTCGATGCCGCCCTTCTTCAGTTGCTCGGCCATCACCGGGCCGATGTCGTCGAAGATCGCGTCGCCGCCGATCTCGAGCGTCAGGTGGCCACTCGCGTTTGCCCAGAAGCCGTCGCTGCCCTTGGTGTAGCCCTTGCCGGTCAGCTTGGCCGCCGCCTTGTCGAGGTTGTACTCGTTGGTGTTGTACTGATCGAGCAGTGGCTTGGCGGCGTCCCAGAAGGGTTTCAAGCCAGCGTAGGACTCCGCCGCCGGCAGCGGAAGCTGGGTGGTGGTGCTGGCGCCGCCGAACGCGACGTCGATGAGCTGCTGCCGATCGATGGAGTAGCTCACCGCCCAGCGCATGTCCTTGTCGGTCCACGGGTCCTTCGTCGTGTCGACGTACAGCGACGTTGGCCACCAGTCCGTGTAGCCGTAGGGCGGGCCGCTGCCGTTCCAACCCTGGATCTTGGGGTTCTGGGCCAGGATCTGCTTGATCGTGTTCGGGCGCATGTCGAGCGAGGAGTCGATGGCGTTCGTGATGTGCGCCTGCGCGGTCTGGGTCTCGCCTGGGAAGGGCAGGTACACGATGCGCTGGACTGCCGGCATGGCCTTGACCAGACCCGCCTTGACCGCCCACCAGTCGCTGCGCAAGTCGATGATCTTCTGGTCGGGCGACGAGAACACGACCTTCCAGGGCCCGGTCGTTACCGGCCACCCCTTGGCGATGTCGAACGCCGTGAACGTCGACCAGTCCGACGACTGGCTGTAGATGTGCTGCGGCACCATGTACAGCCCGAGGTCGTAGCGATACATCATCATGTACATGAACTTCGGCGACGGCACCTTGAAGTTCACGACGACGGTGTTGTCGTCCGTCGCCGACACGTCCTTTAAGAACGTGGCGACGTCGTTGCCAAATTTGATCTTGGCGCCCTGCTTGGCCGACTCGCTGATCGTGAACGCGACGTCCTTGGCGCTGAAGGGCTGGCCGTCACTCCACATGATGCCCGAGCGCGTCTTGATCGTCAGCTGCGTGTAGTCGGCGTTGTACGCGTAGCTCTCGGCGAGCCACGGAATTTCCTTGTTGGCGAACGCGCTATAGAAGAAGAGCGGCTCGTACAGGATGCCGGGCCCATTCTGGTGGTTGGCATCGGGCGCGAACGGGTTCCAGAGCTCGGCGTCGATGTACTTGCCCTGCTGGCCCGCCCACATCAGGATGAGCTGCTTGTTGCGCGGCACCGCCGCGGGCGGAGCGACTGGCGCGGCGGCGGCCGCTGGAGCCGCGGTTGGCGTCGCGGCGGCCGCTGGGGCCGCGGTCGGCGCGGCCGCGGGTGCCGCGGTCGGCGCGGCCGCCGCAGCCGGGGCGGTGGTCGGCTTGGCCGCGGCCGCTGGGGCAGTGGTTGGTGCCGCGGCGGCCGGTGCCGCGGTCGGCGCGGGCGGGGCTGCTGCTGGCGCGCACGCCGCGGCCAGTGCCGCGGTGCCCCCCAGGGCGGCCAGTCGCAGGAAGTGTCTGCGGCTAGCGATACGTTCAGGTTGCGGATTATCCAAGATGAACCTCCCCACGCGTGCGAAGCCTACTCAGAGGCCTGCGTCGACTTCCAGTAATCGACTCCGAGCATAGGTGGCGCTCCTGCTCGGCGTCAAACAGGAGCGCTCCCAAACGGCCCGGGGAGGGGGCGCCCGCGGGGTTCAGGACCAGGCAGTGCGTGGCGCCGGTTGGAGCTCGTCGTCCACCTGAAGGGCGTCGACCCGCTCGTTGAAGAACGCGATCAGCCCCTTGATCCTTGGACACTCCGCGATGGGATTCTGGTACGACCAGGCAACGTCTCGTCCCGCGGGATCACCTGCCAGACGCCAGTACGACGCCTGGCCTTTGTACGGGCAGACCGACGTCGTCTCGGTTGCCTCGAGCAGGTCCATCCGCACGTCCTCAACGGGCAGGTAGTAGCGGGTGGGCAGGCCGGTCTCGAACAGCAGCCGCGGGCGGCGACTTTCGGCCACTGTCTGGCCACCGATCTCAACTGTGATGTGCCGCGAGCTGTCGACGACGTCGACGCGGTGGTACGGATCGCGCGGGTGCGCGAAGATCTGCTCGTCCTCTTCGTACCAGGCGTCCATCTTGCCCCAGTACAGCGCCCGGTAGCCGCGGATGTCGGCGCGCTCCTCGAGCGGATCCAGGTAGGCCCACATCACGTTTTCGGCGACGGCGTCGCCAACGCGCAGCGTCCAGTACGAGGCCTCACCTTTGTAGGGGCAGCGCGTGTGCAGGTCGGTGGGCTCGAGCAGGTCCTGCCGCACGTCCTCGGGCGGGAAGTAGTACACCGGCAGATGCCCGGTCTCGCGCAGCAGCACCGCGCGCTTGCTATCGGCGATGAACTCGCCATTGAACTTCACCCGCACCCGCCGCGGACTGGCCTCAACGTGGACCCGATGCTGCCCACTCCGCAGGTTCTCTTCGCCAACCACTGGCCGCTGTGTCGCGACAACCACTTTTTCATTCCCTCCCTGTTCGGGCTAACCCTAGAACACCCCGCCGCACCGCATCATTCCCGCCTGCCCGCACCGTACCGCTGGCTTCCGCACGCAGGAGTGGCTTCCGCATCGTAGCGCTGGCTTCCGCACCGTACCGCTGGCCTCCGCACGCTGCGCTGGCTTCCGCACGCTGCGCTGGCTTCCGCACGCTGCGCTGGCTGCCGCACGCTGCGCTGGCTTCCGCACGCTGCGCTGGCTTCCGCACGCTGCGCTGGCTGCCGCACGCTGCGCTGGCTTCCGCACGCTGCGCTGGCTTCCGCACGCTGCGCTGGCTTCCCTTCGCTGTACGAGCGTCAGCCGGACGTAAAGACCCCCCTCAATCTTTTGAGTACCGGAACGGAGCGAGCGAAGCGCCGCGGGCAACCGGGACGTACGCGAGTGGCAGATCTGCACGCGGCCCGCGAAGGCGCAAAGCCAACACCTAGCCCCAGACTTTGCGCGCGGTGTCGACGACGAGCTCGAGCTTGCGCCGCTGCTCGTCCCACGTCAGGGGGTTGCCAATCAGCGTCGACGC
>Ga0070730_10002568_pt1 | contig 16476 bp, 10 predicted proteins | sample Coa_R1_3_FD_66447 | JGI IMG/M metagenome (GOLD analysis project Ga0070730, IMG submission 66447) | Surface soil microbial communities from Centralia Pennsylvania, which are recovering from an underground coalmine fire - Coalmine... | ecosystem: Environmental > Terrestrial > Soil > Unclassified ...
GGGCTGGCGATGGCCGCCGGCAAGGCCACCGCTGACCCGGCCCGGGATATTGAATACAGCACCATCGTCACAGCCATGTGCCGGAACGGCACCGAATTCGGCATCCGGGTTAGCGGCCTGGGCGATGAGTGGTTCACGGCGCCCTCGCCCAGGGTTGACGGGCTCTTTCTGCCCGGTTACACCGCTCAGGACGCTGGCCTGGATATGGGCGATTCGGCCATTACTGAGACCGTTGGGTGGGGCGCATTTACCCTGGGTGGCGCGCCTGGTATTCTCACGCTGGTGGGCGGGACGCCCGAGGAGGCGTTGGGCTACTCACGTGAAATGAGGAAGATCACCGTGGCGCAGCATCCTACCTATCGGATGCCGGCGCTGGGCTTCGCAGGTACGTCGATTGGGATCGATGTTCGCAAGGTCGTCCAGTTGAGCATCACGCCAATCATCGACACCGCCATTGCGCATAAGGACCCTGGTTATCCCAAAATTGGGGCTGGGCTGGTCCGCGCGCCGCTGGAGTGCTTCAAGAAGGCCCTGACTGCGTTCGGCCATAGATACAGCCTTGGCGGAAGCCAGTAATTCACCAAAGGAGAGACCGCATGGCCTCCGGCGTCGTCGTCCGCAAAAACCAATATTACGACTCGCTTTTCCTGATGGGCGTCAACAAACGACTGTCGGATGCGAAGGGCGTTCAGCAGACCGCGGTGTTGATGGGCAGTCCGGCGAACAAAACACTGCTGGAGGAGATCGGCGTCCATGACGCGCAGGTTGAGGCGGCCGGCGCCAACGACCTGATTGTGGCCGTTGTGGCCGATACGCCCAAGCTGGTGACAGACACACTGAGCAGGCTCGACGACGCGCTGCAGGCCGGCGTCGAAAGTATGCCGGTGTCGGACTTGCATAGCCTGGAAGATGGATTGGTCCAAAAACCCAATGCGAATCTGGTTGTGATCTCCGTACCGGGGGAGTACGCCGCGCGCGAGGCCCAAAAAGCATTGGACGCCGGTCTGAACGTCTTCCTGTTCAGCGATAACGTGGCAATCGAGGATGAGCTTCGCTTGAAAGTGTCCGCTGCCCGGCGACATCTGCTGGTGATGGGGCCGGACTGCGGCACGAGCCTGATCGGCGGCGTGGGCATCGGTTTTGCCAACGTGGTCCGCCGAGGACCCATTGGCGCTATTGGGGCCGCCGGAACTGGCCTACAGGAATTCACCAGCCTGGTGCACAACGCTGGCTTCGGCATCTCACACGCCATTGGCACAGGGAGCCATGACCTGTCTGACAAGATCGGCGGCCTGACCACATTAGCCGCCCTAGAGGCGTTGGAAAATGATCCTGCGACCAAGGTCATCACCTTGCTTTCCAAACCCGCAGGTCTCAAAACACGGGCCGCCCTCATCACACGCATCGGGCGCTGCCCCAAGCCGGTTGTCGGTTGCTTCCTGGGCGCTCGCCCACAGGTCGCGGTCGCCCAGTCCAACCTTCAGTTTGCGCGCACCATTGATGAGGCGGCCCGTCTCGCCATTCGGGCCGCACAGGGGAGCCTGGAGTCCTGGCCGGATGAGTTGACTCCGGAAGAACAGGCGTTGGCCGATCAAGAACGTTCGTCCTGGGCTCCCGAGCAGAAATACCTGCGTGGGCTGTTCGCCGGAGGCACCTTTTGTTATCAGTCGCAGCAAATTCTTCGGGACTCAGGCATCGCGACGCATTCGAACGCCCCTCTCAATCCCGAATACGTGCTCGCCAACCCGGATAACAGCGTTCAACACACACTGGTCGATATGGGCGACGACCGATACACACTCGGCCGGCCGCACCCCATGATCGATGCGAGCGCGCGCTGCCAGCGTATTCTGAGTGAGAGCCGCGATCCGCAGATGGCCATCCTGTTGTTCGACGTCATCCTGGGCTACAACGCCTCCAAAGATCCGGCCGGCGAATTGATAGACGCCATTCAGCAAGCCAGGGAAACAGCCAAAGCTTGCGGAGGCTCTCTCAGTTTGGTTGCCTCTGTCTGTGGTACCGAAGGCGACGTGCAAGGCCTGAGTCGGCAAACCCGTTTGCTGAAAGAGGTGGGCGTGCGGGTGTTTAGCAGCAATGCTCGGGCGGCGTTGTTTTGCTGTGAATTGCTGCAGAAAAGGCAAGGTTGCAATGTCGACGATTGAAGACCTTTTTCAAGAGAAAATCGTGGCCATCAATGTGGGTTTGCGGCAATTCACCGACAGCCTGGCAGAACAGACTGTCGAAGTCATTCAAGTCGATTGGTCTCCACCAGCTGGTGGAGACATAGAGATGGCAGAGCTACTTGATATGTTGCTATAAGACTGAATCCGTTGCCCCACAGTCTTTCCCTGGAGGTCGCCTCCCAGCGGTAGGCGGTCTTTAGGCAGGACTCCAAATTAAGTAACCCTGCTACAGGTCCTGTGCTGGCTACTTGCGACGTCCGCTGGCGTAGGCGTCAGGCCGCCCACGTTTAAGTGTGATGCAGGCTACTCAGGATGGGCCTCGTAATGAATTTGCGACCGGCGTCACAGCCGGGTGTGGTTGATGAGGGCGACGTCGCGGCCCGTGGCGCCTCGTCGGTTGTGTGGATGACTTCGATATTGGAGACTTGGGCCACCCGCTCCAAAGCGAGCCATAGCCTCAACAACAGCAGCGTCAGTAGGAATAGGGGCAGAAGGGCAAGGGGCGATGTCGGCATGGCATGCGCCGGGTCGCGGCCGACAAATATGCTTGAACACTACACGTGCATGCGCAGCGGAGGTCTGTTAAGGCGCCCCGAATTTTAGTCCTAAGACTAGGTGCGATCCGCCTTCCACCCGCGTTTTGACGGTGCATGGGTTTGGCTATCGCCTCGGCACAGGGCCTCTCAAACCACCTGGACGGCCCAACTAAGGCAGATTGATAGACTTCAGTTCGACGGTTCCGGATGTCGTTAGGAGAGGAAGCTGAGAATCGGAAAGCCTTGGCTCGTTTTGTGGTGGGCAGGCCAGGTCGGCAATTCAGGGGAGGCCGGGGAATCTGCCGATCCCGGCCTCCCTGCGCGCGACGCCAAGCTATGGGATGTCGTTGATCACGTTAATCGCGTACAGCACGGGCCCAGCACCGTGATTACTCCCACTGTCACCCACATGGGTCGTGTCCGAAACGCTCAAGCTGATCACGTAGGCGCAACGATCCCCACGCTCTAGCTTCTCGGAGCCTGGTGGCAGCGGCCCGGGACCACCATCCAGTGCGCTGACGATGTCCCAATTCGCCAGCGTGCCCTCGTCGGTTGGCAGCAGGGTCGGCCACACCGCAGGCACCCGAACCGAGGCGCTGGTGATGCTGCCACCGCTCCCGCCGTTCTTCTGGAACGACAGGCTGTAGGAGCCGAAGTTGTCATTGGGCGCTTGCTGCGGCGCCGTCGGGTCAATCGGCGGGTCCCAGGCTACGCCGCATATCTCAGCGGTCGTGCCCAGGTAGTCTTTGAGGTGCAGATCGCCGCAGCCGGCGACGCCACCAATGGAATTGATCTTGGCCACGGGTGCCCGGTTGTCGATCCATACCGCTACCTGGTCCTTTGCGGCGAAATTGCCGGGGAAGGGGCCGGCGGGCAGCAGGCGGTCACGCACCTCCAGCAGGATCACGTACCGGCCATTCAGGGCGCTGCTATCCCAGAACGGGACCGCCAGGACCTTCGGCACGGTGTAGTTGATCATGCCAAAGGAGCAGCTTAGGGATGACCAGAACGCCACCAGGTCGCCGTTGAGGATGATGTTCGGCGTGGTTATTGGGAAGCAGCCGCTTTGCCAGGGGTGCCCAGGAATGTCGTCGTAGACGACGGGCGCGATCAGGGGCGAATTGCCCGGCTGCGAGGCATCGGCGAAGTTTGGCACGGGGTTGGCCGGCGGCGCGGCATAGTTGACCAGCACGAACTGGCTCATGATGCGGTTACAGCCGACCGTGTAGGCGCTGCCATCCGCGCTGAAGGCGCCGCCAATTGAGAGCTCCGGCACCGTCGTGCTGGTGTTCTTGACGGCCTTGATCAACTTGATGAAGCTGCCCGCGTGGAAGGGGTCCTCGGCCACGAACGCGTTGACCTTGGCGACGGCGGTGATCTCCACGGCTTCCGTCTTCAATTCGAACGTCCGCGTAACGGCAATGTGGCCGACGCCCGAGTCATACACGTCAAGGTAGATGGTGAACTGGGTCTCCCCCGGCGGCAGCATCGTCACGTCGAGATAACCCAGCGTGCCGCCCAGCACCGGGACATTAGAGCTGGTTTGCGCCGGCGGCCGGCCGCAGTTGGGATAGACGACCGCGTCGTCGATCGGCGGGTTCGCGCCCCAACTGTAGCGCAGGGTGTAATGGTTGAATGGCGCACCCCCGGCCGAGCCTGTGATCTGGATGCCGTCCAGCGGGGCGCCGTTCGTCAGGCACCCGAGCACCAGCGTGGACTGTACGCAGTCGTTGGCGGCCGGCGTGTCGATTTGGCCAACCAGCACGGGGGGCACCGAGTCCGTCGGATGGATTTGGACCCAGCACTCCACGATGTTGCCCCAGACCGGAATGAAGTTGGGCCCGGTCGGCACCTGTTGCCATGAGAGGATCGCCCGCACTTTGACGATGTACGGATGCTGGCAAGTGGCGCGCAATGCGCGGAAGCTGCGCCCCACCGCATAGCAGAGGTGGAATTCGCGCACCTGGGGGATATCATGCACGCGCACCGCGGCCACGCCGGCGTCTTCGTTGAAATCGACGTAGTCGCCGTCGCCGTCCCAATCGATGAAGAAGCGCACGTACTCATAACTGCCCGGGCTGCACAAATCACCCAGGTAGCCAAACGGCAGCTTGATCTGCAGGATGCCTTCCAGGAAGTCGCCCTCTGGATACAGGCCGATGCACTTGAGCTCCTCATAGCGGGTATCGCTCTTGGTGGGGTTAACCGGCTTGAGGTCAGAGATGGGCAGAGTGCCAAAATAGTTGGGGTTCTGCTGGAGCAGCTCCAGGAACTCGGTGCGCTCTTTCTCCGGTGCGGGCCGCCTGGTTTGCGTCGGGGCGGCTTGCGCCGTCTGCGCGGCCGCCTCTTCCTTGGCGACCACACCCACGACCTTGCCTTCCACCGGGTCGATCTGGATCCAACATTCGCAGATGTTGCCCCAGATGGGGATGAAGTTCGGGTTGGTTGGGGGAATTTCCCAGGAGAGGATGGCGCGCAGCTTGACAATGTACGGCTCTTTACAGTTGGCCAACAGAGGCTTGAAGGGGTGGCGCACGGCATAGCACAGATGATGTTTCTTGACTTGCGGAATATCATGGACGTTGACGCTGGCGATGCCGGCATCTTCGTGCGCGTCCACAAAGTCGCCGTCGTTGTCCCAATCGATGTAGAAGTGCACATACTCATGGCTCCCGGGCGTGCACAGGTCGCCCAGGAAGCCAAATGGCAGCTTGACCATCAGGGTGGCCTCAAGCAGGTTGTGCTCGGGCCACACGCCGCAGCACGTCAGCTGCTCATAGCTGGTGTTGAACTTGATGGCCTCCACTACTTTGAAGTCGGCGCCGGGAGCGGTGCCGAAGTAGTTGGGGTTATTGGCCAGCAGTTTGTGGATGCTCGCTCGTTCTTCGCGAAAAAGCCCTTGCTCTTGTGTTTGGTCTGTCATGCTTGATCTCCCTTTGGCGACCTCTCGCGGCCCCTGCACAACTCGCCAGCGCACTTGCGCGCTCGTCAGGCGCTCTGGTTAAGACGGACTCCTCCCAGGCTTTGTCAAAGCTGAATGCGATTTAGGCTCGGGTTTCAACAGTGCTGTTTTCGCCCGTCGCTTGGGTGTTCGCCATGGTTGTACAACAAAACGCGCCAGGGCCTCAAGCATTAGGAATTGAGCTTTAGGTCCGGGCGCGGTTAGGCGAACCTCCCATGAGCTACCGGCAGCATTCATACTCTATTAGAGATAGGGCAAAAATCAACAGTACCGAAAGCCTGTTTCGGCTGGGTCGAGCCGCCAAGGCTGGCACATGCCATCTGCTGTTCTCAGTGAAGGCATTCACAACTTAAGTGACCCATCCTGTGTTATGTTGGGCCTGATCTTGCCAGTCAGGCCGCGCGTTGTCCGACCTCACAAGCCAAATTGCTTGTTTACATGCTGCATAAATTAGGGTACTTTACTGGGCAAAGTGCACCTTTAATATTGCTAATGGAGCGGCCAGCGTTCGAGCACTGGCAAGCTGTCAAAGCGAAACAGGTTGAGATTGTTCGACACAGCCCTCCGTTGCTACCAATAGCCCAGCAAATTAGAGAAGAGCAGGAAAGTGCCCAGGTACCTGCTGCTTGGTGAACAACAGGACTCCCTTTGTCTCAGCGTCCGCGCGGCGCTGGAGGCACGTCACTGGCAGACGGACATTATCCCGAATCCCATGGCGGACCCGTCGCGCTTTGCGTGGCGACTGGATAGCGGACAATCAGCAAGCCGGATCACCTGGGGGGAGCAGCCGCCGCTGCCGGACAGCGAAATCGCCGGCGTATTGGTGCGCAATGCCGGGTGGATTGACCCGACGGGTTGGCAACCCGATGACCTGGCTTACATGCAGACCGAAATACAGGCGGCCCTGCTCGCCTGGTTGTGGTCTCTGGATTGCCTGGTAGTAAACCGCTATCCGTCCTGGATGTGGTATCAACCAAGGATCCCCATTCTTTCCTGGCAGCGGCTCCTTGGGCACGCCGGCCTGCGAACCCAAGAGACGTTGGTGACGAATGTGGACGATGCAGCCCGGTCCTTTGGGCAACGCCCGGCTTCGGACGGAACGGGCGGCGTCGTCTATGGGCCGCTGACCAGCGACGTGCGTTACCTGGTGGCCAGTGACGCCGACTGGGCCGGGATCACTTCGCTGCAAAGCTATGCGCCCGTTTGCCTGGTGCGCCCGTCTGGGACAGCCCAAATGGTGTGTTTGGTCGGGGAGCAGGTGGTGTGGGAAGGCTCGCCGACCGCTGCGCAAGCGGCATTCGCGCTCGATTGCCGGCATCGAAACATTTTGGCGTCTGCGGATTAACTGTGCCGATCCCGACGCCGGAGTCATATGCGGCCGCTGGCAGCGCGACGGCGGAGGCTCAAACCATATCCAGATTTGGCGGGCACGGCATTGATTAGTTTCGCAGAGTGCTGTCGACCACGAACGACCTGAGGAGCGAGGCCATGGCAAACGATCCGTCCACCCAGAAGTTCACAGGCGTCGTACGGCGTCTGGATCCAACGAAAAAACCCACAGCCGGTGACGTGACGTTCGCCCCCGACTACACGGTCACCAGCACGACCGACGGGGGCGGGCAGGTTCTCACCGACGTCGAAGTCATCCTGTGCTTTTGGGGCAGCTTCTGGAGCAAGACACCCGCGCCCACCCCTTCCAGCGATACGTACAAGACCGCGATCCAAGGCATTCTGACCGGGCCGTATATGGGCGGTCTGCGGCAGTATCGCGGCGTCGGCCAGGGCACGCTTATCTACAGCGAGATCAACGACAGCACCGATCCGAAGAACAACTACACGGATGCGGACGTCGTGAAGATGCTCAAGGACCGGTTGGACAACACGAGCATGCCCGCGCCCACGGCCGGCCACAACCGGTTCTATGCCGTGATTTTGCCTACGAGCATCAACAACAGCCTGTCCCAGTTCGCCGGGCAGCATCAAAGCTTCACGTATAACGGCGTCACCGGCTACTATGCCTGGGTGGACAACAGCGGCTCGCTCACCGGGCACAATTGCGTCACCAAAGTGTTTTCACACGAGCTGGTTGAGGCCTGCACCAACCCGAATGTCGACACGTCCAACGACAGCATCCTGGTCAACGGCACCAAATCCGACGGCAGCGCCGTCACAAATGACGAGATCGGCGACACATGCAACAACGAGTTCACCACGGTCGACATGAACGGCGTGCAGTGCTCCGTGCAGAGCTACTGGAGCAAGGCCGACAATACCTGCATCCTGCCGCTGGGCACGCTCGCCTTCTGGGTGGACAAGAACACGTTTGGCAAAGACGAAGTGCAGGACATGATCAACACCAATGGGGGCAAATGGGAGAAGGCGTTCTGGCTGGTAGTTGAAGGTTTTAGCAAGAACGCCTTCAGCGCGCTAAACGTCACGCTCCCGCTCCCGACTGGCCCGTTCGCCAACCTGAACGGGGTGACGATCGCGGCCAATGGGGATGTCGACTACGAGAACGGCGCCGATCCATCGGCCGTGCAGCGGATCCGCGTCGCCTTCGACATCACTTTCAGCAGCGCGTCGCTGGGTGATTTCCCGGCATCCGGCAGCCAGGTCTATGCGCTGGATGCGTTCATCGCCACCAACGGCAACAAGGTGCCCGGCTCCGACGCCGCCACGCTCTTCGAGCTGGTGGCGGGCGCCGATCCCTACTTCACCAACATCAACCCCTCGGAAAATAACGTGTTCTATCTCAGCCAGGACCTGCGGGTGTTTACCGCCACGCCGGCTCAGAACAGCACGCCCGTGGCCGGCGCCCCAGCTTTCTCGACTGACAGCGTCGCGGGCGCATTCAGCTACATCCAGCAGCTATTGACCTGGCTCAATGATCCAACCAATCACTTCACCGATGGCAGCCATGACCCGTTTGACTCCGGGGTCATCCCGCAGCAGGGTGGGGCGCTGCAAGGCGACTCGTCGGTGACGCCGTTTACGTTTGATATCAGCGGCGGTTTTCCGCCCAACATCAATATCTACAACAACTACAATTTCGCCGTGGCCCGGGTGCGCCTGCGGGGCTCGCCCGGGCCCGCCGGGGCGGCCAAGAACGTGCGCGTGTTCTTCCGCCTTTGGTCGACCGAGACCGCCGATACGGATTACCAGACCGCCTCGACCTATCCCAGCACGCTGGACGCTGCCGGCGAGCCCGGCTCACCGTTAGTCGGAGCCGCTCATCACACCCTGCCATTCTTCGCCAGTGGCAACCTGTCGGGTAATACGGACTATGGCGCCGGCGGCGCCAACATTCACGACATCCAGATTCCAAATGGTCAAGACAGCGTGTGGAAGTACTACGGCTGTTTCCTGAATCTCTATGATGCGAACAATAAGATCGACAACAAACCGGTGCAGGCGTGGCTCAATGGCACGCATCACTGCATCGTCGCCCAGATTGCCGACGATGATGCCCCGATCTTCGCCGGCGCCAGCCCGGAAAGCTCGGACAAGCTGGCCCAGCGCAATCTGCAGGTGACGCACTCAGACAATCCCGGCCCCGCCGCCGCGCACCGGATCCCGCAGACGTTTGACATCCGTCCGAGCCCAGTGGTGGCCCAGGTCGGTGGCCAGGCTTCCTACCCAGACGAGCTGATGATCGACTGGGGGGCCGTGCCGCCCGGCAGCGTCGCCTCCATCTTCTGGCCCCAGGTGCTGGCCTCGGACGTGCTGGCGCTCGCCTCGCGACTCTACGGCCGCCACACGCTGACGGGCGACGGCGCCCACACGATCCACTGCAAGGTGACGGGCGGTGTGACTTACGTTCCGATACCGACCGGGACCGGTGAGAATTTTGCCGGTCTGTTCACAGTGGATCTTCCGCCAACCGTCGTAAGCGGGCAGGAGTTCAATATCGTCGTGCGCCGGGTGGCCACCCGCCAGGTCCGTGAGATCAACCGTCTCAAAGGCTCGCTCGCTTTGGAGCCGCGCGGCGGCCGGCGGGCCAGGGCCGAAGCAGCGCAGAAGTATGTGCCTAGAAGCTGGCGCTATGTGGTCGGCACGTTCCAGGTCAAGATCCCGGTTGCCACCCGGGAAACCCTGCTCTTGCCTGAGGAGAATACGCTGGCGATCATGAAGTGGCGGCTGCAACAAATGGCGCTGGCCAACCGCTGGTATCGCGTGCTCGAGCGCTACATCGAATACATCGCGGCGCGGGTGGACGGTCTGGGCGGCAACTCCGGCAGCATCCTGCCATCGCCAAACGGCGTCCCGCCCAGATCCATCGTCACTGAGACCGAACACGAATACACCGGTAAGGTGTGCGAGGTGCTGTTCGATTGCTTCGGCGACTTCGAAGGGTTTGTGCTGTGCGATTGCGACCGAACACACACTTTCAAGACACGCGAACGCGGGATCGGCGAGATTGCGCTGCGAGCCTGTAAGGAAAGGCTGCTGCTGTCGGTCTATGTCCGGGCAGAGACCGATCCTAGAATCCAGCGGCTGGTCATCAGGTGCTGATTGTTCAGGGCAACCTTGTGGTCGCAATCAGTTACTGGCACGCCACAGACGGATGACCTGCGAGGTAATCGACGAGCTGCGCCTCATCGAATTTCCCGGCTGCGAATAATAGGCGGCAGGCGATCTGCCTGAGGCTGTCGGGCGCCAGTGTCGCCGGATGACCGTCCAGCGCGTCAAGCAAATCCAGGCTGAGGCCGTAGACCTGGCCATCCTTATAGCGCACGACGATCCGCCGACTATTCGCTTCGAAGAACCCATCGGCCAGACCTCGACCGAGATCCACCAGCCGATGCGGCGAGGGAAGAGTGGCCCAAATCTCGCTGGTGCCGTCGTCGTAGCTGAGCAAGAGGAAGCGGCCATCCGGCGGGCTATATGAGGCACGGCTGCTGTCGGTCTGGAGCTGGCCGGACAGTGCGGTGGCACGACCGTCCGACGTTTGACGGATTTCCGCGTGCGCATTGGAGTAGCCGACGACAAAGTCGACGTGGTCCGGTCCAGGGTTGAGCAGGATCCCATCGGGCGTTAGCTTGTCCGGCAGCGTCGCCAACAGTGCACCGTCTGAAACGCGACGCAGTTCGTCGGGGTGCTGGGACCCGCGATAGTACAGGGCCAGATCGCCGCCCTGAGGCGTCGGGATGAAGGTTGAAAACTGGACCCCGGCGGGCAGCTTGGCAACCAGTGTGCCGTCCGCAGTGCGGCGCACTTCGTCAGCCGGCTGGTCAATGGCCCCATAACTGACGTAAAAGTAGCGCTGGGAGTCATCTGGGCTGAAGCGTACTTCAAGCGGACTTCCAGTCAATGAGACTAGAGCCCCGTCCGGCAGGCGGCGCAGTTCGGGCGCGCCTTTGATGTAGTGGGTGAAAAATAGCCCGGTCGGCGAAGTTGGCCCGAATGTGACCTGCGGGTCGTTGATCGACCCGGCCAGCTCACTGGTCAGCTGCGCGACTATGGTCCCATCGGCAGAACGGCGCAGCTCGCCAGCCTGCCCGACGGGCCCCACCACGAGGAACGTTCCGTCTGGGCTGAAACTGGCCGACGGATTGAGACCGAGAGTGGTGATTACGGAGCCATCGGTCGCACGGCGCAATTCGGCGGGCTGCGTGAAATAACTCGTCACGACATAGCTCGGGGTTGGCGCGGAGCTGAACGTGACGGCATCAACCGGTGCGGCGAGAGTGGCCAGCAGCGCGCCATCGGTGGTGCGGCGCAGCTCCGAGAGGGCATTCGCGTAGCGCACGACAAAGGAAGTCGCCGCGACATCCTGGCTGAAGATGAGGCCAATTGAATTCGGCCCATCCTGGGTGACGACACCCGGCAACGCTAGCAGACGCGCCCCATCGGCCGTTCGATACAAATCAATGTCGAGGCCGCCGTATTGATCACTGGTAGCGGAAGCATAGTGCAGTTTGCCGACGACCAGGTCCTGCCCATTCGGGTCCGGTGAGAATTCGACGAAGGCGGCATCGTTGAGGCGCGCGAGGACTGTCCCGTCGGAAGCACGGCGCAGTTCGGCGGTGGCATCCAGGTAATTGACAACCACGGATGCTGCTGTGCCTGGGCTGAACCGTGCCCCAAAAAAGGTGTTCTCCGCTTTGCCAACCTTGCCGGACAGTTGCGCGACCAGGCTGCCATCGCTGGTGCGGCGCAGTTCACCGGGCGCGTCGGAATAGGTGATAAGCACGACGCCGGAGGCGGCGTCGGAGCTGTAGGTTACGGCCGACACTTTGGCAGGGAGCGTGATCCGCCAGTTGGCGTCGGACGCGCGCCGCAGCTCATCGGGGCCGTTACCACGCGTCACCACCATGAAGTTGTGATCACCGGCCGGATACAACTGGCGTATGTCGTCGCCCAGACGATAGAGCCGCCCCGGGGCGAGCAAGCTTCGCACCGCATCCACGATGGCGGGGCGGGCCGAGGTATCGCTGTCCGGCAGTAGCGCCATAGCTTCCAGGGCCAGCCGCACACCGAGGACAGGATTGGCCGGATAAAGTGACTGGCCCTGCGTGAGCAGCAACCGGGCCTCCGCCAGTTGCTCGGCCCCGACCGCAGTGGCACGGGCTTGCTCGGCCCGCGTGGCTTCGGCCTGAGCAGTGGCCCGGCTGAGGTTCGCGGCTACCGCGCTTTGATTGGCTTGTACGCCGAGAAGGGCAGCGATGGCGGCGGCCGCCAGCGCCAGGACACCGACGACGGAGATGACCAGGTTGCGTGCACGCAGACGGCGGTTGGCCTGCGCCTGTCCTTCCGCACGTTGCCGCTCGCTATTCGCTAGCTTGCGGGCCTCTTCGAGCTCACGTTGGCGTGCCTGCTGGGCATGATCCAGGCTCCGCCGCAAGAACTCTCCGGCCCTGGGGCTGCGCAGGGCAATGTCGGCGGCGGCGTCCAACTGGCTGGCTTCGCCTAACTGCACGGTGGTCAACAGCAAGTAATCGTCGGAGCAGTCGTTCGCCAGCCACAATTGGAGTTGCTGCTCGAAGCGGCCTCGCTGGCGCAGCTGGTGGCGTTGGGCCTGCACTGCTAAGCGGAGCCGGTCCCAATTGGCGATCAACGTCTCGTGAATGACGTTGACGGTCTCAACCCCGCCGGCGTTGTCGATGCTCAGTAGCCGCGCCTGGCTCAGGTCAGCAGCCAGGCGCCGCTGCTGAGCCGTCAACTCCGCCGTCGGCCGGCCGACGCGAACATCGCGGCGCGGGTCGTCGTCCGGCGAGACGCTCACCAGGCTCAGACAGAGTTCCAAAATGGCGGCCTGCTCCGCCGGCGAGCGGCGCTGGCGCGGGGCGGCGGTGTTGTAGTCGACATAGTCGTACACCACGTTCGCACGCTGTTTGATCGCGTTGCTCAGCGTAGTGTAGGCGCTCAGAACCAGGCGGCCCTTGTTCCACAATTCTTCCAAAGTCACCTGCAGCAAAGGCAAATACGTGGATTGGCCGGCAGCGTCTTGTGCCAGGCGGTCGACCAGGGCGGGCTCCATCCGTTTTTCGCCGCGCGGATATTCACTCTGCAATGGGCGCAGAATGGCGACCTTCAGTTCACCACTGTTCATGGCCCGCAGCTCAATACCCTGTTTGGCCCGTTCCCAAAGCAGGCCGACTTCGAACAGCTCATTCAAGTAGTCGGAACGCAGCGTGCAGACCACGTACTCGGGTGCTGCCGGCAGATTGGGCAGTTCGGATAGCCAGCGGAAAAGCGCGTCGCGCTCCAGCGCCGCGGATTGCGTGAACACCTCCTCGAACTGGTCGATGGCCAGCACACGGATCGCTGGGCTGGAAACTCCGGCAGCCTTGGCCTGCAGCGCCTGTAGCGCATCCTGGAGCGCAGCCATGGGGTGCCTACCTGGGCGAAGGATGGCGTGTTGTACCTGCGCAACACGTTGGGCGTAGTAAGCTTCAAGGGCCGGCAGGACGCTTGCCTGGGCAAAGGAGGACTTGCCGCTCCCGCTGGCACCGGTAATGAACAACAGCCGCTGGCGCTCGCCCGGTTGTGTGAGTTTCGCGACGGCGTCGGCGGTGCTGCTCTCGCGACCCGCGTAACGTATGCGATCCGCGTAGGTGAAATTCCGCAGGCCAAGATACAGGTTGGGCAGCCCGGCGACGTCATGGCTGCTGTCATCGGTGACGATCGTGGTGATCTTGTCGCGACCGACGATGTCACCGCCGGCGGTTTGCGTGACAATCTTGTCGCCTGCGACGGTGTCGCCAGGAAGGCCAGAGTCGTCACCGCTTGGAGCCGGCGGCACGGAAGCTGACGAGGAGGTCGAGTCCGTCATAAGGTTCTGGGCATTATCACAGGCCGGCGATTATAAGCTGGCAAGCAGCCTTGTCAATTGGGCGCTGGAGAATGTCAACCCAAAATAGAAATGTCCCTTCGGGGGTGCCGGGGCCAGTTAGCTCAGCCGGGGCCTTGGGCTTAGGGTAATTGCGCCAGGGATGATTGGCGGCCGGTAACGTCACCGCTGGTTTGCGTTGGGCTGCTTCGACGGCTGCGGCGATTCGTTTGCTGGGCACTACCTCGGCCTGGCGGCTCTGCCGCTGGTAAAGGGTGTAGGCCAACTGCCGGCCTTGATATTCCAGGGTGATCTGGCCCTGGGCATCTTCGACCACCATGACTTGGGCACCACGAAAGGCACGTGTGCCGTGCGGCTGGTCGAGTTGGTAAACAATCTTGTTGTGTTGCAGCGTCAGGTTCTGGGTCACATTGCGCGGCGTTTGGATGGTAAAAATGTGCTAGAGCTGGTGACTGGCCAGCAACGGCCGGTGGGCATCCTGGGGATCGGCTGGCGGCAGGCTAAAGCGGCGATTGAAATCGGCCATGAACTGGGGCGCATAGGCGTTGGCGCGTTCGGCGTTCGAGATGCCTTGCAGACGCAGTTCTTTGACCAGCCGATCTTGCAGGGTTTGATTGACCCGCTCCACGCGGCCTTTGGCCTGGGGACTGTTGGTGCAGATGATCTGGATGTCGAGCTCTGTCACACGCACCTGACGGTGGTGCAGGTGTCGCCCGCCCAAACTGGGTCAGACCACTAGCACTGGTCGCCGCGGTGTTGGTCAGCCGGAAAATGCTGTGTTTATCGCTGTAAAAGGCCACCGGCCGGCCGTGGCGGGCCAAATAGCGCTGGGTGGCTGCAAAGTAGCTGAAGGTGGTTTCAGACGGCGTGAAATACAGTTCCAACAGTTGGCCCGTGGCGTCGTCGATATAGACCAGCAGGCTGCACGCTGGCCCGCGCTCTTCAAACCAGGCAAAGGGCGAGCCATCCAACTGCACCAGCTCCCCACGCCGCGAACGCCGAGTGCGCAAGCGGTGCGTCTGCACCGGCTTGGCCCGATGCGGCTGCCACAGGTGCTCCGCGATCATCACCTGACGAACCGTTTCCAAGGACAGGTGGAGGTGATGCACTTCGGTCAACTTTTCATGCGCCAACGTCGGCCCAAAATCGGCGTAGTGCTCCCGAATCCATCCGAGAGCTTTTGTCTTGATCTTGGGGTCCAGTTGGTGGTTGCTCGGCCGACCGCGATGCTTGGAGATCAGCGCCTTGGCCCCGCCCGTTCGATAGGCGCGCCACAGACGCTTGACCTGCCGGACCGTCAGGCCCAAGTGTTCCGCCGCTTGCTGCTGGGTGATCCGTTTGGCTTTCAACTGCTGCATCACTTCCGCTCGGCTCAATTCGCGCGGGCTCATGCTGACGAGATCGCTCACTCTCTCCGGGTCCTTTCGTGGCGGGCCAGCGGCCCGGGCTATCCACGAAAGAGTGTCCCACGGCTAGCGCCCGGAGCCAGCCGGAGGGGACATTTCTATTTGGGGCAAAGGGGACATTACTACTTTGCGCTAACATTGGGCGCTGGAGACGCTGGAGACATTGGGCGCTGGAGAAGATCTGTGATAACGACATCAAGCATGAACCGCTTTTCCATACGGCGGCCTAGACTTACGGATCGGACATTATCCACAGGCCAATCGAGGTGCTACGGGCTGTGCTGGCTACTCCTTTGATCCGCCCGCTTTTTCGCCCAAGGTTGGCCTACACGGCAGCCCAACGGTAATCGTGGTGCAGCCCGTTCAACACGGGGCCTGCGACTACCCAGCTTGTCTTCGGCGTCCCAGGTGGCGGCACCAATGGCGCCGGGATGCGTTGCGCGATCCCCTGGTGCAGCCGCGTCGGATTGAAGTAGGAGACGTATTCCGTCAGGACGCGAATCAGCTGGCGCTCGCCGATCACCAGCATGTGATCCAGGCAATCCCGCCGTAAACTCCCTACAAACCGTTCACAGATCGCATTGGCACGCGGTGCCTCATAGGGCGTGTGGATGACTTCGATGCCGGAGGCTTGGACCACCCGCTCAAACATGTGACCGTACCTTTTGTCATTGTCACAGATCAAGAACTTCGGCTTGTCCTCAAACGGCGTTGCGTCCCGCACCTGCTGGGTGATCCATTCGTCCGTCGGGTGGGCCGTGACACCTATGTGCACCACGCGCCGACTTTCGTGATGCACAATCACAAAGGCGTGCAGCGTCTTGAAAAGCAGCGTGACCACGGGCACGAAATCACAGGCCCAGATATCCTGGCCGTGGGTCTTCAGAAAGGTCGACCAGGATTGCTCGGACGGCGGTTTGGAGCGCACCGCCTGCATATATTTCTGGATGGTGCGCTTGGCCACCTTGATATTCAATGCATCGGTTCAGACCAAATGGGACAGGGGGTGGCTCCGAGTTTTGGGACACTTCTCAGCCTAATCGGATCAGGGTGCAGCCGTGGGCTGGCCCCCAAAGGCCAGCCTACGGCGGGTCGC
>Ga0070730_10002569_pt1 | contig 16472 bp, 16 predicted proteins | sample Coa_R1_3_FD_66447 | JGI IMG/M metagenome (GOLD analysis project Ga0070730, IMG submission 66447) | Surface soil microbial communities from Centralia Pennsylvania, which are recovering from an underground coalmine fire - Coalmine... | ecosystem: Environmental > Terrestrial > Soil > Unclassified ...
AGCCGATGCCGGCGCGGGCCACGCTATGCGGCTTCCAGCCAGCAATGTCGGTCCCCTTCCAGAGAACCCGGCCACTCGTCGGGCGCAGTAGGCCCATCACTGAACGCATCGTCGTGGTCTTGCCGACGCCGTTGCGCCCCAGCAGGCACACGCACTCGCCAGCCTCGACTTCCAGCGAGATACCGAACAGTACCCGGCTGAGGCCATAGGTAGAGTGCAGATCCTCAACGCTGAGCAGGGCGGGCATTATGCGTGCACCAACCCGTGCCCGAGATAGACACGGCGTACTTCGCGGTCGGCACGAACCACATCGGGCGTACCTTCGGCGATCACCATGCCCTGATGCAGCACGGCGATCTTCTGGGCGATAGAGAACACGACCTCCATATCATGCTCGGTGAACAGCAGCGTGAGGTCGCGTTCCGCGGCAATGCGCTCCAGCAGACGGATTGTCTCGTGCGTTTCGGTCGCAGACATACCCGCGGTGGGTTCGTCCAACAGCAACAGCCGCGGATCACTTGCCAGCGCGAGGCCGAGTTCAACCTGTTTCTGATTGCCGTAGCTGAGAGTGCCGGCAATGGTGTTTTCCTGACCGGCGAGGCCGATGGAGTTGAGCAATCGGCTGGTCTCATCTCGATAGAAGGCTGCAGAGCGCCCCCAGAAATTCGTGCCACGGCGATGATGGACCAGGTAAGCGGCCTGCAGGTTCTCGAACACCGTCAGCTTGGTGAAGATATTGGTCCTCTGGAACGAGCGCCCGATGCCCATGCGGCAGATGCGATGCGGCGAGGCCCCAGTGATGTCGCGGCCATCGAGCCGGACCGTCCCGCTGTCGGCACGCAAATGGCCGGTGATGAGGTTGAACAGCGTGGACTTGCCCGCGCCGTTCGGGCCGATGACGGCGGCGATTTGCCGCGTCTCGACCGTCAGGCTGACGTTCGTAACGGCACGAAATCCACCGAATGACTTGCTCAGGCCGGAAATTTCAAGCACGCGCCGCGCCTCGCTTCTTCATCCACAGCGCATGCAGGCCGCCGACTATCCCGCCCGGGAAACCAAACAGCAGGATCAGCAGGATCGTTCCGAGCACGAACGGCCAGTATTGGGTCAGATCGGTCACCTGCTGATTGAGCCAGACGAGTGCCAGCGCCCCGACGGGCGGGCCCCAGAAGAAATCCATGCCGCCAAGGATTGCCATGATGATTACCTCGGCTGACTTCGACCAGAAGACGTAGTCGGCGAATACGCCGCGGCTGAAAATGCCGTAGAGCGCTCCGGCAAAGCCAGCGAACCCACCGGCCACCACAAAGGCCGCCAGCTGATAGGCACGCACATTGATGCCGATGAAGGCGGCTCGTTCGGGGTTGTCGCGTATCGTCGTCAGCACCCGGCCGAATGGCGATCGTATGATGCGATGCATGATTGCCAGGCAAATTGCAATGACTGCCAGCGCCAGCAGGTAGAACTGATCGCTGGTGCGCAGATCGCCAAGACCAGGGATCGATGACATCCAGTCGAGATTGGGGAAGGGTATCTCCGGCAGCCCCTGATCGCCACCGGTCACATCGTTCCACTTGTATACGATGGCCCAGACGATTTGCGAGAAAGCCAGGGTCAGCATGGCGAAATAGAGTTTGATCAAGCGGACGCAGAAGTAGCCGGATATCAGCGCGAAGATCGCAGCGCCGATACCGGCGGCCGGGAACGCGACGATGAACGGCAGGTTGTAGGTTTTCATCAAGATGCCGCAAACATAGGCGCCGACGCCAAAGTAGGCGACGTGCCCGAACGAGACGAGACCGGTGGTGCCGAGCAGCAGGTTGAGGCTCACTGCGAACAGTGCATCGATGGCGACCTGCTCGGCAAGGAACGTGTCGTACCGCGAACCGAGCCACGGCACGGTGGCCGCGACGAGGAACACGATCAGCGTCCACGGGATGCGTTGCGCGGTCATAGCAGCGGTCGCCCAAACAGGCCCCACGGGCGCACGATTAGGATCACCGCCATCAGGGCGAAGACCGAGAACAGCGAGAAGCTGGGAAACACCAGGATGCCGAAGGAGAGCACCTGGCCGTAGATGACCGCGCCCCAGAAAGTGCCCCAGAAAGATCCCATTCCACCGATCACGACCACGATAAATGCCTGCACGATGATCAGCACGTCCATGCCTGGAACGATGCTCTGTATGGGGGTGACGAGTGCGCCGGACAGGCCAGCGAGGAAAGCGCTGAACACGAACATGCCGGTGTAGATTGTTCCGACATTGGCACCGAGTGCGTCGAGCATCTCGCGATCCATCTGCGCTGCGCGAACCATGCGTCCCACGCCAGTGCGGTTCAGCACCAGCCAGCCAAAAAACGCGATGGCCGGGCCAACTGCCATGACGAACAGGTTGTACAGGGGCTGCGTGGTGCCGAACATCTGGATGCCGCCGCTCAATGCCGGCGGTGTCGATACCGTCAGCTGATTGGTTCCCCACAGGAACTTGGCGGCGTCACCCAGGATCAGCACCAACGCGTAGGTGAACAGCAGCTGGTAGAGTTCCTCCCTGCCGTACAACGAGCGGAAGAACAGCCGCTCCACGACTGCGCCGAGCAGCGCGACACCGCTCGCGGCGAACAATGCCGCAAGCCAGAAACTGCCGAACAAGGGCTGGAACCATGTCATTCCTTGCCACGCCAGGTAGGCACCGAGCATGTAGAATGACCCATGCGCGAAGTTGATCACACGCATGACACCAAACACCAACGACAGTCCCGAGGCGATCAGGAACAGGAACATCGCGGTGGTGAAGCCGCCCATGAATTGGCTGAACAGAAGCGATCCTGCCACCGCCGGTCATTTCTCCTGGATTGCGCCGCCCGCATCGCGCGGCGCTTTTGCCTTGTCGTAGCTGTCAGTTCATTGGAAACGATGCTGGCAGCATCTGCGGATCTTTGATGATAGCGAATGGGTAGTTGGGATCCTTGACCATGACCCCCCAGTATTCCGGTGCGAAGGTTTCATGGGACTTGACACTGAAAGTTCGCTGACCAACGGGCGTGTCGAAGGTCAGGCCCTCCAGCGCCTTGGAGACCCCGTCGCTCTTGGTATTGCCGGCCTTCTTGATCCCCTCGGCAAGCGCGTAGATCGACTGATAGCCAACAACAGACCAACCTGAAGCATATTTCGTTTTGGCGAAGGCATTCAGATCAGCGATGAATGTCTTGTGTGCTGGTGGCTCGTTGGCGCCCCAGATCACCGGATCATAGGCATCGGCGATGATGCCGTACGGATAATCGGCGCCGAGGGCCTGCGCTTCATCGGGCGTGCCGACTTCACCGCCGTCGACCAACCGATTGTTGATCGCCTTGAAATAGCCGCGCGGCGCGGCCTGTTTGGCGAAGGTGACGAAATCTCCGGCGAATAGCGAACAATACACCGCGTCGGGCTTCTTGCTCATCTGCGCGGTGATGAACGCAGTGAAATCAGGTTCGCCGAGTTTCGGCCATTGCTCGTCGACGATCTGGATGTCGGGGCGCAGCTTCTTCAGCGCCTTGGCGAAGGCCGCGATCGAGTCACGGCCATACGCATAGTCAGGCGCGATCGTGGCGACGGTCTTGACGTCCTTGAACTGGGCCATCTCCGTTGCACCCGCGAGTCCTTCGACATCGGTGTTCGACGACACACGGAAGATATACGGATGGATATGCTGCGGGTCGGTGAGCAGCGTGCTCTTCGACGTTGGCGCGATGAAGACGATCTTGTTTTCCTTCGCGACAGTCGATACCGCCGGCGCCTCCGCTGAAGTCAGGGTGCCTACGAGGAAGTCAACGTTGTCCTTGATGATGAGCTCGCGCGACAGCCGGACTGCCTCGTCGGCACTGGCCTTGCTGTCACGCGACAGGAGTTGCAGCTTGCGGCCGAGAACACCGCCCTTGGCATTGACCTCGGCGACGGCCATTTCGGCGCCCTTCAGAACCGGCTCGCCGTAAACGGCGGTGGGGCCTGACAGCGGGATCGGGAAGCCGATTTTGATCGGGTCCGACGCTCCTGCAGTCAGCGGCCAGAGCATAGGCACGACAAACAACGGCGCCAGTTTGATCCAACTGCGCATGAACAGCCTCCCTGTTGTCGCTACGACATTTTTGTCGTTTAGCAATTATTGGTTGATATCTTTGTTGATACGATCAATGCTTGTCAAGTGAACTAGCGAGAGCTTTCCGAGCGACCGATCCGTGACAGTCATTCGAGCGGCAGGCCACGTGTCTCGCGCATCATCACGAAGGTGAGGAACCCGACTGCAGAAATCACCATGATGTAAACCGCAAGTAGCCAGGGCTTGTGAATACTTAGCAGCCAGGTTGCGATTAGTGGCGCGGTGCCGCTGAAGATCGCGGCACAGATCGCGTAGGGCAGACCGATGCCAGAGGTCCGTACCTGCGTCGGGAAGAGCTCGCAGAGCGTGGCCGACATCACACCATCGACCATGCCGAGCAGGATACAGCCAACGATGTCCACCAGCAGGAACGTGAGGAAGTCGCCGTTCTGGAGCAGATGCAGCATGGGCCAGGCCAACACGAAGAAGCCGACGGCATAGGTGATCAGCACCGGCCGCCTCCCGACACGATCCGACAGCGCGCCGGCGGCGACAGTCGCCACGCAGAACACCGCGAGCGATATGACGCCGCCGATAAAGGCCTGGCTCAGCGGCAATCCGCCGGCGAGATGCGCGTAGGTCGGCAGGAATACTGTCCAGATGTAGAACTGCACAGTGCCCATCTGCATCGCGAAGACCACGAACGATTCCCATGGATGATTCGTGAGTGCCCGGAGGATTGGCCGGCTTTCCAACTCACGGCGCTGTTCGACGGCAACGAAATGCGGCGTCTCGGGCAATCCCGACCGTATATACAGCCCGTATAGCGACAGCGCCGCGCCGATGACGAATGGTATGCGCCAGCCCCAATCGCTCAGCGCGGGCTGGGGGACGAAGTTGGTGGCAAGCGCGGATACGCCGGTTGCTATCAGGACGGCGATCCCGATGCTGCCGATATGCAGTGAACCGATGACGCCGCGGCGATTCGCAGGTGCATGCTCTACCAGGAATGCGGCGGCGCCCTGGAACTCGCCACCAGCGGAGAAGCCTTGCAACAGCCGCGCGAACAACAGAAGCAGGGGCGCGGCAACGCCTATTGAGGTGTAGGATGGCGTCAGTGCCACGATCAGGCTGCCGGCGCCCATGAGCAGCACGGTCAGCGACAACATGCGCCGGCGGCCATAGCGATCCGCCAGAGGCGACAACACGATCGAGCCAACCGGTCGCATGACAAATCCCAATGCGAAGGTGGCGAGTGTGGCGAGCAGCGCGGTTGTTGTGTTCCCGGATGGGAAGAACTGGCCTGCAAAGACGCTGGAAAGCAGGCCGTAGATCGTCCAGTCATACCACTCAATGATGTTGCCGATCATGCCGCCGACGACGGTGCCGCCGATCAACCGGCCTTCCGTCGATGGCCAGTCAAGTGCTTCGGATGATTCACTCATGTTGCAGTCTCCCCGACTTTGGCAGCCTCTTTTCGACAAGCTGGAGTGCTTCTTGCGTTGCTGCAGCATCGTACGGCCCAGGTCCTGACGCCTGAAGCTGACGATAGACATCCGCCTGGGCATGGCGGCGGACACCCTCGGCGAGCGTCGGCAGCCATTCGGCAATGCGCTCAGCGGCGACACCATAGGTCGCTTCCCAGGCGCCACGACCAGGACCGAAGTCGAAGGCCAGCGGTGCGACGCGTTGTGCCGACATGCTGGCACGCAGCGCCTGGGTCTGCTCCGCCTGCACTTCGCCGTCCATCACTACAACGCCATAGATGCTCCGCGCGCGCTCCGGCGAGAGCAGTTCCGCCGCGACATCCTTCGCGACCATCGCCGGATCGCGCTGCAGCGGATCGCCCCAGCCTCCGCCACCGCCGGCCCAGATGCGGATCGTCTCGTTCATCGTCGGGCGATAAACGGTCTGCTTGCCGATATCGTGCTCCGGTTCGTTGGGACGTTCCGCTGTGTTGCCGCTAGGCGTGGCCGCCTGGCCTCCCGCGGCGCCCCAGGCGGAGAAATTGTGGCGGTCCTTGCCGCGCATCACCACCACTGCGCTGGGGTGGCGAATCTGCAGGTCGTATTCCGTGCCGAAGCCGCCGCGATGCTTGCCAGCGCCTTCCGTGTCGGGACGCAGACCGAAGCGGCGCACAAGCACTGGAGCTTCGGATTCCAATACCTCGACCGGCACGTTCCGCAAGAATGCCACCGAAAGTTCCGAGCCGGAGATGCCGTCCAGATGTGCGCTGCCTCCGGACCCCCCGGACACCGGGTTGGCGACTACCACGCGGCCGGTTTCGCCAAGTTCGGACGTAGATATGTACGTGATAACAACGGCGCCCGAGCCGCCGACCGGCGCCAGCCCTTCCACTGCCTTCGACAGCAGGCCCAGCACCAGATCGTGGATCCGCATCGCGGTCGTAAAGCGCATGCCGCAGGCGGCTGGGAAGCGCGCGTTCACCACCGAGGCCTGCGGTAGCACCAGATCGATGCAGCGGATGATGCCGGCGTTGATGTGGATCGACTCGGACTGTGTCACCACCAGATTCGTCAGCGCCATACACAGGAATGGGTGGTGGCGCATGGAGCCCGTGGGCAGGTTCAGCGCGGCGCGCACCTGCGGGTCGGAGCCGGTGAAGTCCAGCAGCACCGTCCCATCGCCGCGGGAAATCAGCTTGGCGGTGATGCGAACGGGCAGATCGCTGATGTAGTCATCCTCAAAATACTCGTCGAAGCGGTATTCGCCCTTGGGTATGCGTGCGAGCACCTGAAGCGCGAGCTGCTCCGTGCGGTCTAGCGTGGCATAGATCGACTGCTGCACGGCCGAGTAGCTGTAGCGTTCGACCAGACGTGCCATGCGGCGCTCGGCCTTGTCGAGGGCGGCGATGCAGGCGGTGATGTCGCCCCAGTTCAGCGCCGGGATGCGACAGTTGTCCGCGAAAATATTCCACAGTTCCTGGTTCAGCGCGCCCTGACGCATCAGCTTCACCGGGCGCAGGCGGAGCCCCTCCTGGAACACCTCGTTGTTGCGCATGTCTATGCTGCCGGGGGCATAGCCGCCGACATCGGTGCAGTGGATGAAGGTCCAGGCGAAGCATAGCAGCCGGCCATCCACGAACAGCGGCTTGAACAGGTAGATGTCGTTCAGGTGCATCACCATGCCGCCCGTGCTGTATGGGTCGTTGGTCATCATGATGTCGCCTGGCTGCCAATCGTCGAACGCCTTAGTGCCCGCGTGCATCGGCACACCCATGATCGGCGTCGCGCCACTCCCGTAGGGGTAGGCGAAGATTTCGCCCTCAATGGTCACCAGCGAGACAGCGAAATCCTGCGTCTCCTTCACGAAAGTGGTGTGGGAGGAGCGCAGCACGATCCAGGCCATCTCATCGACAACGGCCTTGAACAGGTTGGCGAAGATCTCGATGCTGATAGCGTCCTGCCGGACGGTGGCCTCCATCATGCTGCTTCCTTTTCTTCTGCCACGCATTCCAGGACCAGCGCGCCGGCGCCGATGCGGCGTGCCTGCCAGCCAGGCGGCACGAGCGTTGTAGTATCCATCTGGTTGATGATAGCGGGCCCCGCGACGGTGCCTTCTATCGCGGCGCGATCGATCACCACGGCGGTGAAGGCCCGGCCGAACAGGCGCAGCGTGCGTGCGGAGCCGGACGCGGCCATGGTCTTGGCCTGGAGCGGCGCAAGGCGCGGCTTGGGCATTTCGCCCACCACGTGCGCGCGCAGCTCCTTCAGCCAGATCTGTGCGCTCTCGTTGGCGTGGCCAAAGGTGATGCGATGCGCCTCGTGAAATGCGGCGCTGACACGGGCAATATCGCCGTCCAGCAGCCAGGCGCGATCAAGCGGTACAGTTACATCGTATCCCTGGCCGTCGTAGCGCATCTCTGCCGCGATTTCGGTACGCGCGGCGGAACAGGAGATGCGTTCGGTCTGCGTGGCGATCCATTGCTGCGCGGTAGTCTCCAGCGAACGCAGCATATCCGAAAGACGCGCGGGCGCGACCTTGCCCAGCATCGTATAGACGGGCTGTACCAAGTCGCCCTCCAGATCCGCTCGCGCGGCACCCAACGCGCTAAGGGCGCCGGGGTGCGACGGGATCAGGATTGTGTCGATCGCCAGTTCTTCCGCCAGCAAGGTGCCCAAAAGCGGGCCGGCGCCGCCGAACGCCACCATGCGGAAGCGCGGGGCATCCACGCCGCGGCGGGCCAGCACGTTGGACGCCTCGGCGGTCATCATCGCAATGGCGATACGGATGGCACCGTCGGCCACTTCCTCCACCGAGGTGGAGAGCTGTGAAGCGATCGTGCCCAGCGCCTCGCGCGCCGGGGCTAGTTGCAACGGCAACTTTCCGCCAAGACGCTGGCCGGGCTCAAGCAGACCAGCGATCAGGAACGCATCGGTCAATGCCGGGATCAGGGAGCCGGTGCCATAACACGCCGGCCCAGGTTCGGCACCGACACTGCGCGGCCCCACTTTCAGCGAGCCGGTCGGATCGAGCCAGATGATCGAGCCGCCGCCCGCACCGATGCTGGAAACGGCTACCGTCGGAATCAGCACTGGAAAGTCAGCGATGTGCTCTTCGGAACTGAGCACCGCGCGTCCGCCACGCACAATGCCGATATCCGCGCTGGTGCCGCCGATATCGAGCGTCATCAGATCAGCCGCTTCCCAGCCGGCGTCACGCGCCACCTCTGCCGCGCCGCTGACTCCGGCCGCAGGCCCCGAAAGCAGCGCGACCACTGGACGGCCGAGCAGGCTGCCGGCCAGCTCAGCGCCTCCATTGGAGCGTGCAATGCGGGCCGGGGTCTCGATACGGTGTCCTTCCAGGCCTGCGACTAGGCGATCGACATAGCCCTCCACCATCGGGCGGATGCTGGCATTGATCGCGGTCAGCACGCCGCGTTCGTATTCGCGGGCCTGTGGCCACACTTCGCTGGATAGTTCCACGCGCAACGTCTCGCCCGCCTGGGCTATGACGTCGCGGGCGGCCCGTTCATGCGCCGGATTGCGGTAGCTGTGCAGGAACACGACAATCGCGATCTCCACGCCGGCAGCTTGCAGGTCGCGAGCGGCCTGGACGACGGCGGCGCGGTCGAGCGGTTCCACCTCCTCGCCGTCCGCATCGAGACGGCCGCTGATCTCGCGCACCAGAGCACGTGGAATCAGCGGCTGCGGCCGGCGCGAATCGAAGCGCATCGGATGTGGCACAGCCAGACGTTGCAACTCAAAGATGTCGCGAAAGCCGGAGGACACCAGCAGGCCGACGCGCGAACCCTTGCGCTCGATCAGCGCGTTAGTGGCGACCGTGCTGCTGTGCGTGTGGACGGTGCGATGCCATTCCGCGCCGTGCAGTTTCAGCGTTTCCTGGATTTCGTCGACGCCGCTGAGGATACTGGCGCCGGGACGGGCCGGCGTGCTTGGCACCTTGAAGCAGTGCAGTTCACCCGATTCCGTGATGAAAGCGAGGTCGGTGAACGTGCCGCCGACATCCGTGCCGAGAATGCTTGAGACCATGCGGACCTTCGTGTTGGTGCTGTCAACACGGAGCGTTGGCCAATTTCCCCTGGCTGCCAAGCCCATTGCAACCAGGGGGGAGTTGAATGCAGCCGCCTGTCGCGATGATACTGCCCGGAACAACCGCCAATTGGCAGGGAGGGAAACATGGCCAAAGCTGCCGCCAAAGCGAAGTCGAAGGGCGCCAGCCGCAGCACTGCGCGCACCAACGCACCGGCAAAACGCCGCGCCTCGCCGGCCGCGAAGGCACGCGCCACCGCACGCGAGAAGCCGCAGCAATTCACCGTGGCACACGCGCGCGATGGCGAATTCAAGGCCGATGGATTGCGCCCCTATGCGCGCTATCGCGACCTGGGCATTGCCGCCGCCAGCGCCGGGCTATGCCAGGCCATGTGATACAGCTGATCGGTCCGTGCACCGATGAAATGCGCAAGCGGCACTATCACAACACCGAACTTCAGCTTATTTACGTCCTGAAGGGCTGGATGATGAATGAATTCGAAGGCCACGGCGAGCAGCTCATGGAAGCCGGAAGCTTCTGGCTCCAGCCGCCAAAGATCAAGCACACCGTGCTGGACTATTCGGACGGCTGTGAGGTGTTGGAGATCATCGTGCCGGCCGACTTCAAGACCGTGGAACTGACGAAATAGCCGCGCTCAGACGGGAGGAAACCGATGACAAATTCCTACACGCGCCGCGCGGCGATGCGCGCGGGACTGGCCGTTATGGCTGCGCCGATGGTGCAGCGGCACGCGCTCGGTGATGAGCCGATACGGATCGGGATGCCCCTGGCATTGACCGGGCCGGCCGGCGAGATCGGCTTGCAGATGCGCCATGGTGCCGAGTTCTGGGCAAAGGAACTGAATGCCAAGGGCGGGTTGATTGGACGCCCGATCGAATTGCACGTTGAGGATACCGCTGGCGATCCGGCTACCTGTGTGCGCAAGGCGCAACTGGTCGTGGAGCGCGACAACTGCCACCTGCTGTTCGGCATGGTGTTGTCATCGGAAGCGCTGGCGGTGGTACCGAAGCTTGCCGAGTGGAATGCGATCTTCATGTCATCGGATAATGGCGACGGACGGCTGACCGGCTCTTCGTTCGTGCCAAATTTCTTCCGCGCCAATATCTCCGGGCCAATGGAGACGCGAGCGATTTCGCTTTGGCTGCGCAAGGCAGAGTTCAAGAAGTTTTACGCACTGGGGATGGACTATGCGTGGGGCCACAACAGCATTGGCGTGTTCGAGGACGAGGTGAAGAAGGCGAAGAAGGACCTCGTCGGCACCGTTTATTCGCCTATCGGAACGAAGGACTTTTCGACTTATATCACAAAGATCCGGCAGTCTGGCGTGGATGCCTGCTTCCTGGTGCTGCAGGGCGACGACAACAATGCGTTCTTGTCGCAGGCACACGAATATCGCCTGGGCGACAAGGTGCAGCTGATCACCTCCATCGTCGACCTGAACAGCATCAGCGCGGTGGGTGACGCGGCGCTTGGGTTGGCAGGATCGACGCGTTATGTGTTCACCATCGACAATCCCAAGAACAAGGCGTTCGTCGCGGCCTGGCAGAAGGAATACAACGCGCTGCCCGACGTGTTCGAGGGTGAGCAGTATCAGGCCTGCCAGATGCTGCAGGCTGGGATTGAGGCGGCAAAGAGCATCGATGCCGACAAGCTGCGCCCAGCGCTGGAGAGTGCCGCGATCGACTCGATCAAGGGGCACGTGGCAATGCGCGCCTGCGACCATCAGGCCGTACAGGGCGGCTATATCGTGAAGGTCGGGAAGGTACCGGAATACAAGACGCCGATACCGCAGATCATCGCCACGCTGACCGGTGACGACATCACACCACCCTGCCGGCAGATGACATTCGAGGACTGATGGCCGGGTCAAGCCCGGCCATGACGGGTAAATATTGAATGGACTTCCTCGGCTTCCTCGTCACCCAGTGCCTTAACGCACTTTCGCAGGCCGCACTGCTGTTCTTCCTCGGCGTTGGCCTGACGCTCATCTTCGGCATCATGCGCATCGTCAATTTCGCGCACGGCGCGTTCTTCATGCTGGGCGCCTATGTCGGCTACTCCGCGGTCCACCTCACCGGCAGCTTCTGGGCATCGCTGGTCGCCGCCCCGCTGCTGGTGGGTGGCTTCGGAGCCGCCTTCGAACTGGGCATCCTGCGGCGTCTATACCGGCGTGACCACAGTGCCTTCCTGATGGTGACGTTCGGCCTGACGTTGGTCATGGGCGAGGCCATCCGCCTGTCGTGGGGGGTCGCCGCGCTGGAAGTGCCGGCGCCGAAGTCGCTCTCCGGCATCGTGTTCATTCTGGACGAGCCGTTCCCGATCTACCGCCTGTTCCTGATCGGCGCCGGCATCGTCGTGGCACTCGCCATCTGGCAGTTCCTGGATCGCACGCGGTTGGGCCTTCTGATCCGCGCCACCTCACAGAACGCCGAGATGGTGCACGCGCTCGGCACCGACGTGCGACTGGTGCGCTCGGCGGTGTTCGGCATCGGCTGCGGCCTCGCCGGCATCGGTGGCGTGTTTGCAGCACCACTGGTCACGGCATCACTCGGCATGGCGCCGAACGCGGTGATCGACACGTTCGTTATTGTCATCATCGGCGGCATGGGCAGCTTCGCCGGCTCCCTGATCGGGGCGCTGCTGGTTGCTTTCGTGCAGGTGTTCGGCACTTATTACTTCCCCGACCTCGCGCTGGCCCTGATGTATCTGCTGATGCTGATAGTGCTGGTGATCCGCCCCGGTGGATTGCTGGGCAAGGAGGCGTGATGCGCATCCTTGCCGTCGTCGTCTGCGTGCTGGCGCTCGCCCCCGCAGGCCTGCCGCCATATGCCATGACATTGTTGACCGAGGCGCTGATCCTCGGCCTGTTCGCCATGAGCCTCGACCTGATGGTGGGCTATACGCGACTGCTGTCATTCGGTCACGCGGCCGCCTACGGGCTTGGTGCCTACGCGGCTGGCAACCTGCTGCTGCACACGTCCATCCCGCTCGTATTCACAATATTGCTCGCCGCACTGTGCAGTGGCGTTGTGGCGATCGGCGTCGCCTGGGTCTGCACACTGGCCTCCGGTGTGTCCTTCTCCATGCTCACGCTGGCCTTTGCGCAATTGCTCTACGCTGTGGCCTTCAAATGGACCGCTGTCACCGGCGCTTCCGATGGCCTCGCCGGTATACCGCGCAGCCCAGGACCGTTTGGTATCACCTTCTTCGAAGGACGCGCTGGCTTCTACTACCTGGTGCTCGCCTGCCTGGTCGCTGCCTTCATCTTCTGCCGATCGCTGGTGCGATCGCCGTTCGGCGCGGTGCTTCGTGGCATCCGCGAGAACGAGGCAAAGACGCTGTCGCTCGGCTACAACACGCGACGCTACAAGATCGCGGTGGTGGCGATCTCCTTCACGCTGGGCGGACTGGCTGGCGCGCTCTACGCACCGTTCGCCGGCTTCACCAACACCGAGCTGCTCTTCTGGCTGTTCTCCGGCCAGGTGCTGATCATGGTGATCGTCGGCGGCACCGGCACGCTGATCGGACCGATCATCGGCGCGGCGTTCTTCATGCTTGTGTCCAACCTGCTGAGCTCGTGGACCGATTCCTGGGCGCTGTTCTTCGGCGCCATCTTCATCCTGTTCGTGCTGTTCGCGCCGCAGGGCATTTGGGGACTTGCGACGCGATGGCGCTCCTTGAGCTCGACGGGCTGACCCGCCGGTTTGGCGGCATCGTCGCGGTCGATGGCGTGACGATGCGCGTCGCCGCCGGCGAGGTGCGCGCGGTGATCGGCCCGAACGGTGCCGGCAAGTCCACGCTGTTCAACCTGATCACCGGCGTCACCACACCAACCAGCGGCACGGTGCGGTTCGATGAACACGCGCTGACGGGGCTGTCCGCCTACAGCGTGTGCCAGCGCGGCGTATCGCGCACGTTCCAGATTACCGCGCTATTCCCCGAGATGACGGCCCGCGAGAACGTCCGGCTTTCGGCACAGGCGCGTCACGCAAGGCGCTGGCTGCCATTGGGGGGGCGCAATGTGTTCGCCGACGCGGAAACACGCGCCGATGCCGCGCTGGAGCGGCTTGGCCTGATACATGTGGCGCATCGCCCCGCGGGCCTGCTGTCGCATGGTGATCAGCGATTGCTGGAGGTGGCAATGGCGCTGGCGCAACGGCCGCGGTTGCTGTTGCTGGATGAACCGACTCAAGGCCTGTCGGTAGAAGAGACGGAGCAGGCGGTGGAAACGCTGAGCGCCCTGCTGGCGGATGGCTCGATGACAGTGCTGCTGGTGGAGCACGACATGGAGGTGGTATTCCGCCTCGCGCACATGATCACCGTGCTGCATCGCGGCGCGGTAATCGCTGACGGCGCACCGGACGAAGTACGAGCCAACGAAGACGTGCAGCGCGCCTATCTCGGAGGATTGGCCTGATGCTGGCCATCACCGGCCTCAACACGCATTACGGCGCAAGCCATGTGTTGCAGGGTGTCGAACTCGCAGTGCCGCGGGGACGCATCTGTTCGGTGCTTGGCCGGAACGGTGTTGGCAAGACCACGACATTGCGCACAGTGATGGGGCTGGTGGCGCCGAGTGGTGGGCAGGTGATGCTGGATGGCACCGACATCACTGGATGGCCGCCGCACCGCGTCGCACGTGCCGGCGTCGCATATGTGCCAGAAGGCCGCCTGATCTTTCCGGATCTCACCGTGGTCGAGAATATCCGCGTCGCGGAACGAAAGCCCTCGCGTGCCTGGCCTATAACGCGACTGATGGAGCTGTTTCCGTCATTGCGCGAACGGGCGGCGAGCCGCGGCGGCTATCTATCGGGTGGCGAGCAGCAGATGCTGGCAATCGCGCGCGCCCTGGTGAGCGATCCGAAGGTGATGCTGCTGGATGAACCGAGCCAGGGTCTGGCGCCGCTCGTGGTGCGCGAGTTGGCCGAAGTGATCCGGCGGCTGCCGAGCGAAGGCGTGACGATCCTGCTCATAGAGCAGAACCTGCGTTTGGCCGAGGCAGTAGCAGATGAAATCCACATCATGGTGAAAGGGCGCGTGGTGTATGCGGCCTCACCCGAGCAGTTTCGTGCCGAGGAAGCGGAAATCCGCGGTCGTTACCTGACAGTTTGAAAGTGGAGAGGTGCAATGGACCTGAACCTGCGCGGCAAGACAGCATTGATCACCGGCGCATCAAAAGGCATCGGGCGTGCGTCCGCAGAGATCCTCGCCGAAGAAGGCGTGAACGTTATCATGGTGTCGCGCACGCAGGCCGATCTGGATGCGGCGCGCGACCACATCGCATCTCGCTGCAATGTGCGGGCCGAGGTCCACGCGTTCGACCTCGCAGACAGTCGCAGAATTGACAAGCTGGCGGAGTTGCATCCCGACATCGACATCCTGGTGAACAACGCCGGTGCCATCCCCGGCGGGAACCTGCAGGAAGTGAACGAGGCGCGCTGGCGCGAGGCGTGGGACCTGAAAGTCTTCGGCTACATCAACATGTGCCGCCGTTTCTATGCGTTGATGGCCCAGCGCCGGCGCGGCGTGATCATCAACATACTAGGCATGGCAGGCGAGAAGGTGGATGTCGGCTACATCGCCGGTTCCACCGGCAACGCTGGGCTGATGGCTTTCACCAGGACGCTCGGCGGCGCCGCCTCGGCTGACAATCTGCGCGTTGTGGGGATCAATCCCGGCGCGATCGCCACCGATCGGCTGATCACCATGATGAAGAAGCGGGCGCAGGATCGCCTCGGCGATGCGGAGCGGTGGAACGATCTGATGAAGCCCCTGCCCTTCGAGCGCGCCGGCACACCCGAGGAGATCGGCTGGATGGTCGCCTTCCTGGCATCGGACAAATCTGCCTATACCACTGGCACGATCATCACCATCGATGGAGGGGCCGCGAACCGCGGGCCAATGTTCTGATGAACCTGCAAGGAAAAGTCGCTGTCATCACAGGCGCGAGCGGCGGCATCGGCTCCGCCACCGCTCACCGGTTCGCCGCCGCGGGATGCCGCGTTGTCGTCGGCTACAACAGCCGCACAGAGGAAGCCGACAAGCTCGTCGTGGCACTGACCGGCACGGGCCATCGCTCCGCACGCATGCCAATGGAGAATACGGCAACGCTGCGCGACGTCGCCGCGATGGTGGAGCGTGAATACGGTCGCTGTGACGTGCTGGTGAACTCAGCAGGCTTCACGCGGATGATCGCGCATGCCGATCTGGAAGCTCTGACGGACGAACTGATCGATGCGATCTTCGTAGCCAATGTGCGCGGGCCTTTCGCCACCATCCGGGCGTTCGTGCCGTTGATGAAGAAGTCGGACGACGCGGTGATCATCAACATATCATCGGGCGCTGCGATCTCCGGTGGCGGGAGCAACATCGCCTACGGCGCTTCGAAGGCGGCGATCGACACGATGACGAAGTCGCTGGCGCGTGTGCTGGGACCGAACATCCGCGTGCTGTCGGTCTCGCCCGGCGCAGTCGACACAGGCTTCGTGCCGGGCCGCACCACGGAGATGGTGGAGAAGGCGGCGCAGCGCGCGCCTCTGAAGCGCGTTGTCCAGGCCGACGAGGTGGCAGCAACGATAGAGGCCGCCGTCACACTGATGACAGCGAGCACCGGCAGCATCCTGCTGGTTGAAGGCGGCTCACTGCTCTAACTGTCATTGCGCGGAGGCGTAAGCTGACGAAGCAATCTCGTCCGGGATTCGTCGCTCACGCAGCTCGCAATGACAGGTCTTGTCCCCGTACCAGCCGGCCTGGCAGATCACTGGTCGGCTCGCCGCCGCGCCACGTCACGCGACCCGATACGATCGTCGCATCGTAGCCGTGCACCTTCTGCATCAGGCGTTTCCCGCCCGCCGGCAGG
>Ga0070730_10002570_pt1 | contig 16468 bp, 9 predicted proteins | sample Coa_R1_3_FD_66447 | JGI IMG/M metagenome (GOLD analysis project Ga0070730, IMG submission 66447) | Surface soil microbial communities from Centralia Pennsylvania, which are recovering from an underground coalmine fire - Coalmine... | ecosystem: Environmental > Terrestrial > Soil > Unclassified ...
ACGCTGGCCGCCGGCGACGAGGTGAGCGCGCGGGTGATCATCGAAGAGGCCATCCTCTTCTGCCGCGGCGTGGGTTTCGTCAGCATTGACGCCCTGTGCGGCGCCCTGGCTCTGCAACTGGTCAGGTCTGGCGAGGCAGAGCGGGCGCTGCGCGTCTTTGCCGCCACTGCCGCGGGGACTGAGGACGACGCTGGCTATACCGCGACCATGTCGGACCCAAGCGGGGCTCTGCGGGCGGCGACGCGCGAAGGGCGGGCGCTGCTTGGCAACCCGCCCGCGCTTGACCCGGCCGCAGTGGACCTGGACGTGGTGCTGCAAGCGGCCCTGTCTGGCAGCTAAACTCGAAGCACGTTCAGGCGCCCCGTACCTCCCCGGTGCGCGGCGCTGCTTTTTGCTCGCTTCGCGTGCCTTCCGCCTTCTGCCGACTGCCTACTGTTCGGATTGTCTAGCTCCAAATTCCCTTGTTTCATGCGGATGCGCCGGGTAGCCAGCGCAGCCTGCGCAAGCCACCAACTGGTTACAAACATCCTGGTCTGACGTGACTTACGACGTAGGACGCTGAGGCCCAGCTACAGTACAACAGAGATGGGCGATACCCCGCGTCCGATCGACGGCCATGCCACGCCGTGATGGCCCGCTCAATCGACCTCTGGCGACTCTTGAGCTTTGGCCCGCAAACAACACTGCGAAAGAAGCATGGGGGCAATAATGCACATGAAATCCGGCAGTCGATGGATCCGCATCTTTGTGGTCGCGCTGATTCTGGCTGCGCCGCTGATGGCGCCAGCGCCACGATCGGTCCACGCCGCGGGGCCCTGGTACGTTGCGCCCGGCGGTAGCGACGGCAATGGTTGCCTGACCCCTGGCTCGGCCTGCGCAACCATCAATAGCGCCATCGGGAAGGCCTCTGCCGGGGATACCGTCCTGGTCGCCAGCGGGACGTACGGCGCCAACACAGGCAGTGAGGTCGTCCTGATCGGTAAGTCCCTCACCCTCTCCGGCGGATGGGAGCCAACCTTTGCGGCCCAGACGGGCCAAACGGTTGTCGACGCACAGGGCGCGCGGCGCGGTGTCCAGGTCGCCGCCGGCGTCGTCGTATCAATGGACCACTTCGTCGTTCAAAACGGCTATGTGGCTGGGTCGGCGTATGGGGGCGGCCTGTGGAACCAGGGGAATCTTCTCCTTAGCGACACTATTTTGCAGGACAGCCAGGCCATGAATTACCCAAACCAGCCCCAGTATTGCGGCATGGGGGGCGATCTGGCCAACACCGGCAGCCTCATGTTGACCAACAGCACCCTCCAGCGCGGCAATTCTTGCAACTATGGGGCGGCATTGTGGAATTCGGGCCATTTGCTGGTTGACAACAGCGTGATCAAAGACAATGTCGGCTCAGTCGCCATCCAGATTACTGGCGACGCCGTGCTGCGCCGTACACAGACAAGCGGGAACTGGGGGTACTCGATTAAGCTCGATTCGGGAAGCCTTCAGGTAATCAGTGGCACGATTTCAGGCGGTCAGGGCGGCATCCAGGTTGGCGCCGCGGATGCCATTCCTGGCGCTCCGGCCGTTCTGACAATGACGGCCAGCGCGATAAGCCACACCGGGCTGGGCGTTGGTTTTTGCTGGTGCATTGAGGCACTGTACGGAACCATCGAAAATAGCACGATCAGCGACAACAGTGCCGCGGTGGCTAATGGGAGCGCCAATGTGTCGCTCAACAGCGTCACGATCAGCGGCAATGGTGGACCAGCTCTCCAGAGCCAGGGTCAGCACGGAGCCGTGACATCGCTGCGCAACAGCATCATCGCCGACAACACCGGCAGCACGACGCCGGATTGTTCCGGCAACATCGTTTCGCTCGGCCACAATTTGATCGGCAACGTCAACGGCTGTAGCTTCGTGCCGGCTGCGGGCGATTTGACCGGCATCTCGCCCGAACTGGGGCCGCTTATGGGCCTGCCGCCTTACCAGCCCATGCTGGCAGGCAGCCCCGCCATCGATGCCGGGGACCCAACAGGCTGCCAGGGGAGCGCGGGGCCATTCGTCACAGATGAACGCGGCGCGCCGCGTGATGCGCACTGTGATATTGGCGCCTACGAGTATCGAACGCCTGAATCGCCGGCCAGCCTCTTGCCGTATAGCGGCACGCCGCAGCATGCGGTGCCCAATCAGGCGTTCAAGGCGCCCCTGCAGGCGTTGGTGATTGATAGCTGGGGCAGCCCGATTCCAGGGATGCAGGTCGATTTTCAGGCGCCCACGCAAGGCGCCAGTGCGGCTTTCATTCCGGGCGGCACGCAGACCAACAACGCGCAAACCGATTCGTACGGGATTGCCACCTCGGCCAGCCTGGTAGCCAACGGCCTCATTGGAACCTATCCGGTGACGGCCAGCATTGCCGGAGCGGTTGCGCCGGCGCAATTCAGCCTGGGCAATTTCATCTGGCTCGTGGCGCCGACCGGGATCGATGCCTTTGACTGCCTGAGCCCGGAAACGGCCTGTGCTTCGGTGGGCGGAGTGCTTCAAAAGAGCGGATTCCAGCCGGGTGACACCATCTGGATGGAGAGCGGCACCTATGTGTCGACCGGAGCCAGTGTGCTCCACCTGGCCGTCGATGTGAGCGTGTCGGGCGGCTGGAACGACAACTTTACGGCTCAGACCGGCCAATCGATCATCGACGGGCAAGGGGCGCGCCAGGGTGTTTTGATCGGCCAGGGCTATGACATTAGCCTGGATCATTTCTCCATCATCAATGGGTCAGCATTTTGCGGCGCTGGCCTGGATAATCTCGGCAGCCGGGTGACTCTCACGAATATAACGTTCGAGCACAATTTGGCCAACTACGGCGGCGCGATCTGTGACCAGTGGGGCACTACCACGATCATCCGCCACAGTACCTTCACCGACAATGGCTACACCAGTGCTATTCACAGTGCAGGTCCTAACACGCTAACCATGACTGACAGTCTGATCACCGACAACACCGGCGGCCTCGATGGCTCTTACCCCCTGGTGAGCACCTGGGTGAGCAATACAGTTGTCAGCGGCAATTCGGACTACGGCCTCGACAATGGTGGCCTGATGTTCGTATATTCGAGCACGGTCTTTGACAACCAGCAACGCGGCCTGTTCAACACCGGTACCGCAACCGTGGTTGGCACGGTGATCCGCAACAACGGCTCCGATAGCGGCGCGGGGATCTACAACAGCGGTCAACTCGTATTAACCAACAGCAGCATTCACGACAATGTGGCGAGCAATGCCGGCGGCGGGCTGCAGAACACTGGGACGTTGATCTTGACCAGCAGCAGCGTGTACGCCAATCATGCGGGCTCAATCGGCGGAGGTTTGTACAACACCGGCACGCTGACGATCACCGACAGCACGCTGAGCAATAACCAGGCCACCAATGGCGGTGGGCTGGCGCAGTCGGGCGGGACCAGCTTCCTCAACAGCAGCACCATGGCCGGGAACCAGGGTTCCACTTCCGGCGGCGGCCTGTACAACAACCTCGGCACACTTGCCATCCAGAACACCCTCGTCGCTGCCAATCTGAGTGGCCTGGGTCCAGACTGTCGCGGCCCGATTACTTCGGGTGGTTACAACTTGGTCGGCAACCCGGCGGGGTGTAGCTTTGGGACGATGACCGGCGATCTCCTCAACGCCGGCCCCAAATTGCTGCCATTCGGCGGGGCTCCGGCCTACTTCAGGCTCGCACCGGGGAGTGCGGCCATCGATGCCGGCAACCCCGTGACTTCAGGCAGTAGCCGGAGCGCCTGCCCGCCAACCGACCAGCGAGGCGTCATCCGGCCGCTGGACGGCGATGGCGACGGTATCGCGCGCTGCGACATTGGCGCAATCGAAGAACATACGCCACCGCAAGTCGACTTTGTGACGAATAGCCAATCCGTATTGGAGAGCGCGAACACGATGACGGTTCCGGTGACGCTCGACGCCGCAACCGACCTGACAGTGACCGTCCCCTACACGGTCACGGATGCTCCCGGCGGCGATGACATCAGCCCGACGGTCCTGAGCGGAGAAGTCATCTTCCAACCCGGCGAGGTGGCGCAATCCATTGCGGTCCCGCTGCTCGACGACCACCGCTACGAGAATGACAGCTGGCTCAGGGCCGAGCTCGGATCGCCTGATACGGCCCGCCTGGGAGCGACAACGGTCAGCACGACGACAGTCGTCGACGACGATCCGCCTCCAACGGTGCAATTTATGAGCAGCAGCTACAGCGCACCTGCCTGGTCCACTCCGGTGGGGATTACGATTACCTTGAGCGCCGCCTCCGGCTTGACCTCTACCGCCGACTACTTGATCACAAACCCGGGCGGCGGAGCGGCGATCAGCGGCACGGTATTTTTCGCTCCAGGCGAAACAGCTCAGGCAATTGATCTGGCGGTCACGAACGGCGAGTTCGTGACCGGCGGCCGCACGCGCCTGATTTCGTTGACCAATCCAACGGACGCATTCTTGGGGAGTACCAGTACGATTTCGGTGACCATCCGGCTGCCACAAGTCAGCCTGGTGACGGCCAGCCAATCCGTATTGGAAAATGCGGGCAGTCTCACGGTCCCGGTCACACTGGACGCCGCCACGGACCTGACCGTCGCCGTCCCGTACACGGTCACGGACGCTCCCGGCGGTGCCGACATAAGCCCAACTGTCACGAGTGGAACAGTCATCTTCCAGTCCGGTGTCGTGGCGCAGTCAATCACGATTCATCTGGTCGATGACAGGCTTTATGAGAACAACTCTTGGCTGCGGGTCGAACTCGGCGCGCCCGAACAGGCCCAGCTGGGTGCCACAGCCGTTCAGACCATCACCGTCGTGGAAGATGACCCCGCCCCATACATCCAATTCGCGAGTGGCGCCGACCTCGTTCCAACCTCGGCGAGACAGGTCGCCATTACAGTTACCCTGAGCGCGGTTTCAGGCTTGACTGCCACTGCGGACTACTCGATCACGAACCCGTCGGGTGGTGGACCAGCGACCGGCGTTGTAACCTTCACGCCTGGTCAGACCGTGCAAACAATCCTGCTTGAAGTAAGCGATGGGGAGTTCACGACGGGCGGCCACACTCGGCGGATCGCATTAGCGAACCCAAGCGGCGCTATTCTGGGAGATCCCAAGGTAATCGCACTGACGATCGCGTGGATGCTCGACTTGCCGGCGGTGCTTCGGTAGGCCTGGCGTGAATAGTGCTCTGGAACACAGCCCGGGATGGCCGCAGTCAAAAACGGCCTTGAATACCTAGAGGGCCCAGCAACGACCTCGTCAGTGCAACTTAGAACTTCGGTGTGCGCCCCCTGATGCTGCCAGCCTGCCAGCCACGCTGTCGGCAGTACAGACGGCCGCCATGAACCACCTGCGTGCGGCTAATGAAATGGTTCAAACGCAGCGGCGCCGCGCACCTCCTCGGTGCGCGGCGCCGCATTCTGCGGGGCTTGTAGTGATAGCTGACCTTGACCATATACACTTCCAGGTCCAAGTCGAAGACGCGCAGCGTGCAGGCCATGGCCAGCGCGCTGCCCCACTGCCCCGCGCCGGTCTCGGTGGTCAGGGCTTTGGTGCCGGCTTCCTTGTTGTAGAAGGTTACGCAATCATCCCAGCCGCGTGTTTATGTTTGCTGCGCGGGTTCGGGTCACACCGCCCCTCGTAGACGGCCCAAACAACTCAGGTTTTCGCATCGCCATGTCTTCCGGCAGCACGCCCGGCCTCTGCCCGCCTGGCTGTTGCCAAACACCCGGGACGGAATGTCCCGCGCAAGTCGGGACCCCTGCCTCATGACAACGCCTGTGTAACAGCGTAAAGTGACGGCACGAGACAGGAGAGCGCATGACCAACAAACTGATTTGCTCGAGCGGGCTGGGCCTGTGGTCACCGTCAAACCCTCCTGGCCTGGCGACTGACCAGCCCGTGGCGTAAGGCCTCGCACCAATCGATGCCCCGGATACTGCTTGCTGCAACCGGCCAGGGCCTGGCCCACGCTGCCCTGGTGGACGGCGTCTGGGCCGTGTCGCACCTGTTGCCCGATCAGGCTGTCACCTGTCTGTCAGCCGACGCGCTGCACCCCGGCGTCGTCTACGCCGGCACCCAGGGCAGCGGGGTCTGGCGGTCGGAAGATGGCGGCGCAACCTGGCGGCCCGCTGGCCTGGCGGGGCAGATTGTCAAAGCGATCGCCGCCAGCCCCGGCGAGCCAGGCGTTGTCTACGCCGGCACGAAACCGGCGCTGGTATTCGTCTCGCGCGACGGCGGGTCGAGTTGGGCCGAGCTGGAGGGTTTCCGCCGGGTGCGTGCGTTCTGGTGGTTCTCCCCAGCCGAGCCCCCCTTCTCGGCCTACGTACAGGCCATCGCACTGTCGCCACGCGACCCGCGGGTCATCGTCGTGGGCATTGAGGCCGGCGCGGTCGTGCGCAGCGCCGATGGGGGCCAGACGTGGCAAGGCCACCGGCCCGGCGCCCTGCGCGACTGCCACAGCCTGGCGTTTCACGCCCAGGATGGCCGCTGGGTTTACGAAGGCGGCGGCACCGGCGCGGGCGTCGCGTGCAGCCATGACGGGGGCCAGGCCTGGCGCCAGCCGCGCGCGGGGCTAGACCGGCATTATGGCTGGGCGGTGGCCGCCGACCCGGCCCAGCCGGAGGTCTGGTATGCCTCCCTGTCGCCATCTTCCGCTGGCTGGCCGCCGGTGCCGGCAGCCCATGTGGATGGCCGGGCCAACGCCTACATCTTCCGCTCCGCCGGCGGAGCGGCCTGGGAGAAGCTTGGCGGCGGCCTGCCGCAGCCGCTGAGCCACATGGCATACGCCCTACTGACGGACCCGGCCGCGCCCGGCCACCTATATGCCGGCCTGAGCAATGGCGATGTATGGCACTCCACCGACCACGGTGACAGGTGGGCGCAATTGCCGTTCAACCTGGGCAGCATTCGGCGCACGCTCATCCTGGCGTAACAACGTGTACAGCTGGGTAATCTTCCTGCACGTTCTGAGCGTCCTCGGCTTCCTGCTGGCGCACGGTAGCTCGGCAGCGGTCATGGTCCGGCTACGAAGCGAATGTGAGCCGGCTCGCATCCAGGCGCTGCTCGACCTCTCGCAGGCGGTCAGTGGTCTCATGAACGCCTCGGCCTTGTTGCTGCTGATTACCGGCATCGCGGGCGGCTTCATGGGCGCTTGGTGGGGACGCGGGTGGATCTGGGCCTCGCTGGCGCTGCTGATCGCCGTCGGACTTGTGATGTCGGTAATGGGACGTCTGTATTTCGAGCGCCTGCGACGCGCGCTGGTGCAGGCGCCCGATGCTCGCCCGGCGGCGCTAACGGCAGCGCGCGACAGCGGCCAGCCGGTGCTGCTGGCCGCTGTTGGCCTGGGTGGGCTGGTCATCATCACCTGGCTGATGTGGTTCAAACCGTTCTAGCGAGGAGAGGCACCCATGTTTGACTTCGTTGGCGTCCTGATCCTGATCGCGCTCGTCGGCGTGCTCGGTTTCCTGGTCACCCGCGCCTGGCGGCTGAAGAACGGATTGCTCAAGTGGGGCGGGACCGTGTTGGCTGGCCTGCTCACCCTCATATCACTGGCGCTGCTGACCCTGGTGCTGGTGGGATACAGCAAACTCAATCAACCCCACAGCAACCCGGTGGCAGACGTGCACGTGGCGGGCACGCCCGAGCAGATCGCCCGCGGCCAGCAGCTGGCGCACATCTGCGCCGGCTGTCATTCGCCCAACCGCCAACTGCCGCTGGCGGGCACGAACTTCATTGCCAAGTTCGGTTTTCCGCCGGTAGGCACGTTTTACGCCCCGAACCTGACGCCCTCCGGCAACATCCGCGACTGGACCGATGGCGAGATCATCCGCGCCATTCGCGAGGGGGTGCACAAGAACGGCCGGTCGCTGCTGATCATGACGTCCGAGAACTTCCGCTACATGAGCGACGACGACGTGCAGGCGGTGGTGGCCTATCTGCGCTCGCAGCCGCCGACTGGCGGGCCGACCCCAGAGAACGATTGGAACGTGCTGGGCGCGATGTTCGCCAACCTGGTGAATTTCCAGACGGCCCAGTCGCCGGTCAGCCACGTGGCCGCGCCGCAGCCGGAGACGCCGCAGGCTGGCGAATACATGGTGAACATCATCGGTTGCCGCGATTGCCACGGCGATCAGCTGACGGGCAAGGTGGATAACGGCCAGCCCGGTCCGCCGCCCGGCCCGAACCTGACCCAGATCGTTCCGAATTGGACTGAAGATCAATTCCTGACTTTCTTCAATACCGGCCAGCGGCCCGACGGCTCGCCGGTGCCGCTGCTCACCCTGCCGGATGGCTCCACCGAGCCGGCCATGCCCTGGACCGAGGTCCGCGCCAGCACCACCGACGCCGAGCTGAAGGCCATCTACAGCTATCTGCACAGCCTGCCGCCGGCCGCGAGCGCCACAAAATGACGGTGCGGTCGGTCCAGCCCAGGAGACGCCATGCCTCTGATGTTGAGCAATACCGCCGGAGCGAGTGTAAGCCGGCTGGCGGTAGCGGCCGGAGCAGTCCAACTGATCGGGTTGCTGTCGCTGATCGAGTTCTTTGTGGGCGGCGAGCCGTTCGGCACCCTCAACGACCTGTGCATTGCGCTGACAGGTGTCTTGAGCGCCGCCCTGGCCTGGCAACTGCTCGCGGCGTTCCCGGCTCAGCCGGCGGCGCTGGGCCGGCTGGTGCTGGGGCTGGCCGTCTTGGGCGCGCTCATCGTGGCGGCCGGCTCGGTGCTGGTCATTACGCGCACAACCAGCTTTGTGCTGGCCGGGCTGTGGATGGAGTTCGGCTATGCCTGGATCGGCGCGTGGCTGTTGGTCGTGTGCGTTTTCGCGCCGGCGAGCTGGCCGCGCGGCCTGCTGGTGCTGGGCGTGGTCGCCGCCGGCCTGATGCTGCTGGGCATCATGACCCTGCCAGGCCTCGCGCGCGGCCTCGACGCCTGGGAGGCGCTCCCGTGGTACGTCAACGTCGGGCAGGCGAGCGCCCTGGGCTGGCTGCTGCTTTACCACATCTGGTGCCTGTGGCTAGGGCGCATCCTGGCCGTTCACTAAGAAGGAGACTGATATGGCCACCGATACAGCGACAACACTTACCAACCCCGCCGCCACCACTCAGGCGCCGTCCTTCTACAGGCGTGTCGGCGCGCTTGGCTTTGGGCTGATCGCGCTGGCCGGCGTGGCCGTGCTCGTGGCGGGCCTGCTGGCCGGCGACGTGGCCGAGGCCGCCGGCTATGGCCTGGCGTTCATCGTCATCGGCCTGCTGATAGGCGGGCTGGTCTGGCGCGTGGGACGCTGGGCGCTGATCGTTTCGGGCGTGCTGTCGCTCCTGCTGCTGGTCCTGGTCCTGCCCTTCTCGCTGTTCTCGCTGGCGCATCCTGAGTCGGCGTCAGACTTCCTGCCGCTGGTGCTGGCGCTGGCGGGCGCGCTGTTGGGCCTGGTGGGTTCGGTCGTCGCGATGGTGGAGTCGCGGCGCGGCACGGCACGGGCCGAGGCGCGGCCGGGCGAGGCGTGGGCCCTGCGCGGCCTGCTGGGCGCCGTCGGCGTGGCAGTGGCGCTCTCGTTGGCGCTGACACTGGCCGGCCGTTCAACGGTTTCGGCAGCGGCCCGGGCCGGCGCGACGAACGTGCAGATCAAGAGCTATGCGTTCGCCCCGGGCACCCTGCAAGTGCAGGCCGGCGAGACGGTGCGCCTCGTAGTGCACAACGGCGACTCGACTCTGCATACCTTCACGCTGCCCGCGGCAGGCGTAGACGTAAGCTTGGCGCCGGGCGCCGAAAAGGTGATCGAGTTCAAAGCGCCGGCGGCCGGCGTCTATCAGTGGTATTGCATTCCGCATTCGAGCCTGGCCGGCGCCACGCGCACGGGCATGGTGGGGACCCTGCACTCGCGCTAGCGGGCCGAGGCGAGGTAAGCGCTGGGGGCTTTGTCTTTCAGAACATGACAGCGGGAGTAACCAGAGTGACACCATTTTCACCCACCGTCAGCGTCACAAGCTTTCTGCGCTCCGGCGTGATCGCCGGTATGCTGGCTGCCCTTAGCTTCGCGCTCATCCACGCCTGGTTCATTAGCAACATCTGGTTCTCGGTCGTCCCGATGATGACCGCTGGCGCGCTGTGCGGACTGTGCATTGCCTGGAGCTTCGCCGTTGTCATCACCAGACCCTCGCTCGCGAGTTGGCTTCGCTACAACGCTCTCCTGGTCGCTATGTTGGCTCTCCTGGGGTTGACCTCCGTGCTGTTCTTCCGGCCAGTTACCACCATTCCGGCCCTGTTCCAATTACCCGGGCCGCCCACGAACCTGTTCAGGCAGGCACTCCCCATGACCGCCGCCTTTACGATCGCCACCTCGGTCATCCTGAGCCTGCGGTACCGGCGCGACTGGCGAGGCTTCGGTGCGGTCCTCCTCGCCAACACGGTGCTTGTCGCGTTGTTGGGCCTCAACGTATCCATCATCGGCCTCGTGAATATTCCTAGAAGCGCCCTTTACCTGGTGGCGGAGTTGTTCGGTCTCATCTTGAGCATTGGGTCGGTTTATGCCACGCTTGTCGCCGTGTTGGAAAGGAAGAGCTTTGTCCGTCCCAGCCGATAGGAGTCCAACCGAGATATCCCTATAATGGGCTTCATGCGCGCGCTGCCGCGTTCACCCTGGCTCACCTGGCTGGCCGCGGCCGGCCTGTGGACGATATTCCTGTCCTTCCTCGGGCTACAGCTCGTCACGCCCTCCGACGGCACACGCCTGCCGCCCGGCCAGCCACAATCCGCCGCCCAGGGCCTGCGCCTGGAGCCGCTGAGGCCCGGCAGCTTGCTGCCCGGCGATGTGCTGCTGGCGGTAGATGGGCAGACCGTCGAGTCGCTGGCCGGCCGGCTGACCCAATTGCAGCCGGCCAGCGCCGGCTGGGCCTTCGGCCAGACGCACCGCTACACCGTCGCGCGCGGCGGAAGCGTGCTGGATCTGCCGGTCACCCTGGGGTCCTACCCGTTGGGCGGCGTTCTGAAGGCCAACTGGGGCTCGATCTTTTTCGCCATCGGTCTACAGCTGCTGACGGCGCTGGTCTTTGTCAAGCGCCCGGCCGAAGCAGTGGCGCGGGCGCTGTTCCTGACCTCGGCAGCGATGCTGGCCGCCACTTGCTGGTCGCTCGGCTTGCAAGTTGGCAATCTGGTGGCGCCGGCCGGCTTCTGGCTGTTTAGCACCGCGATCATCGCCGGCTATCTCCTGGTCTGGGCCGGCGCGCTGCACACAGTGCTGCTCTTCCCCACCCCCTGGCCGGTGCTGGCGCGGCAGCGCTGGCTGGTGCCGGCCCTATATGCCATCCCCTACCTGGGCTTGCTGGCGGTCACGGTCGCCGTGCGCAGCCCGAATGCCCTCGCCTGGTCGCAGTCGGCCGGCCGGCTGACCGACTACGAGCAGGGCAGCTACGCGCTGCTGGCGCTGGCCGCCACCGTGCGCAGCCTACGCGCCGGCCGCGATCCGGTCAGCCGCGCCCAGGTGCGCTGGGTGGTTACCGGCTTGGTGCTGACGTTGTGTTCGGGCCTCACCCTGGGCGTCATCCCCGAACTGATCTTAGGCTACCCGCTGCTAAGCTGGGACGCGCTGGCCCTGATCGGCCTGGCGGTGCCGCTGGCATTCGCCGTCGCCATTCTGCGCTACCGCCTATTCGACATCGACGTTCTGCTCAACCGAACGTTGGTCTACGGCGGATTGACCACCGGCGTCACGGCCTTGTACGTATTGGTAGTGGGCGGGCTGGGCCAGGTGCTGTGGGCGCGGCAGCCCGGCAGCAATCTGGCCCTGTCGCTGCTGGCCACCGGTCTGGTGGCGGTGTCGTTCCAGCCGCTGCGCCAGCGCCTGCAGCGCGCGGTCAACCGGCTCCTGTACGGCGAGCGCGATGAACCGTACGCCGTGCTCTCGCGCCTGAGCCAACGGCTGGAGGCAACGCTGGCACCGGAGGCGGTGCTGCCGACGCTGGCCGAAACCATTGCCCAGGCGCTCAAACTGCCATATGTGGCCGTGGCGCTGCAAGGCGCGGGCGCGAGCGAGCCACAGGTGGTGGCCGCCTACGGCCTGCCCGCCGCGCAAACGCTGTGCTGGCCGCTGATCTACCAGTCCGAGCCGGTGGGCGAGCTGCGGGTGGCGCCGCGCGGCCCAGGCGAGACCTTCACCGCGGCCGAACAACAATTGCTGGCCGACATTGCCCACCAGGCCGGAGTGGCGGCGCACGCCGTGCAGCTCACCGCCGACCTGCAGCACTCGCGCGAGCGCCTGGTCGGCGCCCTGGAAGATGAGCGGCGCCGGCTGCGCCGTGATTTGCACGACGGCCTGGGCCCGCAGCTTTCCAGCCAGACTCTGACGCTGGCGGCCGCCCGGCAATTACTTCACCAACAGCCTGCCGAGGCTGATGCCCTCCTGGCCGAGGCCATCACGCACGCTCAAGCGGCCGTGACCGATATCCGGCGGGTGGTGTACGATCTGCGCCCGCCGGCGCTGGACGACCTGGGACTGGCCGGGGCCTTGCGCGCCCAGGCCGCGGAATTTGGCGCCAGCGGCGTGCACTTCACGGTCAGCACACCCGAGCGCCTGCCGCCGTTGCCGGCGGCGGTAGAAGTCGCCTGCTATCGCATTGCGCAAGAGGCGCTGACCAACGTGGTCAGGCACGCTCAAGCGCAGCATTGCGCGCTGAGCCTGGCTTTGGATGGGGGGTTGTCACTCGAAGTGGCCGACGACGGGCGCGGCCTATCAGGCAACCGGGCCGGGGTGGGTTTAAGCTCGATGCGCGAGCGGGCCGCCGAGCTGGGCGGCCAGTGCCTGATTACGCCGGGGCCGGCCGGCGGCACCCGCGTGCTGGCCCGCCTGCCCCTGGGATGAACATCGCATGGACGTGATTCGCGTACTCATTGCCGACGACCACCCGGTGTTCCGCTTCGGACTGAAGGCGCTGCTCGGGGCGGCTCCCGACTTCGAAGTGGCCGGCGAGGCGGCCGACGGCGAGGCGGCGGTGGCCCAGGCGGCCAGCCTGCAGCCGGACGTGGTGGTGATGGATTTGAATATGCCGGGCCTGAACGGCCTGGAGGCGACCCGGTGCATTCTGCAAACCAGCCCGCACATCGCCGTTTTGATTGTGACCATGTTCGACGATGACTCAGTCTTCGCCGCGATGCAGGCCGGCGCGCGCGGCTACCTGCTGAAGGGCGCCGAGCCGGAGGCCATGCTGCGCGCCATCCGCACGGTGGCCGGCGGCGAGGCGATTTTTAGTCCCAGCGTCGCGCGGCGGGTGATGGATTTCTTCGCCCACCGCAAGCCCGACCTGCCGCCGCAGATTTTCCCTGAGCTGACCGAGCGCGAGCGCGAGCTGCTGGCGCTGTTGGCCCAGGGGCTGACCAACACGGCCATCGCCGAGCGGCTGTCGCTGAGCCCCAAGACGGTGCGCAATCACGTCTCGAACATTTTCAGCAAACTGCAGGTAGTCGACCGGGCGCAGGCCATCATCCGGGCCCGCGAGGCGGGCCTGGGATGAGAGGGATTCAAGCACGCTGTCACCACACAAATTCCAGGGCCTGCGAACCGCTAATTGCCGTGCAAACAACCGGCGCCGCGCACCTCCCCGGTCCGCGGCGCCGCTTTCTGCCGACTGCTTTCTGGCACTATGCAGCCCATGGCCAGCGCGCTGCCCCACTGCCCGGCCCCGGTTTCGGTGGTCAGGGCTTTGGTGCCGGCTTCCTTGTTGTAGAAGGTTACGCAATCATCTTGGGATAATGATTATGTTTAGTAAAGCGGCGATTATGCCATGAGGACTGCCGGGAGACCGATTGTGTCGGCCAACGTGCTTATTGGCTGTTGATTGTCTATGCTACTATTACTATGTTTTACGACACTGCGTTTGCTCCCTGCGCGGCGCAATGAGCGGCAGCCTGGCAAACGACAACTTAAAGCGCTGTGGAGAAGTCAATGTCCACCAACCTGCGTCGTCTCTCGCTCACCGTGCGGTTGGCTGCGGGGCTCATGCTGACGCTCGCTGCATTTGGCCCAACCTTCCCAGCGGCAGCCACAGCTCAGGCCACCCCAGCCGCTGGCGGCAGTTTAACCGTCACCAGCACGGCTGACACCAACACCAGCGACAGCGGCTTGACCTTGCGTGAGGCGCTACTGGTCGCGCGCGGCGGCACCGGCCCCAGTGGCCTGAACCGCGCGGCCTCAGCTGCCGAGCAAGCCGCGCTTGGGGGCTGCACTTTCAACGTCGGGCTGATCACCGGCGGCTGCGGGCCGGGCCTGGCCAACACGATTGCTTTCTCCAGTAGCCTGGGCGCCAACCCCACCATCACGCTCGCCAGCGCCCTGCCCCCCATCGACAACACGGGTCCGACAGCGCTCGACGGCTCAATCAACGCCGTTTACCCGGTCGTGTCGGCCAGCGGCCTGCTGAGTGGCACCGATGGGCTGGCGATCAGCTCCAACGGCAACACCCTCCGCGGCCTGACCGTGACCGGCGCGCCACGAGACGACCTGCGTCTGACTGGGAATAGCAACCAGGTGTTGAGCGGCACGGTGCTGCTCAAAGCCGGACAATTCGGCCTGCACCTGGCAGGCGGGCAGAGCAATTTCGTTGCCGAGACGGCCATCGGTGCGGTCAGCATCTTCCCCGTTATTGGCTACTTCCCCACCTGCGGCCACGGCAACGGGCAGGGCGGCGTGCTGCTCGATTCCGGCGCGGCCGGCAACACCATTACCGACACGCTGATCGCCTGCAGCAGCGGCGTGGGCGCGCGCTTCGACGGTGTCAGCCAAAACCTGCTGGCCTGGTCGGTGGTCATCAACCAGACCGGGGACGGCCTAGAGATGGTCGACAGCGCCATATCCAACACCGTCCAGGCCAGCCGGGTGTTCGATAACGGCCAATACGGCGCCCTGCTCTCCGGCGCGGGCACCCAGAACAACTTTATCGGCGTAGACTATAACGTGCCCACGCAGTTTCTCGACATCGGCACCAGCCCCTGGACGGCCCTGGCGGGCAACGGGCGCGCCGGGGTGCGGCTGGAAGCCGGCGCCAACCAGAACCAGGTCCAGGGGGCATTCATGGGAACGGACCCCGCTATTGGAGCGCCTTTCGGCAACGGCGGGCCAGGCGTTGAAATTGACGGTGCCCCCAACAATCAGATCAACACGGCCTACCACAACTTCCGCTACAACAGCATTATCAGCTATAACAACGGACCAGGCGTGGTGATCACCGACTCGACCGGGACGGCCGTCGGTAGTGCCAACTTAATTCAGTACAACGCTGGCGCCGGCATCGTGGTCGCCGGCACCACGGGCGCGGTACTGGCGCCAAACGGTGTGACTGACAACACCGGCCCGGGCATCGAACTGATCAATACCAACAACACCCTGGTCTTGCCGCAAATAGTGGTTAACAATACGGGCGCGGGCGTTGCGGTGATCGGCAACACTTCTACCGGAGACCTGATCGTGCCGGGCGCCGACTATGGCAACGGCGGCATCGCCATTGACCTGGGCAACGATGGGCACACGCCCAACGGGGCGCACGCCCCGCCTGGCCCCAACGATTGGCTGCCCTACCCGTTGCCGCTGCCCAACGTCCTTGGCGACAGCGCCGTTGTCACCGGCACGGCCTGCGCCAACTGCGCCGTGAACATCTACGCCGCCAGCGGCAACGCGGCCGCCAACGGCGGCGGCGGCACTTTGTTGCAGGGCGCCCTCGCCGACGGCGCCGGCAACTGGAGTACTACTTTGATCGACGGGTATAGCCTGGGCGGCGTGGCCTTCCAGGCCTGCAGCTCGCCCTGCTCGTTTGGCGGCGGCACAGGCACCCACTCAGACACGTCCGAGATCGGCCCGTCGCTGGCCGGCCGGTTCGTTGTCACCGGCAACGGCGACGACAACAACAGCGACGGCAGCCTGACCCTGCGCGAGGCACTGCTGGCCGTGCGCGGCGGCACCGGCCCCAATGGCCTCAACCGCCCGGCCAGCGCCGCCGAACAGGCCTCTTTGGGCGGCTGCGCGTTCGACGGCGGCGGCCACATCACCGGCGGCTGCGGGCCCGGCATCAACAACACCATCGTCTTCAGCGCCGGCCTGGGCGTCCATCCCGTCATCACACTCACGGCCGCGCTGCCGGCCCTGGCTAATACGATGCCCACGCGCGTGGATGGCACAGTCAACGGCGTGTTCCCAATCATTAATGCCAGCGGCGTGGTCAGCGACGCGCTGCTGCTGACCTCCAACGCCAACGCCGTCACCGGCCTCGCCGTGCGCGGCGCGCCGCAGGACGACGTGCTGATTACCGGTGACCGCAACCAGGTGCTGACCGGCACGGTGCTCACCCAGGCTGGCCAGTTCGGCCTGCACATCCACGGCGGGCTGACCAATACGGTCAGCCAGGGGCAGGTAGGCGCCTGCGGCCAGGCTAACGGGCGGGGCGGCATCCTGATCGACGCCGG
>Ga0070730_10002571_pt1 | contig 16467 bp, 9 predicted proteins | sample Coa_R1_3_FD_66447 | JGI IMG/M metagenome (GOLD analysis project Ga0070730, IMG submission 66447) | Surface soil microbial communities from Centralia Pennsylvania, which are recovering from an underground coalmine fire - Coalmine... | ecosystem: Environmental > Terrestrial > Soil > Unclassified ...
GGTTCGCCGCCTTGCGCCGCAAGGCGAGGGGTGAACGCACTAAGGATAAGGAGAGTGAAAACCAGCGCCAGCGCAAACGAGCACCGGCGCGCGAGGACAGAATTCATGCAAGCTCCTTTTCGGGAAGGGTAAAGAACCGCCACGATTCCCCGGCCGTCGTTAGCAGTAGACGCATGAGGCTAGTCAGAAGTTGCGGCAGAGTCAAGAAGATGCGGGGAAAAAGGCGAAAAGGAAGCGGCAGGAAAACGGGCGCGGTGGATGCTCCGGCGAAAAGTTTCAAGCGCATGAAACATTTTGGGCGAATGTTCGTCTCTTGTATTGCCATCCCATAGGGACCGTGGCAGCCTTGGTATGGGATTCCCATAGGTACCACGGAGAGGAGCGCGATGGGCGAAAAGTCGGATGTGTGGCAAGGGACGCTGGCGTTGATGGTGCTGAAGACGCTGCAAATGATGGGAGCGATGCACGGGTACGGAATCGCGCGGCGGATCGAGCAGGTAAGCGGAGACAAGCTGCTGGTGAACTACGGGACGCTGTACCCGGCGCTGCTGAAGCTGGAGCAGGAGGGGTACATCTCGTCGGAGTGGGGCTATTCAGACAACAACCGGAAAGCGAAGTACTACAAGCTGACGCGCGCGGGCAAGAAGCAAGTGGCGAAGGAAGAGCGGGAGTGGGAGCAGATGACGTCGATTCTGGCGCGGTTCCTGGCCGCGGATGAGGGGCGATCGTAGGGCGGTGAGCGGAGGGATGCGGTGCGGTGGATGCGGGCGTGGATTTCTCGATTAGGCGCGATCGTCGGCTCGGAGCGAAGTGAGCGCGACCTGGCAGCGGAGATGGAGAGCCATCTGCGGATGCAGATTCAGGACAACATGCGCGCGGGGATGACGCAGGAGCAGGCGCGGCGGGAGGCAATCATGAAGCTGGGCGGCGTGGAACAAACCAAGGAGAACTATCGCGAGAGGCGGGGACTGCCGCTGCTCGAAACGACGTGGCAGGACATTCGTTACGCGCTGCGGCTGCTAAGTAAAAACCCGGGATTCGCGTTGGTTGCGGTCCTGACGCTAGCACTGGGAATCGGCGGAAATACGGCGGTCTTCAGCGTGATGAACAGCGTGCTGCTACGCAGCCTGCCGCTGCCGAACCCGCAGCAATTGGCGCACTTGATTCTGCCAAATGATCAGCCCCCAGGGGCCGGCAACACCGGTGACGGCAACACTTCTTTCTCGGAGCCGGTGTTCGAAGAGCTGCGCAAGCAGCATGCTGCGTTCTCGGACTTGATGGCGTATGTGCCTCTGGCTATTGGCAAAGTAGCTGTGCGCATCGGCGAAGAGCCGGAAGAAGCAGAAGGCGACATGGTCAGCGGGAATTTTTTCTCGGGGCTCGGAACGGGCTTCGCTCGAGGACGCGGATTCACGATGGACGATGAAGCGTCACACGCGGCCATCGCGGTACTCAGCTATTCGTACTGGACGGCGCGATTTGGGAGAAGCCCGTCAGCGATTGGGCAAGTGATGTACGTAAAGGGAGTGCCGGTCACGATTGTCGGAGTCGCAGCGGAGGGTTTTTATGGTGTGGAACCAGGAGCATCAACAGACTTCTGGATGCCGCTGCAAAACCGTCCGGAATTGAACGCGTGGGGAACGCCGCCGTCGAGCAATAGTTTGTATGGCTCGCCGAAATGGTGGTGCCTCCGGTTGATTGGAAGATTGCAACCCGGCGTGAGCATGGCGCATGCGCTGGCAATCTTGGACCCGACATTTCAACGCGCGGCATTGATGGGGCTGGGCACACCGGATCCCAAGGCACGCAAGACGATACTGGCACTGGCACCGGCGAAAGGCATAGAGGTGGTGCGCGACCAGTACCAACAACCAATCGAAATTCTGATGGCGATGGTGGGGCTGGTGCTGGTCATCGCATGCGCCAACGTAGCGATGCTGCTCGTAGCACGAAACGCGGCGCGGCAGCGCGAATTCACGATGAGAGTATCGCTGGGCGCGGGCCCGGGGCGGCTGTTCCGGCAACTGTTGGCGGAGAGTTTGCTGCTGGTTATCGGAGGGGCTGTGCTTGGCTGGGTGTTCGCGGTATCGGCGAGCAGCGCATTGGCGGCGTGGTCGGGAATCGAAGTGCCGTTCGAACTCGACCGGAGCGTGCTGGCGTTTACATTCGCGATATCGCTCGCATGCGCGATCGTGTTTGGCCTGGCGCCGCTGCGGAATGTTCTGCGCGCGTCGTCAGGCTCCGCGCTGCGCACGGCGAACGCGCCGACGCAGCGAACCAGGCAGAGCGCGTGGACCGGAAAAGTAACCGTGGCAGCGCAGATGGCGCTGTGCCTCATCTTGTTGGTGGGTGCGGGGCTACTGGTGCGGTCGCTGCGAAATTATGAGACGTTGCCGCTTGGTCTGCGCACGGATGGGTTGCTGGTTTTCGGCACGAGCCCGCTGACGACGCATACGGACGACGAAAAGGCGCAGTTCTACCGGAACCTGGTGGAACGCTTGCGGGTCGTGCCGGGCGTGGAGTCCGTCACGCTGCTTGAAAACCGGCTGGGATCGGGCTGGAGCGACAACAACGTTTTCGCGATCGACGGCGTGGAGCCGACCGGATCATTTGCCCAGATCGGAGTGCGCTCGAACGACGTTGGGGCGGATTACCTGCACACGCTGGGAATCCGGCTCCTTCAGGGTAGGGACATCCTGGATTCCGACACGCGCACGGGACCGAAGGTAGCGGTGGTCAACGCGACGTTCGCGCAGCGCTTCTTTCCGAAAGGCGATCCGCTCGGGCACCACGTCGGCGGGACGAAACCGGAGAACCAGTTCACCATCGTTGGCGTCGCCGTTGACAACAAATACACCGGCGTGGATGAAAAGCCGCGGCCGATGGTGTTTTTCGCGTATTGCCAGGCTAGATCAATTTCTGACATGCAGGTGGAAGTACACACCGCCGGAAATCCGGAAGCGCTCATCCCAAGCATTCGAGGTGTGCTGCACGACGTGGATCCGAATCTGCCGATGCAGAAGCCGATGACGCAGCGCGCGCAATTCGATGAGTCGTTCGCGCAGGCGAGGATGTTCGCGCGGCTGGCAATGTTTTTCGGGCTGATCGCGGTACTGCTCGTGGCGACGGGATTGTACGGCACGCTGGCGTATCGCGTGAGCCGGCGCACGTCTGAGATTGGAGTGCGCATGGCGCTGGGAGCGCAACGCGCGGGCGTTTTGTGGATGATTCTGCGGGAGAGCCTGTTGATCGGCGTCGCGGGAGTCATCGTTGGCGTGCCCCTTGCGGTGGGAGGGGCGAAGTTGATGCGAACTATGCTGTTCGGAGTGGGCACGGGTGATGTCGTGTCGTTCGTGTGCGCACTCGGCGGAGTCACGTTGGTGGCGCTCGTGGCAAGCGCAGTGCCTGCGAGGCGTGCGGCATCGGTCGATCCGATCGTTGCGTTGCGTTACGAGTGACGCGACGAGAGTAAGGATTCCTGCGAGATGAGTGTGCGGCACATTCGCGCGTGGTTTTGGAGAATCGCGGAGTTGTTCAGCAAGTCCGCGCGCGATCGCGAACTTTCCGCGGAGATGGAAAGCCACGTTCAGCTGCATGTGGAAGACAACCTGCGGGCTGGAATGAGCATGGCGCAAGCGAAGCGGGAGGCGTTGATGAAGCTGGGTGGCGTCGAGCAGACCAAAGAAAATTACCGCGAACGCCGGAGCTTGCCGTTCCTGGAAGTGCTGTTGCAAGACGTGAGGTTTGGCGCGCGGATGCTGCGAAAAAATCCAGGGTTTACATCGGTCGCGGTACTGACGCTAGCGCTGGGCATCGCAGCGAACGCCATCATCTTCACGTTTGTCAGCGCCGTCCTCTACAGGCGGCCACCGGTAGCTGATCCCGACACACTGATGGTCGTTTACGGAACGAATTTGCGATCTTTTGGCGCTAATTTGAACGCTCTCTCCGCGCCGAATTACTTCACTTGGAAAAAAGCAAACCAGGTGTTCTCCGAGGTTGCCGCCACGGATCCTTACTTTAGCTCCAGCCTAACCGGAGAGGGCGAGCCAGAGCGCGTCAGCTCCATGCGCGTCACGGCCAACTATTTCTCGGTTGTCGGCGTTGCGCCCGAAGCCGGCAGAGCGTTTGCCGCGGGCGAAGATCAGCCCGGCCATGATCACGTGCTGATTCTAAGTCACGATCTGTGGGAGCGAAAGTTCGGTTCTGATGCGTCGGTCATCGGGAAAACTGTTCGCTTGAACGGCGAGCAATGCACGGTAATCGGAGTGATGCCCCGGCGTTTCCAAATTATGTCTTTCCTTGCCCAAACATGGATCCCGCTGGTCCTGGATGAGTCCCAGCAAAGTAAGGCCTCTCGAGAGAACCGCAGTCTTTACCTGTTCGCGCGGCGAAAAGCGGGGATAAGCGCCGAGCAAGCGCAAGCCAACGTACAGTTGCTGGGCACCATAGCGGCGAAATCGTTTCCAGAAACGGAAAATGGCTGGGGAGCAAACGCGTTGACGCTGCAGGAATACGTGATTCGCGACTTCAACGCCGGACCCGCGTTCGTAATTCTGTTGAGCGCCGTTGGACTCGTTCTGCTGATTGCTTGCGCGAACATCGCTGGGCTGTTACTCGCTCGGGCGACAAGCCGTAGCAAGGAAATGGCCGTGCGCATCGCCATCGGAGCAGACAGGATGCGTGTGGTGCGGCAGTTGATGACCGAAGCATGCCTCATCGCTGTGCTGGGATCAGGAGCGGGCTTGGCGCTCACCTTAGCCGGCAACCGCATGATGCATGCCGCAATATCCTTCAACGAAGCCATCCAACTCTTGGAATGGAAAATCGATTGGCGCGTGCTCCTTTTTACTTCGGCGATTTGCGGGTCTTCCGCATTGATCTTTGGATTGGCGCCGGCGCTGAAGGCCCGGGCCGTTGAGGTGTTCGCAACGTTGAAAAGCGACAGCACTACCATATCCGCCGGGAGAACGAAAAACCGGATGCGCGGCGTTCTAGTTGTGGGCGAAGTCGCACTCGCCGTGATGCTTCTGTCCGGCGCTGGAATCTTTATCAAGGAGATTATCGAGGGCGTGCAGCGAGGCGTGGGATTTGAGCCGGACCATGTGCTGACGGCGCAAATTAGGCTTCCAGACTCGCGCTACAAGGAGCCCGCGAAACAAATGGCGTTCTTTCACGAACTCGTCGCGCGTCTCAAAGCCGTCCCCGGAGTCACTTCGGCGGCCGTCGCATCGGTTTTGCCCGCCACCGGCCCAGATCGCTTCTCGTTTCGGTTGAAGGGTCAGGAGAACCTTCCGCGGGGCGAACGCGCGGCCGCCCGGTATTTCGTGGTGAGCCCCGATTACTTCCGCACAACCGAAACGACCGTCTTGTCCGGCCGCGCTTTTTCAGAACAAAATGACGCGAAGTCGCCCGCCGTCGCGATCGTCAGCGAAAAGCTTGCCACACAATTCTTCCCAAATGGCGACGCGCTCGGAAGTTTGATCCTCATTGATTCGGGAGACGCAGCGGAGGGCCAGTGGCGCCTGATTGTCGGCATCGTTCGCAATGTGAAGAGTTGGCCGCTCCAACTCAGCGACGATCCCGAGATTTATGAGCCCTACGCGCAACATCCCCTGCAAGAAATGGCCGTGATGGTGCGGGCTGCAGGCGATCCCAACCAACTCGGTCCGGGTCTGCGGCAGGTCGTGTGGTCCATCGATGCAGACCAGCCGATCGGTAGCGTGATCAGTCTGCCCGAAATCTTGTCGAGGGAAGCCAAGGGCGACAGCATCATGAGCGCTCTGATGGCAACGTTCGGCTTCCTGGCTCTGACTCTTGCGGGCGTTGGAATTTACGGGCTGGTCGCGTTCACGGTGGCCCAGCGAAGCCAGGAAATCGGGATCCGCGTCGCGTTGGGCGCGGAAAAGCGATCCATTGTCAGCATGGTGTTGGGCGACGGAATGAAACTCGCGCTGCTTGGTCTGGCCCTCGGTATGTCTTGTGCGTTTCCCCTGCCGCGCTTGTTTGCAAGTCTGATTCAAGATTTTCGTGTCTCGGGAGGATGGGTGTTTCTCGTGGTGCCGGCGCTGATCGTGACTGTCTCTTTGCTTGCGTGCTACGTGCCGGCACGGCGCGCGGCGCGAGTCGATCCGATTGTGGCGTTGCGCTATGAATGAGCGTCGCAAGATGACTGCATTTGACGTGGGTCGTACACGACGGACGTGTCCATGAAACTGCTGCGAGCGTTCGCGGCGCGCCTCGCCGGAGTGTTTCGGAAACGCCGGCACGATGCTGAATTCTCGGCGGAGCTCGAAAGTCATCTGCAAATGCATAGCGACGAAAACCTGCGTGCCGGAATGAATTCCGCGGAAGCACGACGCGACGCGCTGATAAAACTAGGCGGTGTGGAACAAACGAAGGAAATGCATCGCGAGTGGAACAGCCTGCCTCCATTGGATACGTTTGTGCAGGATCTTCGCTTCGCGGCGCGGATGCTGCGCAAGAACCTGGGCGTCACGGTCATCGTCGTGCTCACGCTGGCTCTCGGAGTCGGCGCCAATACCGCCGTCTTCGGCCTCGTGAATGGCTTGTTGTTGCAACGCCTACCTGTCCCCGCAGCCGAACAAATCGTGGCCCTCCCAATTCAGTCCGGCAAATCATCTCTGGGAGCGCTCGGTTTTTCCTATCCGCAATTCCAGGAATTTCGCGAGCAAGCGGCGCCCATCTGTGAGGTGTTCGGTTCGGCGACGGGATGGCGGCTCAATTTCACCGCCGAAGGCCACAGCGAAACGCTCACCATCGGCGGCGTGAGCAATAACTATTTTTCCGCGCTCGGCGTGAAACCCGCTCTCGGCCGCCTGCTCCTCCCCGGTGAAGGCGAACATCCTGGCGAGCCCGCCGTTCTCGTGCTGGGTTACGGCTTTTGGCAAAGACGATTCGCGGGCGATCCACAAATCATCGGCAAACGGGCGCGCATCGACGGAAAGCCCGTCACGATTGTCGGCGTCATGGAGAAAGAATTCCGCGGGCAGTTCTCTGTTTTCGAGATGGACGCCTACGCGCCGCTCAGCACACTATTCGACCAATCCTCCGCCAACAATTTTTGGAATAGCCGGGACATCCACCTAATGCTGGTGCTTGGCCGATTGCGACCAAGTGTGACCATCGCGCAAGCGCAAAGCCGATTCGACGTGCTCTCGCAGAGGTTCGCCGCGCAATTCCCCGCCACCGACAAGGAGTTGCGCGTCCGCGTAATGGACGAACGGCTCTCGCGGCCCATTCCGTACGCCAACAACGCGTTCATCGTTTTTTCGGGACTATTTCTAATTCTTGGCGCGCTCGTGCTGCTGTTAGCTTGCACCAACATCGCCAACATTCTCATGGCCCGCGCTTCTGTCCGGCAGCGCGAGATGGCTATTCGTGCGGCTCTTGGCGGTGCACGGTCTCGGCTGGTCCGCCAGATGCTCACCGAAACGCTGCTCACGGCCCTGCTCGGCGGACTCGGCGGCGTAACGCTAGGCGCCTGGCTTAGCCGCTTGGCCAGCTCCACCCATCTTGGCAACATTCCCGTTCGACTTGGATATGCATTTGATTGGAGAGTGTTTGTCTATGCACTCGCCGCCGTAATTTTCACCGCGGCTTCCGTGGGCCTCGCTCCAGCGCTTCGCGCCACGCACGCCGATGTCAACATCGTCCTGCATCAAGGCGGCCGCGCCGACGCGCGAGGCTCTGCGCGTCATAAAGTTCGCGGTGACCTGATGGCCGCGCAGGTTGCCGGCTCCCTGATCTTGCTGATCGTTGCCGGACTCTTCGTTCGCAGCCTTCGTGCTGTGGAGCGCATGGACATCGGCTTCGATCCCCATCAGCTCTTGAACGTCCGCCTCGATCCGTCGATCAGCAATTTCAACCAAACGCAAATCAAGGAATTTTACCGAGAGCTGGCCGTGGAAGTTCGCGCGCTGCCCGGCGTGCAATCCGCAAGCCTGGCTTCCGCTGTGCCGATCGGATATACGCTCGGCCAGCAATCCGTCTACATCGAGGGACGTCCGCTCTTGGCCGGCCAGAAAGCGCCGCAAATGTTGTTCAATAGCGTCGATCCTCCCTACTTCGCAACACTCCGCATCCCTGTCCTGCTCGGCCGGGGCTTCACGGACGCCGACAGCGAAACCTCTCCGTGGGTCGCGGTCATAAACGAAACCATGGCACGTCATTTCTGGCCCGGCGAAAATCCGATCGGCAAAAAGTTTAGTTTGACCGGCGATGCCGGCCCGTTTATCGAAATCGTCGGTGTTGCGCGCGATGGCAAGTACCGCGTTCTTGCCGAAGATCCTCAGCCTTATTTCTATCTCCCTCTCACTCAACACTTCACCGCACAGCGCACTCTACAAATTCGTTCCTCGGTGCCCACTGACGCGCTGGTCCGTGAAGTTCAACAGGAAATCCAAGCCCTCGACGCGAACGACCCCATCGAAGAGATGCGAACCATGGAAGAGACTCTTGGCGGGGCGCTCGGCTATTTTATTTTTCGTTTAGGAGCTTCGCTCGCTGCGGCCATGGGCGTGCTTGGATTGCTTCTTGCGATCGTTGGCGTGTACGGAGTCGTTTCCTATGCCGCCACTCAGCGGACCCAAGAACTCGGTATTCGCATGGCACTGGGAGCCTCGCCGCGCCAAATACTAGCGCTGCTGCTCCGGCAAGGCGCGAAACTCGTCGCTGCGGGCCTGTTTGCCGGTTTGGCGGGCGCTCTGGCGCTGTCCCGCGTCATGACCCACATGCTCGTTGGCGTGAGCCCCAGCGATCCGGTCACGTACATCTCCGTCGCTGCGCTGCTCATTGCTGTCACTCTGCTGGCGTGCTGGATTCCCGCGCGGCGCGCCATGCGCGTCGATCCGATAGTGGCGCTGCGCTATGAATGAAGATCGTGAGACCGCTCTGAATTCCGTGTCGTTTCCGGGGTGGGAGTCATTATGAATCGGCTGCGAGTTTTACTTGTGCGACTCGCCGGGATTTTTCGCAGGACGCGAGCAGACGAAGAATTCTCCGCCGAGCTCGCTGCGCACCTTGAATTGCACATCGCTCAGAATCTGCGTGCAGGTATGCCACCGGACGAAGCACGACGGCAAGCGCTGCTGCGGCTCGGCGGCGTGGAACAGACGAAAGAGATCCATCGCGACCTTCGCAGCGTGGCCTTCTTCGAAGCATGTCTGCGTGACATGCGCTACGCGGCGCGGATGTTGCGCAAGAATTTCGGCTTCAGCTGCGTCGTCATCTTCACGCTGGCGCTCGGCATCGGCGCAAATACCGCGATATTCAGCGTTCTGGAATCGCAGCTTTGGCGCCCATTGCCCTTCCCGGATTCCGAACGGCTCGTCGATGTTCACCTTGTCATGCGGGATAACCACACGCATTGGGACGTGCTTCCGGTCTCTGTCTACCGCGCCTGGCATCAACAATGCCACGCTCTGGAGAAGATGGGTGCGTACGACTATCCAAGCGATCGCAATCTAACGGCCAACGGCACTTCTGAACGCGTAGGGGTCATGCCCCTCACCGCCAGCCTCTTAGACACCCTGCGAGTTCCGCTCGAACGCGGCCGATCTTTTCTTCCGGAAGAAGAGACCACCGGAGGAAACCGCGTCGCGATTCTCAGCTACGCGCTTTGGCAGACGCAGTTCGCTTCGGACGCTGGCATAGACGGCAAGACGATTACGATCGACGGCGAGCCTTACGTTGTCGTGGGCGTTGCATCAGCGGGCTTGCGATTCGAGTTCATTCAGGAACCGGACATTTACGTTCCGCTTGCGCTCGATTCAGCGGACACAGTCATGCGCAACACATATATCGTTGGCCGTCTGGCTTCTGGCGTGACGGCGGAGCGCGCCCGCGTCGAATTCGAAACCATTCTCGAGCGCCAGTTGCAAGGCGAAGGTGCAAAGCAGGAAAGCGTGCTCGCTGTAACCAACCTTCGCGAAACGTGGACGAATTTCGCCGCCCGTCCCCTTTACTTCTTTGCGGGAGCGATACTTCTGGTCCTCCTGATTGCCTGCGTCAACAATGCCGGCTTGCTGCTCGCGCGCGGACTGGCTCGGCAGCGCGAATTTGCGCTTCGCGCCACGCTCGGCGCCAGCCGCTCGACGCTCATTCGTCAATCGCTGGCAGAGAGCCTTGTGCTCGCGGTGATCGGCGGAGGGGCAGGCACGCTGCTCGGCATTTGGGGATCCAGCCTGTTCCGAGGATTTTGGGGCGAGGAGAGTCTTCCGAGGCATACTGAAACGTCCCTGGACATACGTGTGCTGTTCTTTGTGCTAAGCGTCTCTATTTTTTCCGCGCTGATCATGGGCATCATGCCCGCACTTTTTTCGTCGCGCGTGGACGTGAACGAAACGTTGCGCAAAGGCACGAGCGGTCTTTCGGCCAGCCGCGGTCAGCAGAGAACCCGCGGCATCCTTGTGACCGTCGAGGTGTCACTCGCGCTCGTGCTCCTTTTCGGCGCTGGACTTTTTCTTACGAGCTTTGGTCGCGAAGAGCACGCGCCGCGCGGCTTTGACGCACCCGGAGCGCTCACGTTCCGCGTTGCGCTGCGAGGAGAGCGTTACTCAAAGCCCGAACAGCAGAAGCGGTACTTCGAGAGTCTGCTCGAGCAACTCCGTTTGCTGCCTGGCATTCGCGAAGTCACCATGGGCAGCGGGCTGCCCCTCACGGGCTCTACTGGCGTGTGGGGTAACGTCAACATTGCCGGCCGACCGCTCGCGCACAAATACGGCACCTACGTAACGATCCACACAGTAGCGCCGAACTATTTTCAGGCGCTGGGCATGCGCCTCCTCGCAGGCCGCGCATTTGATTCGCACGATGACCTTGCATCCGCGAACGTAGCCATACTGAACCGCAACGCCTCCATGGAACTTTTCGGCGCTGACGACCCGCTCGGCAAGGTCCTGGATTTTATCGCGCAGCCGCGCCGCGGCGTGCCGCCGCAGCCCTCGGTACAAATCGTTGGCGTCGTTGAAAACGCTCAGGAGTTCGGCGCCAACGAAGTGCCGCAGGAGGAGCTCTACGTTCCCTTCGCGCAGCGTCCGCTTCCGTCGAGCTATATCTTGGTCACCGCCGACGTGCCTCGAGGCGCGCTCGTTGGCGCGATTCGTGATGCTGCTTATGCGCTCGACAAGGACCAGCCGATTTTCGATGTCAAGACCATGGACGACCGCATTGGCGACTCCATTCGCGGCTCGCAATTCAACGCGATTCTCGTCGCCTGCCTAGCGGCGGTCGCGCTCGCGCTGCTTTCCGTCGGAATTTTTGGCACGGTCGCTTACTTCGTACAACAGCGCACGCAGGAATTTGGAATTCGACTAGCGCTCGGGGCTACGTCGGGCCACGTCTTGCGCCAGGCGATTGGCCGCGCGTGTGCCATGGGGCTTGTAGGCCTGCTCGCCGGTGTCGCCGTCGCGCTCATTCTCGGACGACTCTTGGGTAGCGCGCTTTACCTGGTTCCACACGAGCACACCGGAATGCTCTATGGCGTAAAGGTTTATGACGCGACCTCGATGTTGCTTGCCTGCATCCTGCTCGTGATTGTCCTTTTCCTCGCAAGCTTCGTTCCCGCGCGACGGGCGACGAAGGTAGATCCGATGGTGGCGCTGCGTTTCGAATGAAGACCCGCAGGCGCGTTCTTCATTGACTTAGCTACGTGCGTGCCCATCGCAGGCTACTACGGCTTCTTTTTCAGCAACCCGCCAAGCGCTTTCATCGCATCTGTCGGAGCTTTGCCGGCATCTTTCGCGCCGCCTTGTCCGAGCGAACCGACGCACCCGAATTGTGACTTCAACATTCCCGCCGCCAAACCCCCGACGTCAGGGACGAATTTGGGATCGGCCGTCGTGCCTTGAATCTGGAACGGCACGGTAGTGCCGTTCTTGCAGCCGCCGCTTCCACCGGTCGCCTTCCCGAGGAGTCCGCCGACGGTTGAAACGGGACTTGCCGCGTCGCCAAGAGCGCTCGTGAGTATCGCGGCCATCTTGAAATCAAGATTGTTTTTCGAGTCGACGGTACCCGCGCCCGTGAGGTTCCCGACTCCCTGTACCACTGCGATGAAATTGTCCGCTTTGATTCCGTCCGGAGCGACGCGTACATTCGACGTAAGTTTCTCGATCTCCATGTCTTTCCCGGACTTCACTCCGGCGAGAGACGCGACGGCGGCCATTTTTTCGCCGAGATCGAATCCCGCGAGCTTGCCATTGAAGAGCCCGACGCTTCCACTGGTCACCAATTTGTTGGTCGGCCCCGCGAGATTAAGATCGGCATTCACCGTTCCCGCCTGCAACGATGTGCCCTTGGGCAGATTCACACCCAGCGCCGGCAAGAACGATTCCAAATCCTTGGCGGGCATGTCTTTAGCTTCGAGTTTGATATTCATGCTCGTCGCATCTCCGGCCGTTTCGTACGTTCCGGTAAGATGCGCAGCCGCGTTACCGATTTTCAGGACGGATGGTTCCAGAACCCCGGCATTTTTTCGTAGATCGTATTTAGTATCGAAATCAACGTTGACAGGAACCGCCGCAGGAGAGCCGCCGGCTACAAGTAAGGCCTTTGAGAGCTTCATCGTACCTTTAATCGTGGCTTCGCCGCCCTGCGAAGCGAGCTGCGCATCAACATCCAAAAGTCCGCCCAGTCCCGCTGAAGAATCCACGAAACCGGTCGAGGCAAGATTGAGAGTTCCGATGTTGAGCTGCGCGGTCACCGGCGTAAGTGACGCGTCCTGCTGATCGATGGGTCCTGCGTCCCCGGCGAGTTTGAATGTGCCGCCGCCAGGCAGACTTGCTGTCGCAGTGAAAGGAAATTTTGATGTCATCGAAACGTTTGAGGCGGTGACGTTGAGGTTGTCGTACGTGCTGCGCTTCTCGGAAGTCGTGGAGCCAATGGTAATCCGCCCGCCCTCCAGACTGAACTTCTCCACCGTAAAGTCCGCTGGTGCGGAGGACGAAGGGGTAGCCGCGGCGGGCTTCGCGGTGCTCTTTGCAGAAGCACCCCCAAGCGACGAGTAGTTCCACTGCCCCGCCGCATTGTGGAGAAGAATGACTTCCGGATTCACAATCGTGATGCCGGTGACGTTCAGCGTTTTGCTGAAGATCAGCGGCATGATTTCGACACCCACTTTCAGCGACTTGGCGGTCAAGAACGGGGCTTTGCTGAATTTTGGGTCATCGCCGATGGAAAGACTTTCAGCGGCGACCGAACCGCTGATGAGCGACAAGCTCAGGTTGCCAAGCTGCACCTGGCGCCCAAGCGCCTGGGACGCCTTTTCTTCAATGGTTGGGCGGAATTTATCCACGGGAATGAGGAATGGAACAGCAATAACCAGAACAATAACTACCACAATGATGATGGCGACAATGCGAATAGAGCGCTTCATGATTTTCTCCAATGCGGGAGGCTGGGCGACGGTTCCGGAGCGGTAACGAATCATATCACGGGGAGGCCGCGGCGGGTATCGCAGTCCGAAGTATCAGATGGCGTGAATTCGGCTGAATCGTAGTGGCGGCAAAGAAAGGGCGAGCCTCTTCAAATCAAATTCCGAGAGGCTCGCCCGAGGGTCACGAAAGCTGCAGTTGCGTCAGTCGCCGTTGTGCTCGCGCATGACTCGCGTCACCAGCGTCGGTGCTCCTGGCGTGTTGAAAAGGAGGCCACGGATAGAAACTGTGCTGCCGGGGGTCAGCGAACCGAGCCCGGTAAAGCCCATGAAGTCCATGTCGGAAAGCATCATTACGTTGATTGTTGTGACAGGCGGAGTCGCTCCGGTAAAGAGCGGTGATAGTCCGGTCAATGGGAACGTACCATTCGTGGTGTTGATCACGCCCACCTGCCCGCTGACTTGCGAGGGCCATAGACGCACCAAATCCGTAGGAATCGTCGTCACCCCTGCGCTCGTGGATGCCGTGCCGGGACGAATTTGCACATCCTGTCCAACCAGCAAATCTGCCCCGCTGGCGAAGCTCAAGCCTGCGATGCTGAATCCGCCGTCTTCACCCATTTCCTCGCGGCCAATTTGGAAGATCGCCCCCGGTTGAATCGTCACAACGACCGCGGAGTCTTCCGTCACGCCGGCCACGGCGGGTTCCTCGTTGAACACCACCATGTGGAACTGCGTCGCGCTATCCACGCTGGTGATCGTGCCCTTGATCGCCGCCTTGTTCGCGTTCTCTTCAAATTCAACGCGCTTAGCGAGCATCGCGCCACTGCCATTCTCGCTCAGCGTCACGTCGAGGATTTGTCCGGCCATCACGCAGCTAATGTCCGGAGGATTTGCCGTGCAACCCGCGCGATCGAAGTCTTCAAAGACGGTGTTGGGATCGACGCTGATGTTGAAGGACTGCCCGCTACGCTCGTTCATCAACATGAATTGGCCGGTGGCGACGCCCGAGACTTCGCCATCCACTTCGTCGATCTGTTCCATCTCCATTTTGTCATCGGAGTCCTGACGCTGCGTGAAGTGGCTGATGGTCACGGCCGGGTTTATGGAAAGAGCGCTTTGCACGGAAGAATTGAGATTGAAGTCCAACCGGATGCCGACTACGGAGTTTTGATCCAGAGTTATTGGAAACGGCGTTGTGGAAATCGTGGCCGACGATGGATTGAAGTTTGGCGTCATCTCGCACACCGCGTTGTTCGCGCACGCTCCGATGGCTGCGCCGGAATGATTCACGATGGTCATGACGGGAGTCCCGAACGTCAGCGTCAAGCTCTGATAAGTATCGGGAGCCACGTTCGCTAGATGCAGAAATGCGGTATCCGTCTGCAAGTGCGCGAACTCCACTTCGACAGGGTTGTTGAGAACCGAGACCGCGGGCTTCGTCATGTCAGAAGGTTGCAGGCTCGCGCCCGTGATCAAGGATTCAAAGAAGAGGACCGCGACGCCGTTTGGCGGCGTATCTCCAATCGTCAAACTCATCGGCACACCGCCTTGCAATGGCGCGGTGTTCATCGAGCCGCCGCAAGAAGTCAGAAAAAAACAGCCCATCACCAGGAACGCGCGCGGGACGTGTCGAAGCATATAAAAACCTCCAAGTGCGAGATCAACTTGTATGGACAACGGAGACGTGAGGACCGAGGCTTTGGATCGGGCAAAATCGTAGATGCGAAACCGCCCTAAAAAGTTGCACGCCTAAGACTTGACGCCGCGAAAATTCCTCAAGGAATTGGCAGAGAGTTTCAAAATGGAACAGTCGTCTTCCAGACTTGCGAGCGGTTCGCACTTCGGCTCCACGATTGGGATCCACACGTCTCTCGTCCTGCATATGATCAACCTTCCTTTGCGCCCTTCAAGGCGGTCAACCTTGAAGCGCTATTAACCTCCGGCAGATTAACCTTTCCTTTGACCTTCTAGGGAGAGAGGTGTATGCTCCACTAGAAGCAAAGAGGAAAGTGGAAACAATCCCTTGAATTCCACGTTTATTCAGGAGGCGGACCATGCCGAAACAAAAACCCGACCTGCCGCAAGGCACGCTGGACATGTTGGTGCTGAAGGCCCTATCGCTCGGCCCAATGCACGGCTACGGCGTCGGCCAGCGCATCGGCCAACTCGCCGAGGAGATGCTCAAGGTTGAAGAAGGCACGCTGTACCCGGCGCTCTACCGCATCGAGCAGCGCGGGTGGATCAAAAGCGAGTGGGGGCTCTCGGACAAAAACCGCCGAGCGCGATTCTATAAGTTGACGCGCGCCGGGCGCAAGCAACTGGGAGTGGAAGAGGCGAAGTGGTCGCATCTTTCCCTGGCAGTCGGAAAAGTTTTGCGGACGGTCTGAAGGAGCGGCAATGGAATGGCTGTCGAGACTCGCTATGCGCACGCGCGCGCTTTTACATCGGGAAACGGTGCACGAGGAAATCGCCGAGGAGTGGAGATTGCATGTCGATTTGCGCACGGAAGAAAACATCCGGCGCGGAATGAATCCTGAAGAAGCCCGCCGCAGCGCGGAACGAGGCTTCGGCAATTCCGGATATATCAAGGATTTGAGCTGGGACGCGCGCGGAGGAGGCGTTATGGAAAGAATCTGGCATGACATCCGATTTGCGGCGCGGCAACTCCGCAGAAGTCCCGGCTTCACTAGCGTCGCATTGCTCTCGTTGGCGCTTGGAATCGGCGCGAACGCGGCGATTTTCAGCCTGATCAGCACCGTGCTGCTGCGACCCCTCCCAATCTCCCACCCGGAACAGGTGTACAGCGTTGATCAGGGTAAACAGAAGGACCCCGACTACTCGCAGTCCATGTCCTATCCCAACTACAAAGACATTCGCGATCGCAATCAGGTCCTGGAAGGCATGGCATTGCACCGCTTTGCGCCGATGAGCGTGAGTCACAATGGAACCAGCGAACGCGTGTGGGGCTATCTCGTAACCGGGAACTATTTCGATGTTCTCGGCGTGCGGGCATTCATGGGGCGCATGATCGCGAACTCGGACGATGACGCACCGAACGCGCATCCCGTCGCAGT
>Ga0070730_10002572_pt1 | contig 16456 bp, 14 predicted proteins | sample Coa_R1_3_FD_66447 | JGI IMG/M metagenome (GOLD analysis project Ga0070730, IMG submission 66447) | Surface soil microbial communities from Centralia Pennsylvania, which are recovering from an underground coalmine fire - Coalmine... | ecosystem: Environmental > Terrestrial > Soil > Unclassified ...
CTGGTGAGGCTGCTGCGGGCGACACAGGGAGCGATCGAGAACGTGGAGCGAAGGACCCGGCGAGTGCCGTTGCGGTCGAAAGTGCGGATCAAATTTCGCGGACAGGAAATCGAGGGCGAGACGGTGAACGTCAGCATGGAAGGGATGCTGATCCAGACGCCGCGGACGCTGCCTGTGGGTTCGTCCGTGGATGTAAGCCTGCAGTTGAGCCAGGCAATGAAGGCGGTAGTCGGGGCCGGGTCGGTGGTGCGAGTGGAGGGACACGAAAGGATGGGGATTCATCTGGGCCGGTTGACATTGGAAGAGAGCCAAAGATTGCAGGAGTATTTGCTGCCGCTGCTGCCCTGATAGCGTAGGTCAGGAAGGCCCTACGCCTACCGGCAACCTGGAAACGGCGCGCGGACGGCCTGTTAAGTTTGCAATTCGTTCCACGGGATACTGAAGGAACTTTCCGAGGGGAGTCGCGAATCCCGGATCGGGGTGCGGTTTGGGGATAATTTTGAGTCACGAGCGTGACGAAAGTGTAGAAGTAGCGGCGGACTCCGGCGAAAAGAGCGCCGGTGGCCGGCTGCGCGTACTGGTGGTGGATGATTCGCCTTTCTCCCGCAAGCTGCTGGAACATGCCCTGGAAGGCCAGCCGTACGAAGTGATCTTTGCCGCAAATGGGCGGGAAGCTTTGGCCGCAGTGGCACGTTTTCGTCCGAACATCATTATCACCGATTGGATGCTGCCGGATTTCTCGGGGCCGGAGCTGTGCCGGAAGATCCGAGGACAATCTCAAGAGGGATATACGTATGTGATCTTGCTGACCAGCAATATCGAAAAGGAAAGCATTGTGGAGGGCCTGGCGGCGGGCGCGGACGACTATCTGACGAAGCCATTCCACGAGAAAGAGTTGGTGGCCCGAATCGGTGTGGGGCGCAGAATCGTGGAAATGAACCGGGTCATCGAGGAGAAGAACCGGCAACTGGAAGCGGCGGCCCGGACAGACTTTCTCACCGGTTTGCCGAATCGGCGAGCAGTGGAAGAATATGCGACCAAGCAGCTGGGAGGGGCGTTACGGCACGGGTTTCCGTTGTGGGTGATCCTGGCGGACCTGAACAAATTCAAAGAAGTAAATGACCGGTATGGGCATCTCGCTGGCGATGAAGTGCTCAAGCGGTTTGCAACGATTGTGAGAAAGAATACGCGGTCATCGGACATCTGCGGGCGTCTGGGAGGCGATGAGTTCATTCTGGTGGTGACGCATGTTCCGGACAAACATATCGCCAACTTGGCGGAGCGCCTGCGGAGTAGCTTTGCCGCGGAAGAATTCTCGCTGGGAGGAACGCAGAGGCGCATGAGCGCTAGCATCGGGGTGGGTGGCTTTACGCATCCAGAGCGGGCCACCTTCCAGCAGCTGGTGGCGCGCGCAGACTCCGCCTTATATGAGGCCAAGAGTGACGGACGCGTGCGAGTGAATATGCGATAAAGAGTAATGTGTCAGGGTGTTGCCGATGAGGAAACATAGAAGTATTGATTGACAAACCACAGCCGCGCCTGGGTCAAAATAAGAATCCCTTCCTGCCAGTCCGGTTCGGACCGGTCCTTTGCAATGCTGCGGTTACCTGTTATGGCCTTCAGAGGAAAACTCATTACCGGACTGGCGGCGGCGACGGGAATCTTGGTTCTCGTTGCAGTGATTTCCTATTCCAGCCTGCAGCGAAGTGGGGAAGACCGGCAGTGGGTGGTACACACCTACAGGGTAATGGGATATATCGATGAAGTTCTGCAAGGCTTGACCGATGCAGAAACCGGGGAGCGGGGTTACATCCTTACGGGGCAAGACTCCTACCTAGAGCCTTATGAGCGGGGCCTGGGCGAAGTTCGAAAGAGTTTAGGGGAAATTCGCAAACTGACGGCCGACAATGCCATCCAGCAACACTCCTTGGACGTTTTGGGACCGGTAATCGCCGAGCGACTGACCGAGTTGCGAGAGCGCATCCAGGTTCGCCGAGAGTCGGGATTTACGCCCGCGGCCATGGCGGTGCGTGAAGGAGCCGGAAAGCAGCTCATGGACACGATCAGGGCGTCGCTCGTGGACATGAAAACCGAGGAGGAGCGTCTGCTGGTGCAGCGATCCGTAGAGCTGAAAGCCAGCTCGCAGAGAACCCGCGTGGCGCTGATATTCGGTGAATCCTTAGGCCTGGTGTTTCTGGGAATCGCAGGATTTATTATCCACGCAGAAATGCGGCAGCGGGCCAAGGCTGAAGAAGAGATTCGCGAGCTCAATGCGGACTTAGAGCGCAAGGTTGCGGAGCGCACGGCAGAACTGGCGGAACGCGCAAAGGACTTGGAGCGCTCGAATATGGAGCTGCAGCAGTTTGCTTACGTGGCTTCGCACGATTTACAGGAGCCGCTGCGGACGATTGCGAGCTTCACGCAACTGCTGGCCAAGCGCTACGCGGACCAGCTCGATGACAAGGCGCGGGAATTTATCGGCTTCGCGGTGGATGGGTCCAAACGGATGCAGACGCTGATCAACGATCTGCTGTCTTTTTCGCGGGTGGGAACGCTGGGGAAGGCGCCGGTGCCGGTGGAGTGCGAGAAGACGTTGGACACGGTTTTGCGGAGTTTGAAACGAGCGATCGAGGAAAGCGGCGCAGTGATTAAGCGCGATCCGCTGCCGACGGTGCTGGCGGACGATGTGCAACTGGGACAATTGCTGCAAAACCTGGTGGGAAACGCGATCAAATTTCGAGGCAATCGGGCCCCACAAATACACATAGGGGCGGAAAGGTGCGGAGAAGACTGGAAGATATTCGTGCGAGACAACGGGATCGGGATCGCGCCGGAGCACAACGAACGCATCTTTGTTATTTTTCAGCGACTACACACCAAAACACAATACGCCGGGACGGGGATAGGGTTAGCGGTTTGCAAGAAGATCGCGGAACGGCATGGGGGACGCATCTGGGTGGAACCGACACCGGGGGGTGGTTCGACATTTTGTTTCACGATTGCGAACGGAGGGAGTTCGCAGTCCAAGGAGCGGGAAACCGATGAACTTCGAATCAACGCCACAACCGATTGATATTTTGCTGGTGGAAGACAATGCAGCGGATGTACGGCTTACGGAAGAAGTGCTGACGGACAGCAAGGTCCACAATAATTTGATCGTGGCCAACGACGGCGCGGAAGCATTGCGATGCCTGCGACAGCAGGGAAAATTCAAAGACTCACCGCGGCCGGACTTGATCCTGCTGGATCTAAATCTGCCGGTGAAAGACGGACGCGAAGTGCTGGCGGAGATCAAAGCGGATAAGGACCTAAAGAGAATTCCGGTGGTGATCCTGACGACTTCGAAAGCGGAAGAAGACATCCTAAAGACATACAACTTGCACGCCAATTGCTATATCACAAAGCCAGTGGATTTGGAGCAGTTTGTGACGGTGGTGCGGTACATCGAGGATTTTTGGCTGGCGATTGTGAGGCTCCCAGGAAACGGAAAGCGATGAGCAACCGACGGCTGCGCGTTCTACTGGTGGAGGACAATCCGGGTGATGCCCGGCTGATCCAGGAGTCCCTGGGGGAAGGAAGCGAGGAACCGTTTGATTTGGAAATGGCGGACACGCTAGCGTCGGGGCTGGCACGGCTGCACACCGGCGGGATCGACGCGATGCTGCTGGATTTGGCGCTGCCGGACAGTTTTGGGATGGAGACATTCGCCCGCGCTAAAGCGCAAGCGCTGGGCGTGGCAATCATCGTGCTAACCGGGCTGAACGACGATTCATTGGCGCTCAAGCTGGTGCAGGGTGGCGCGCAGGATTTTGTGGCCAAGGTGGACGTCGGCGGCAACAACCTGACCCGCGCGATATTGTATTCGGTGGAGCGGGAGCGGCTGGAACAGGAGTTCCGAAAGCTGAACGCGGAACTGGAGCAGCGGGTGAAGGAGCGGACGGCGGAACTGGAAGCGAGCAATCGAGAGCTGGAAGCGTTTTCATACTCGGTATCGCACGACCTGCGGGCGCCCTTGACAACATTGATCGGTTTTGCGGAGTTGCTCACCGTGAAAAATGAAGCGCAACTGGACTTGAGTGGGCAAAAATATCTGGGGCGGATTCAAGAGTCAGCGTTCCGAATGTCGCGCTTGATCGATGACCTCATTCGGCTGGCGAAAGTGAGCAGGCAGGGACCAACACGGGAGAAAGTCGCTCTGCGTTCGCTGGTGGAGGAAGTTTTGCGGGAGCTGGAAGGCCAAAACGGGGAACGACGGATTGAATGGCGCATCGGGCTTCTGCCGGTGGAGGATTGCGACCGTGGTCTGATCAAGCAAGTGCTGGCCAATTTGATTTCGAACGCGGTGAAGTACACGCGGCCGCGAGAGATTGCAGTGATAGAAATTGGGGAAGCGATGATGGACGGAGAAAGGACCTTTTTTGTGCGCGACAACGGAGTCGGCTTTGACATGAAAGAGGCGGACAAACTTTTTATGCCGTTCCACCGGCTGCACCGGGATACGGAGTTTGAAGGCACCGGGATTGGCCTGGCAACGGTGCAACGAATTGTGGAGAAGCACAAGGGACGGGTGTGGGTGAAATCGAGCGAAGGCGTGGGATCGACATTTTTCTTCACCCTGAATGCGGAGAGCAGAGCGGCTGCGGGGCCCAGCAGCCTGCGCACCACCGTGCTGGCCTAAGACCGCGGGACAGCTTTTTCACGAAGCAGCGGGCAAAGCGCTGCGCCAAGCACGGTGATGGCGCCCAGATAGGCAAACCCGGAAGTGAAATTGCCAGTGGTCTTATTCAAGTAGCCGACCAGCAGCGGCGCGAAATAGGCGCCGAGGTTGCCGATGGCGTTGACAAAACCCATGACCAGGCCAACGGTCTTCGCGGGCAAGGTTTCCGTGGGAATGGCCCAGAAAGGGGCCATTGGACCAAAGGCCCCGACACCGCTGAGAATAATAAAGAAATAGGCCGCCAAGAGAGAATACGGGATCAACGCAACGGCTAGAAGAATGAAAGAGCCGCCGAGGACCATGGCGGTGGCGGCGTGCAAACGACGCTCGCGGGTGCGGTCCGAGTGGCGGGCGACAATGAGCAGCGTAACGGCCCCCACGACAAACGGCAGGGTGTAAACCACACTGGTGTGCAAGCGGTTCAGCTTCCGAAAGTGTTCCATGGCGCTAGGCAGCCAGAAAAGCAAACCCATCTGACCACTGACAAAACAAAAGTAAATAGCGGCGAGGAGCAACACCTGGGGACGCGCTAAAGCGTACAGGTAGGTGACCTCCCCGGAATGTTCGAGTTCACCGGACTCCGAACGCAGCGTAGCAACCAGGGAATCGCGTTCCGCGGGAGGGAGCCAGCGCGCTTGCGCGGGATGATCCTGGATAAACAGAAGCCAAATGGCCAACCAGACCAGAGGCAGGACGCCTTCGGCGATCAGCATGATTCGCCAACCCCAGTGATCCAGCATCCACCCGGAAAATGGGGAAGACAAGATAACGGCGCCGGGAAGGCATAGCAGCCACATGGCGTTCGCTCGGGCCCGTTCGGCCCGCGAGAACCAGTGGGAAAGGAGGATGAGGGTTGCGGGAAAGACGCCGCTTTCCGCTACGCCCAGAAGCAGGCGGAGAAGCAGTAATTCGTGGTAGGTGCGCGCAAGGCCGCAGCCGACCGCGAACAGGGACCAGGCCACCAGCAGGATGCTGATGAATTTCTTGGGGCTCCAGTGCTTGGCCAGATGGCCGCCCGGTATCTGCAGTGCCAAATAGCCCCAGAAAAAGATGCCCGCTACGGTGCCAGCCTGCTGAGGATCCAGGCGGAGGTCGCGGCTGATGCTGGGGAGCGCAAGAGAGATGTTGGTGCGGTCGATGAATGCGATGGTGTACATGACGAGAGCCACGGGAATGATGCGGGTCCAGCGAGAGCGGGCGAGAGCGGAAGGCTGCGAGGCGGTGTCCATAGGGACGGTGGATTAATCGCGCACGGTAAAGAAACAGCGGGGGATGGTATCACGCCTACAGGGCACAAACGGAAACTCGGGTAACCGTGGGAGGCGGGGCGGAGTGACACTAAATGTCATATGGTGTGACAGTTGACGTCTTCGCCTTGCCGGAACAAATCGAGTAACATAAATAAAATGAGCGACTTACTGGTGTTTATGGAAATGGCCGATGACGTGCTTTCTCTGCTCTTGGGAAACGCTCGCTCTAGGCGATTCCGGATGTGCGCAGTGAAGCTAGGAGCCTTCGACCAACATGAGGCGCACGCAAAAGGGATTCTCGCTAATCGAGTTGCTGATCGTCGTGACGATAATATTGGTGGTCGCCGCAGTCGCAATTCCGAACCTGTTGCGCTCGCGGATGAGCGCCAATGAAACTTCGGCGGTGGCTTCGCTGCGTACGGTCATAACATCGGAAATCGTGTATTCATCGACATACACAGTTGGATTCGCGGCCAACTTGACCTCCCTGAGCGATGGCGGCTCACCCGCGAATTGCGTTCCGCCGGCCATTCCGTCGGCGACCGCCGCGTGCTTGCTGGACTCTTCGGTGTCCAGCGGTATCAAGAGCGGGTACGCCTTTACTTATACGGCCACAAGCGGGGGCGGTTTCAATAGCAGTTTTACCCTCAATGCCGACCCCGTCAATTCGGGGAGCGGACAACGCCATTTCTACACCGATGATTCGGATGTGTTGCGAGTGAACACCTCAGTCACAGCATCGGCGTCCGACCCGGCGCTGTAATTCAGTCAGCTCATCGACTGACAGAACCGCTGACCACTTCGCCCGGCAGCGGTTGAGCGGCAGCCCGATCTTCATTGCGGAATCCAGCCCAGAAAAACACCAGCACCAGCGCGGAAGCGATGGCGGGCACCATCCAGATGGAGCGCCAATCGTGCAGAACCCCGTTGGGCAAGGACTTCGCATAGCGATCGACCACCCGGCCGCAGATCCAGGAGCCGATAAACATGCCGATGCCGTAGGTGATAAAGGTGATCAGTCCCTGCGCGGCAGCGCGCAACGCTTGCGGCGCTTTCTGGTCCACGTACACCTGGCCGGTGACAAAGAAGAAGTCATAGCAAATTCCGTGCAGCACGATGCCGAGATACAGCATCCACGCCAAACTGCTGCTGTTGCCGTAACCAAACAGCAGGTAACGCAGCACCCACGCCAACATACCCAGCATCAACGTACGCTTTACCCCCAAGCGTTTGAAAAACCACGGCAGTGTCACCATGAATAGCAATTCCGACATTTGCCCCATGGTCATCTTGCCCGCAGCATTTTGAACTCCGATTTCATTTAGAAACGGATTGGTGAAGGTGTAGTAGAACTGCAGCGGGATGCAGATCAGGAAAGAGGCAAGCGCGAAAACCGCGAAATTGCGGTCCTTGAAGAGATGGAACGCTTCCGCGGGGAAAATATTGCTGAGCTTGAACCCGTGCGACAAGCGCAGCGGCGGGGTGTGCGGCAGGGTCAGGGCGTAGATCCCGAAGAGTATCGAGCAGGCCGCGGCCACGCGAATAGGAATATTAGTGGCTTCCACGCCCAGATAGCCGACGATCAGACCTGCAACGATCCAGCCCGCGGTGCCCAGCACGCGAATCGAGCCAAAATCCTGGCGTGGATCCTTCATCTGGCGAAATGCCAGCGCGTTGGTCAACGCCATGGTGGGCATGTAGCACAGCGAGTAGATCAGCAGCACCCCGTACATCGGGCCGAATCCTTTTTGCGTGGACGCCACCCACAGCAGCACGCCGCCAATCCCGTGCAGCGCCGCCAGCAGCCGCTGATTAGCGAATAATTCGTCGGCCATCAAACCTACAAGAAAAGGCGAAACGACGGCGCCGAGCGCGGTGGTGCCGGCGGCGATGCCGATCTGCTCGCCGGAAAAATGCAATGTCTGGCCGAGCCAGGTCCCCAGGGTCACGTACCACGCGCCCCAAATGAAATACTCGAGAAACATCATCACGGACAGACGCAGTCTCATCTGCAGCGGCACGCCATCACCTCCTGGAACGCCGATTCCTATCACAGGCCGGACCAAGCTGAACCTGGTGTTTCACCGTGCGGCCGACTGCGTGCGCGCAGGACCGTTCAGCCACAGATCAATGGGCTTCTTCACGCCCGGGGAGGGCTGATACGGCATGGAAATTTTGCGGCCTTCGCCGGCAGAGGCATAACCCGCGTACAGCGCACGCATAACTACCAAGCCGTCCTCACCAGTGGCTTGCGGTGACTCCTTGCCGCGCGCGCAGCGGGCGAAATGCGCCAACTCTTGCGGTGTGCCGTAATTCCAGAGTTCCTCAAAAACGGGATAGGTCCAGCCTTTTGTCGTCGGGGCTTTTTCCACGGCGTAGCCGTAGCCGTTTTCACTGAAGGTGGGCAGTGCATTGCCCATGTGGAGATTCGCGTAAGTAACGCCGGCTTCGCCGAATACTTCGATGCGATCATCCATGCCACCCCGGCGGGCCCAGCTATTTTCGATCAGCCCAACGGCGCCGTTTGCGAATTCGAGAATGCATAGTGAGTCGTCTTCCGCCTTTGTTTTGTCCTGATGGACATAGGTGCCCATCTGACAATAAACCGACTTGATGGGAGAGCGGCCGAGGAAAAAGTAACAGAAGGCAATGCCGTGACAACCCAGGTCCATGAACGCGCCACCGCCCGAGCGGTTGATATCCCAAAACCAGGGGCTGTGCGGGCCAAAATGTTTCTCGCTCTGCTTGACCAGATAAATTTTTCCGAAAGCGCCGGCATCCGCCATTTCTTTGGCTTTGAGATACTTGGGGGTAAAAAACAGTTCTTCACCGTACATCAGCAAGACGCCATGTTGTTTGGCGGCGGCAATCATCTCTTCGCCTTCCGCAATGGTCATGGCCAGCGGTTTTTCGCAGACGATGTGCTTTCCGGCGGCGGCAATATCTTTGGTCATCTGCGCGTGGAGGCTGTTGGGAGCGGCGATGGTGACCATTTCGATGTCGCGCTCTTTGAGCATCTCGCGGTAATCGGTGAACACCCGGGGAATATCGAATCGCTTGGCTAGAGCGGCGGCGTTGCCCGGGGTGGGCGAGGCGATGGCCACCACCTCGGCGTCGTGGGGCATGAGCTGGAACGAAGCGGCATGAATATCCGCCTGGAATTGCGATCCGATGATGCCGACTTTTACTCTGCCTTGCGCCATGGGCCTCCGACATTGCCGACGAATGGGCTGCTCAAGTTAGGAGGATGCTCCACCCTGGTCGTCGCAGCCGACAAATTCCTGGTTAATGCGATTGCCTTTGTATTCCAGTTCGTCGTGGATGCCGATTTTCGAGGTGTAGTAAGCACGAACCGTCAAGCGCTTCAGCTCCACGAAAAACCGAACTTCGGGAAGATCGGTCATATGGTCGTTGTTGGAGAGCACGGTGAGCACCGCGACGCGGTCTTCTGGCGTGGCCTCCACAAAGGATTTGCCGTTGTAGTGACGGCTCATGAAGTCAACCAGCCGGAGGCCATCACGCCACAGCGCCTTCTGCGCGTCATCGAAACTCTCCGCCAGGGCCTGGTCGATGTAGTCGGCAACCTTCGCGGCTTTCGCGCCGCCGGAATGGTCGTCCGCGGGAATGATGGTCTCCGCTAACTCGTCGACAAAAGCGTGCTGAGCGGGAGTGAAGAAGCGAATCGCGGATTTAGCTGCCGCGGCGGACGCGCCCTTCGGCGGAGCAGTAGCCGCCGGGGCTTGCGTGGGTTCCGCAGCCACCGCCGGCAACGGAAGAAGCGTTGCGCCGAGCACCGTTGCGGAAGCCTTCAGCCACTGGCGGCGATCTTGCCGGAAATCCTTCGTCTGGTCTTTAGGCATGGCATCGTCTTTTGACATTGGATCTCCTACAGATTTCCTCTTTTCAACTCCTCGGCCAGGTAGTCGCAGGAACGCCAGCATAAGGACATGATGGTCCAAGTGGGATTCTGGCAACTGGCGTTGACGAAAGCGCTGCCGTCCACCACGAACAGGTTTTTCACGTCGTGCGATTGCTGGAACTGGTTGAGCACGGAGGTCTTGGGATCGCTGCCCATGCGTGCCGTGCCCAATTCGTGGATGGACCAGCCCTCGGTGAGAACGCGGTCGCTGACGTGCAAGATCTCAAAGCCGGCGGCCTCAAACATTTCCTGGGCGGTTTCCTTCATGTCCTTGGCCATGCGATGTTCGTTGTCCCCGAACTTGTAATGAAAACGCAGCGCCGGGATGCCCCACTTATCTTTCACCGCCGGGTCGAGGTCGACATAATTCTCGTAGCGGGCCAGGACCTCGCCGAAAGCGCCCATGCCAATGAACGCGCCCTGATTCTTGCGAACTTCTTCCTTGAACGCCGCGCCGAAGCCATGGGTATCCGTGCCGCGCGGAAACATGGTGCTGCCGCTGCCACCTTCAAATCCGTAACCGCGGATGAAATTTGGATTCTTCTCGGCCAGATTACGAAAGCGGGTGAGATAAAATCCGCCGGGCCGGCCGTCATCGAGGGTGGGTGGCTTACCAACCAGATTCTTCGCCCGGCCCGCGATGCCGGGTCCCATGATGTGTTCGCAGAAATTGTGGCCCACATGGCCGCTGGAGTTTGCCAGGCCGTTAGGATGCAAGCGGGACTTGGACAGCAAGAGCAGGCGAGCCGATTCCAGCGTGGAGGCGGCCAGCACCACCACTTTCGCTTTTACCGAGTAATCCTTCAGCGTTTGGTTGTCGACGAAGTGCGCGCCGGTGGCTTTGCCAGTTTGTGGATCGACGGTGATTTCTCGCACCACGGCGTCGGTGCGGATGGTCAGGTTGCCGGTATCGGCGGCGGGATAGATCAGCCCAGTTGGCGAATCAAAGGCCGCGTGGATGTCGCAGCCGCCCTTGCGTTCGCACGCGCCGCGTCCATAGCAGCGGCTGCGATATTTGTTGTGCTTTAGTCCGTCGGTGGTGACGCCGGCGCGGTATTGGGTGAGCACGCGGCCCATTTTCGCCAAGCTGTCTTTCAGCGTTACTTCGGCGCAATTCAACTTGGTGGGCCGCTGGAAGAGGCTGTCCGGAAGATAGGGCAGATTTTCTTTCACGCCGGTAATGCCGAGATAGAGATCGACCTTGTCGTAGTAGGGAGCGATGTCGCTGTAGCTGATGGGCCAATTTTCGCCGAAGCCGTCGCGGTCCTTGGCTTTGAAGTCGTAATCGGAGAGGCGCAGCGCCAGGCGTCCCCAAATATTGGTCTTCCCACCCAGGCAGCGCGCGCGAACCCAGGCGTAATTGGTGCCGGTGAACGGGTTCTCGCGCTCGTCCACCACAATATTTTTCACGTAATCGCTGCTGCCCACATAGCTCTTGAGATGCTTGGCCTTCTCAAAACCGGGACCATAAGGAGGATTGCGGATGGTGTACTCGTTGAAGGTGAGCGAGTGCTGGTCGGGAGGCAGCATTCCGCGGTAGGCGTTGTCGTAAGGCCACTCCATCGAGCGCAGCTCTTTCTCGATAGGCAGCTTCTTCCCTGCTTCCAGCAGCAGCACTTTCAAGCCGTGGCTGGTCAGAACGTGTGAGGCCATGCCTCCCGCGGCGCCCGATCCGATTACGATCGCGTCGTAGGTTTTGGTTAGATCCGCATCGGATTCCGCCACAGGAAACTCCTTGCATTACGTTGAGCCCGCCATGCTCGATGACTGAGGCTCCGCACATTTGCGGAGTCGATTATGCCAAAGGCGAAGCGCAAAGGGGCCAAAAAATCGGTGCAGCCAAAATCGCAGGAAACCGGTGACAGCCCCCGGCTTGCCCGCGCAACCTGGCATAGGCGTTCTACAAGTTTAGTCTCAGGATCAGGCGGAGGAGTTGCCACCCTATAAACCGCAGGCAGCCCACCGGTGGACTGGCGATGATTTATCGGCTGGGGCCGTCGATAGCGATGGTGGCGCCAGTGATGTGCGCCGAGCGTTCTTCACAAAGTTCAAACACCAATTCCGCAACGTCGCCGGGCGGAAGCCATTTGGAAAAGTCGGCGTCGGGCATGGCTTTGCGGTTGGCCGGGGTATCCATGGTGCCCGGCAGCAGGACATTGGCGGTTACGCCCGCGTCTTTGTTTTCGAGCGCCACGGTACGCACCAGCGAAGCAAGCGCGGATTTGAAGGTGACATAGGCGCCCAGGCCGGCGTGCGGCTCAGCGGCGCTAAGGCTGCCGATCGCCACGATGCGGCCCGCGCCCGACTTCCGCAAATGAGGAATGACGGCGCGCAGGGTATAGAAAGCGGAGGTAAGATTCAAGTCACGCATCCGCTCCCAAGTGGCGTCGTCGGTTTCCGCAACGGAAGTGCCTCCTGCGAAACCGCCCACGACGTGCACCAGCACATCCAACCGGTGATAGCGCTCGATAATGACGTTGACTGCCGATCGCACCGCGGCGGAGTTGGTCAGATCGGCGGACAGCGGAACAAAATTCGGAAGCGGAAAATCTTCTCGAGCGATGCTGGTCGAACTGCCCAGCACGGTTGCGCCGGAATCCAGAAAACGGCGGGTGATGAAGGAGCCTAGTCCGCCTTTGGCTCCGGCAACAAAAACGATTCGATCGCTCATGGTAATGGGAAAAACGTGGTGAGCCGGGCAGGACTCGAACCTGCAACCCGCTGATTAAGAGTCAGCTGCTCTACCATTGAGCTACCGGCCCACAGACAACTTTAGAATTTTACATGCGCGGCTAGTCTTTGTCGAACTTCGCCGTGCGTCGGATTTTCATCGATCCGGCAGATGCGAAGCCGCGGCGAGGAATCCAAGGAGGGGCTAGGCGCGGAGGACGGCAGCGAGCTCGAGGGCAACTTCGCGCGCGCGAGCGATATCGCCCGGTTCGAACGAAATGGCCGCCACACGCGGATGCCCGCCGCCGCCAAACTTCTCCGCCAGCGAAGCCAGGTTCTTATCGGCGCCGGCCTGATTCCATGGATTGGTACCCAGGCTTACTTTGGCACGCACCGCCGATGCGCTCACGCTGACCGAATAAACGCACCCCGGGTACAACAAATAGGGGATGAACTTGTTGTAGCCTTCCAGGTCCAGATCGCTTACATCAAAGAAAATTACATTGTCGCGCGCCTCGGCCCTTTGCCGAAGAATGTCAATCGACCGGCGATGGCGCTCAAGCAGAGGGCCCAGGTGTTTGGCCACCAGCGGCAGCTCGATCATTTCCGAAAGCGGACGATACGCCAGTTCCGGAATAATACGCGCGGGAAGGCCGTCTTCCGGCGCCGCTTCAATTACCAGCGCGAGACGTGTGGCTGGCTCAGCGATCTCCACGGCCGACTCCGGCGTGGGATACTGCGCACCGTCAATGATGTCGCCCCAGTGGATCAAATCTTCCAGCGGCCGGGTGTCAAACCCGAATTTCTCCTTCGCCACCGTAGCTATTAGCTTGGTGCAGGAACGGTAGTCCGGCTCATAAAACATCTGTTTCCCCGGGTGCTCCCGGAAATGCCGGGCATCGTCCGGTGTAAGAAACGCGCTCTGGTGATGATCGAACCACCAGGTCAGCTTCGGCGAATTCGAATACTTGAAGTCCACAATGACATTCTCGTCGCCGTCGAACAGGCCGCCCTCCCAGGGATGCGCTGCGCGATGGGTCATGCCGCTAAAATGGAAGTCCGCGGCGGTGTCGAAGCGTTCGCGATAAAAACGGTAAAAGAGCGCGGCGGAAGCGGTGCCATCGAAGCAGCGATCGTGGAAACAGAGCCGTACGCGGGTCATGTGTTGCGGGAAGCGCCTTTCCGTCCCCCCCTGGCGCGAATTTTCCGGGGAACAAAGCTCTTAACAATGCAAGTAGGTCATTCGGAAGTCAAGGGGAAATCAACTGAAATCAACCTGCCTGCGGATGCGCTTTCGTTGGGATTGGCCAGCGAAAACCATCACGACTGGCCTGCTGGTTCAGCTAGAATCGCGCGCGATGCCTGAAGTCCTCCGCACCCCCGAACGCGTCTCCGGCGCAGAGAGCGGCCCGGTAGCGCTCCTGTATTGGCCGCGCCAAATCACCCCGGCAGAACGCAAATCGCTGTTAGCCGGCGCTTTGGGCTGGATGCTGGATGCCATGGACGTGATGCTGTATTCCTTGGTGCTGACCTACCTCATCCGCGAATTTTCGATGGACACGCGCACGGCCGGCTTCCTGAATTCCCTGACCCTGGTCGCATCCGCGATCGGCGGGCTGTTCTTCGGCATGGTGGCGGATCGCATCGGGCGCACCCGCTCGTTGATGCTGTCCATCCTGGTGTATTCCCTGGCCAGCGCGGCGTGCGCCTTTTCCCATTCCGTAGCCCAACTGGCTACCTTTCGCTTTGTGCTCGGCTTGGGAATGGGCGGGGAATGGAGCGCCGCTGCCGCGCTGGTCGCCGAGACGTGGAGGCCGGAGCACCGCGGCAAGGCGCTCGGCTTGATGCAATCCGCGTATGCCATCGGCGAAGCAATCGCCGCCCTAGTGGTCTGGCTGGTGCTGCCCAATTTTGGCTGGCGCGCCGTCTTCCTGGTCGGTGTACTGCCTGCTTTCCTGGTGTTTTGGATTCAGTCGAGCGTGCCGGAACCGACATTGTGGAGCGACCGCCAGTTGGCGGGCGCCAGGAGACCGCCGTTACGCCGCCTGCTCTCCGGCAAAGTGCTGCGCGCCGGGATACTCGCCACGACGATGAACGCTTGCAGCCTCTTCGGGTACTGGGGACTCTTCACCTGGATTCCGGCGTACTTGTCGCTCTCACCCGCGCAAGGCGGCCGCGGGCTGAGCCTGGTCACCACCACCACATTCTTCCTGGTGTTGTGCGCCGGAAAATTCGCGGGGTACTCCGTGTTCGGCTTTCTCGCGGACGCCTGGGGCCGCAAAAAGCCTTATTTCGCCTACCTGCTCATCGCCTCCCTGCTGGTGCCCATCTACGGGATGGCCAGAAGCCCTGCCCTGCTGCTGCTTCTGGGGCCGCTGGTGGCTTTCTTTGGAACAGGATTTTTTTCCGGCTATGCCGCCATCGCCAGCGAAATCTTTCCAGGGGAGATTCGCGGAGCGGCCATGGGATTTAGTTATAACGCCGGGCGGGGAATCTCGGCCATCGCGCCATTCGCCATCGGCGCTCTGGCCGTCAAGCTGGGTATCGGCTCTTCCTTTTTTCTGCCCGCCGGCGCTTTCCTTATGGCCGCGATTTTTTCTCTGATGCTGCCGGAAACGCGAGGTAGCCAGTTGACCTAGGATGCTAGGCGACGGCAAACCGCGCAGCGGACAACGCTCCGCCGGCATGCAGGGTGAAGTTCACCGCGGTGTAAGGCGCGCGCGCCAGCGTTTTCTGGAAGTCCAGACTATCGGTATACAACCGCTTGGGCACTCGCCTGGTCAGGATGCTCAACTGCAGCGGTTCCCGGCGAAACGGGTAAGGACCCAGCGATACCGCATTGGGCCCGTCTGGCCGCAGATCCCAATCGACTTCGCTGCCGTGATCATCCACCGGCACGTTATCGATCGTCGCGTCATGCGGAATGCTGCTCATGCAAAAATAGAGGGAGAGCCGGTCCAGGGCTTCGAGCCGCCGCGCGTTGCACTCCAGCACTTTGTCCACGACAAAATTCTGGCTCGCCGCGTCCGCCCGCAGATCCACTTTCAGCCGCAATTGCTGCAGCTTCAACCCTTGCAGAAATCCATTGACCAGTTCCGCTTCGGTGGATTTCACGTACTTTGCGGAATACCCGGGAATGGTCGCGCGGGCCCGATCGTACAGCCCGGATGCATGCATGCTGACCACCAAAGCGGCGTAGCGGTCCGCTTTGACCAGCCGCTCGATCCCTCGCTGGTACAGCTCCATATGCAGCTCGGTCGGAAGCGACATGAAGCTATAAGGCAAGCGGGTCTTGGGGTCGATTTGCGGCTGCAGTTCCCATTCTCGCCACCCATTGTCGTGTTCGGTGGCGGCCAAGCGCAATGATTCGAAGGGTTCTGGTCGCTGAAAAAGCTCGTTACCCCATTCCCGAGCAAAAAACCCGGACAAAACGGCGTGATCCGTCTGCCGGATGAGTATCAGTTCTTCCTCTTGCTCTTGCACGATCATGGCACCGCGTCCGCCGCTCCTTGAGCGCTCACTTCTTCTGGGAATGTGGGCCCGGCGCCGCTCGGCCCACCGGACTTACCGTTGCAACCGCTGTCTTTATTATGCCCCCCGCCGCCGGCGTAATCCAGTTGCTTGGGTCTGGCCGAAGAGTGCCTTCTGCGAGTGATCCGCAACAGGAGATTCCGCTTTTGCCCACAAAAACATATACTATATGGCTATTGTCGCGCGTGGTCCGACTGACAAGAATTTTCTCCCCTCTCTTGTTGCAATAAGGTTTGAGGAGCACAGAACGATGCGCTCGCATACAAAAGGACTTTCCCTGATCGAGTTGCTGATCGTAGTCGCCGTCATCCTCGTTATCGCTGCCATTGCCATTCCCAACCTGATGCGTTCTCGCATGGCTGTCAATGA
>Ga0070730_10002573_pt1 | contig 16455 bp, 16 predicted proteins | sample Coa_R1_3_FD_66447 | JGI IMG/M metagenome (GOLD analysis project Ga0070730, IMG submission 66447) | Surface soil microbial communities from Centralia Pennsylvania, which are recovering from an underground coalmine fire - Coalmine... | ecosystem: Environmental > Terrestrial > Soil > Unclassified ...
GGCAGCGGAATGCCCTTCGTGGGCACCATTCCGAGGACCACGGCGAAATTGATGAGCGCCTGCCACAAAACCATGGTTGTGATTCCCAGAGCGAGCAGACGGCCAAAGGCATCGGGCGCCGCGAAGGCCGCGCGAATTCCACGCCTGCCGTAAACGACAAAAAGCGCGATGACGAGCAACGCACCGATGAAGCCGAGTTCTTCGCAAATCACGGCGTAGATGAAATCGGTATGAGCCTCGGGCAAGTAGAAAAGTTTTTGTTTGCTTTCCATCAGGCCGACGCCGGTGAAGCCGCCGGAACCCACGGCGATGAGCGATTGCCGCAATTGAAAGCCAGCGCCCTGGGGGTCGGAGGCGGGATCCCAAAAGGAGAGAAAGCGCGCCATGCGATACGGAGCGAGCGTGATAAGGAGATAAAGAGCGGGCACGGCTGCCGCGAAGCCAGTCGCGATCCATTTCCAAGAGAGTCCCGCGACGAAGAGAATCGTCGTCGCAAACAATAGAATGTCCACGGACGTACCAAGGTCCGGCTGCGCGAGGATGAGCCCGGCACAAACTAACACCGGCGCGAAGGCGGGCAGAATGGTGTGGAGAAAATCTTCCTTGCGAAAACCCATAGCGTCTTTCCCGCGCCGCTTTTGATCGAGGAACCAAGCCAGATAAAGAATCACGGCGAGTTTTGCAAGCTCCGAAGGCTGGATTCCGACCGGGCCGAAGCGAATCCAGCGATGCGTGGCGTGAGAGCGGTCGAGGAAGAAGGCGAGGACGAGCATCAACACGATGGCGCAAAGCACGGTGTAAATTACGGCGGGCTGGCGGAGCTTGTGATAGTCCGTGCGCATCAGGACGAACATTCCGAGGAGGCCGATCAAAAGCCATGCGGATTGCCGCAGGAGGAAGATATAAGAATGACCGTACAACTGCTCGGCGGTGACAGCGGAAGCACTGAGAATCATCACGGCGCCAAAGAGGCAGAGCGCAAGCGTCACACCAAAGAGCCAGCGGTCACTGTCGATTCGTCTCGGCACGTTGTTCACCGCCCTCCGGAAGTCGTGCTTGCGGCCTGACGCTCGAGCTGATGCACGAGTTCCTTGAAAACGCGGCCGCGGTGCTCGTAATTCTGAAATTGGTCGAAGCTGGCGCAGGCGGGCGCGAGCAACACAACGTCTCCAGCGCGCGCAGCGTGAGCGGCCGTCTCGACGGCGCGCTCGAGGGTTCCGGCTTGCTCGATGGCAACACTGCCCGCGATTTGCTTTTCGATTTTGTCCGCGGCGGCGCCAATCAAAAGCGCGAGGATGGCTTTTTCCCGCAAAGGGGCTTGCAGCACAGTGTAGTCGCTGCCCTTGTCTTTGCCGCCGAGAATAATCAGGATGCGCCCGGGAAAAGCGTCGAGGGCTTTCAGCGTGGCGTCCACATTGGTGGCTTTCGAATCGTTGTAAAAGCGCACACCGCCGATTTCCGCGACGAATTCGAGGCGATGCTCGACTCCGGCGAAAGAGCGTACACCTTTGGCGATGGCGGCCGGTTCTGCACCCGCAAGGCACGTGGCTGCGACGGCGGCCAGGACGTTTTCCACGTTGTGCGCACCAGCCAGCGGAATATCCGCAAGCTTGAGGATGGTTTCCTCGGCACCTTCACGGCGAAACAAAATTTCGCCTTCCTTGACGAATGCGCCTTGCGCCACCCGCTGCTTGCGGCTGAACCAAAAGAGTTGCGGCTTTGCAGGAGCATACGGAGTCGTACCCGGATCGTCTGCGTTCAAGACGGCGCTGTCGGACTCCGTCTGGTTCTCGAAGATTCGTGCCTTCGCCGCGCCGTAGTTTTCCAGAGTGTGGTGACGGTCCAAATGATCCGGCGTGAGATTCAGAAACACGCTGATGCTGGGACGGAATTTTTCGATCAGCTCCAGTTGGAAGCTGCTCAACTCCGCGACGGTGATGGTTTTTTCGCTGGACTTTTCAACGGAGGAGATCAGGGGCGTGCCGATGTTGCCCGCGAGAATGGTGGGGAATCCGGCGCTCCGCAAAATGTGTTCGATGAGCGAAGTCGTTGTTGTTTTTCCGTTGGACCCGGTGATTCCGATGAGCCGGCCTTTCAGGAAACGGAATGCGAGCTCGATTTCGCTCCAAATCGTGACGCCTTTCGAGCGCGCGAATTGTAAGAGAGGCGCGTCAGCAGGGACGCCGGGGCTGGGGATGATCAAATCCGCGTCGAGGGCTAATTCCTGGCGGTGGCCGCCGAGTTCCAGAGCAACTCCTGCTTTTCGCAGGGCCGCGACTGTGTCGCCAAGCTCTTTTTCCGTTCGCGTCTCCGTTGCGGTCACGCGCGCGCCTCGCGCGGCACAAAACAATGCACAGGCGATTCCCGTCCTCGCCAGACCCACGACCAGAATGCGTTTGTTCCGAAGTTCGATGGACGCAGACATTTCCGTTCGATCCCGAATCTCTACCTCAGTTTCAAAGTCGTCAGCGCGAACAGCGCGAAAACCAACGCTGCAATCCAGAAGCGCACAATCACCTTGGATTCGCTCCAGCCCAGCAATTCGAAATGGTGATGAATCGGGGCCATGCGGAAGATGCGCTTGCCACGCAGCTTAAACGAGAACACCTGCAAAATGACGGAGAGCGCTTCCACAACAAAAATGCCGCCCACAAAGAACAGAAGAATTTCTTGTTTGATGATAACGGCAATCGTTCCGAGTGTTCCTCCAAGCGAAAGCGAACCGACGTCCCCCATGAAAATTTCCGCCGGATGCGCGTTGTACCAGAGGAATCCAAGCGAAGCGCCGACGAGCGCGCCGCAAAAAATCGTAAGTTCACCGACATTGCGAATATATTGGATATCGAGGTACGCGGCCCAGCGCGCGTTGCTGGTGACGTAAGTGAGCACGGTGAGAGCCCCAGCCGCAATCACGGTGCAGCCGATGGCGAGGCCGTCGAGGCCATCGGTGAGGTTCACAGCGTTCGAGGAACCGACCATCACCAGGCAAACAAAAATAAGAAACGGAACGAAGGCGAGCGGCCACCAATAAGGAGTTTTCATCAAGGAATGAATTACGAGATCCGGATGGAAACGCTTGGCAAACGGAATGACCAGTTGTGTTGAGTAGACGTTGCGCGTCAGCAACACGAGCAGAGAGCCGCCCACAACGAGGCTGACCACAACCTGAAAATAGATTTTTTTCTTGGCGGTGAGGCCGAGGTTCTGCTGCTTCGAGACTTTCGCGTAGTCATCAATGAAGCCGATGATCGCAAATCCAGCAAGGGCGAAGAGTGCGATCAAAATGAACGGATTCGTCAGATCGGCCCAGAGCAGCGTCGGAATCGCGGTGGACAATACGATGAGCACGCCGCCCATCGTAGGCGTTCCCGCTTTTTTCTGGTGCGCCTGGGGGCCCTCTTCGCGGATGTATTGGCCAATCTGTAGTTCGCGCAAATGGCGAATCAGCCACGGCCCAAAGACCAGCGCCAGGAACATTGCAGTCAAACTGGCGTAGACCGTGCGAACTGTGATGTAGCGAAACACGTTGAGCGGGCTGAAATAGCGCCTCAACACTTCGACAAGGAGGTAGTAAAGCATCCTAGTGCCGGACCTCCTGTCGCGAATACTCTCCGGGTGCAGCGTGGCGGGCGATCAGCGCATCGACAATTTGTTCCATTTTTACTCCGCGCGAGCCTTTTATGAGCAACAAGTCGCCAGGCGAAACCAGGGTTTCCAAAAACTTGGCGGCTTGCTGCGGTGTTTCAAAAAACTGGGTGTGCGCGCGGGGAAGGCCCGCAGCCGCGGCGCCTTCCACAATCTGCGAGGCGTCACCAGCAACGCCGATTACCCAGTCCACCTTGCCGGTCTTTGCGGCGAAATGCCCTGCTTCGCGGTGCAGGTCCGGCGAAGCGTGGCCAAGTTCGCGCATTTCGCCAGCAACTAGAATTCGCCGATGAAAATTAGGTGTGGCCGCGAGCAATTCCGTCATCGCTTGCAGCGCTGCCGGGCTTGAGTTGTAGCTGTCGTTGATGAGCGCCGCTCCATTGGAGAATTGCAAAAGTTCTCCACGCATCGCGGGAGCGCGCAGCGTATGGAAAACGCTTTGCGCCTCCGCCGCGCCGATTCCCCATACGCTTGCTGCCGCCAGCGCCGCGAGCGCGTTGGCAATGGCATGGCGCCCGGGGACCGCCAGCTCCAGCCGCACACGTCCCTCGGGACTCAGATAGTCAAACGCCGACCCCAAAGCGCCGCGGTCCTCGATTTCCGCCGCCATAAAAAACGCCTGCTTTTCGATGCCGTAGGTCAGCACGCGCCCTGGAGCATACGGCCCAAACGCGGCCACGCGCGGATCGTCGGCGTTCAAGACCGCCGTGGAACTGCGGCCGTTTAGCCCTTCAATCAACTCGCGCTTGGCTAGAGCAATTTCGTCCACCGAAGAGAAGAACTCCAAATGCGCAGGAGAGACACGAGTGACGACGCCCACGTCCGGCCGTGCAATCGCCGCGAGCCGCGACAGTTCGCCGCGGCGCGACATCCCCATCTCCAGCACCGCCGCCTGATGCGTTTCCTCCAGCCGAAACAGCGTCAGGGGCAGGCCGTACTCGTTGTTCAAATTTCCTTCGGATTTCAGGACCCGCAGCTTCGCGCCCAGCAGGGCCGCCAGAATTTCCTTCGTGGTGGTCTTGCCGACCGAACCGGTGACGCCGGCAATTTTCCCACCCCAGGCTTCGCGAACGGCGCGAGCCAGTTGCTTGAGGGCCTCGAAAGTGTCCGCCACGGGAATGCAGCGGTCGCCCACCCGGCCCGCAAATTGCGGGAGTTTGTCTTGCGCCACCACGGCGGCAGTGGCTCCGAGCTCCAGCGCATTGGCCACGTGGTCGTGTCCGTCCTGACGCGGTCCGTGGATGGCCACGAACAGTTCTCCGGCACGTACCGTGCGAGAATCAATCGACACACCGGCCAGCCGGGCCAGGGGGTCGAGCCCCGTTCCCGGCCGAGAACCCAAAGCGCCAGCCACCTGTGCAATCGTCCACCGCATAAGTTCCTCAAAGGGTTGGTCTTATTCCAGTATCCCGCCCAGTACCCCACGGCTCGTTCGGTCTTCAACGTTTTGAGGGCTCCTCCTTTTAGAGAGGTCCGTATTGGCTCCCCGACCTGCTCGGGGCCGAGCGCCCTCGTTATTGCCAAATAGACAAGCGCGCTAGGTGCCAAACCCTGAGCCGTTTTTCGGCCCTTCAAATCCACGCTCGCGAAGCGCGCGCCGCGCCATTTCGCGATCGTCGAATTCCAGTGTTCGGTCCGCGAGAATCTGATAATTTTCGTGGCCCTTCCCGGCGAGCAATACGATATCGCCCGCTCGCGCTTCATCCATGGCCATGCCGATGGCTTTTTCGCGATCAGGCTCGATCAGATATTTGCCTGAAGTTTTCTGGAGACCAACGACGATGTCGCTGATGATTTTCAGGGGATCTTCTGTGCGCGGATTGTCGCTCGAGAGAATCGTCAGGTCGCTGAGCCTTCCGGCGACTTCTCCCATGACCGGGCGCTTGGTGCGGTCTTTCAATCCGCCGCAGCCGAAAAGCGTGATGATGCGGCCCTTGGTGTTCAGCTCGCGCGCGGTGCGAATGAGATTTTCGAGCGCATCATCCGTGTGCGCGTAGTCCACAATAACGAGAAATGGCTGGCCTTGATCCACGCGCTGGAAGCGACCGGAAACGCTTTCCAGGTTTTGGATGCCCTTCTCAATGACTTCATTCGAGAGGCCGAGAGCCTGCGCGGCGCCAATTGCGGCGAGCAAGTTGTAAACGTTGATGCGGCCCACGAGCCGGGAAGTCACTTCCAGTTTCCCGTTGGGGGTTTGCGCGGTGAAATGCAAGCCTTCAAAGCTGAGGTGAAATTTCTTCGTGGTGATGTCGGCGTCGGATTCGAGGCCGTAAGTCAGAGTGCTCTTCGCCAAGCCAGTCAATTGCTTGCCGTAGCCGTCGTCACTATTTATCACTGCAACTTCCGGGGCGCCCGCACCCGTGCTTTCAAACAGCTTGCGCTTCGCCGCGAAGTAGTCCTCGAATGTTTTGTGATAATCCATGTGCTCACGGGTCAGATTCGTGAAGACGGCCGCTTGAAAACGGCAACCCCATAAGCGGTCCATCGAAAGCGAATGCGAGCTCGCTTCCAGCACCGCGTATTTTCCTCCGGCGTCGCGAATCTCCGCAAAGAATCCTTGCAAGTCTACAGACTCGGGAGTCGTGTTCGGAGCGGGATAATCGCCCAGCGGAGTGTGGTAGGCGATCGTTCCAAACAAACCGGTTTTGGCTTCGGAGGCTCTGATGATCGCGTCTACCAGCGAGGTCGTGGTGGTTTTTCCGTTTGTTCCGGTGACGGCTACGAGTTGAAGATCATTTGCCGGGTGCTCAAAGAAGTTCGCGGCTGTGATCGCCAGCGCTTTTCGCGCGTCGCTTACTTGAACCCAAGCCGTTCTGGCGGAAAACTTTTCAGGCGCAGGCTCTTCGCTGGCAATGGCCGCCGCGCCGCGCTTCACGGCGTCTTCAATGAACGCATTTCCATCTGCCCTCGCGCCATGCAGGGCGAAAAACAGGGCACCTTTCTGTACTTTGCGTGAATCGCAGGTCACCTGATGAATCTCGATGTGGCCGGCGGAACTCGGCAGCGTGGCTTCCGAGCCACGGAGGAGTTCGCTCAATTTCTTACCGATTTTCGATCCGGCGACTTGGACAGAGTGTTTCAGCGTCGCGTCCTGGTTGGTGGTGGTGTTTCTCACCTGTCGTTCTGGGCCGAGTGTCATCTTCATCCTAATGCCTGCGCTTCCGTTTCGGCCGGGCGATTTTCCTCGCTGGTGCTCCGAATTGCACTCCGAACTGCACCGTCAGCTTTGCACCACGCCGAAGCTGCGTTCCCGCCGCGGGTACTTGATTTGTTGCAAGACCGCTGCCAACCAACAAGGGATCAAGACCCAGCTTCAAGCACGTCTCCGTTACTTCCCGCATTGTCTTACCTGAGAAGTCGGGAATGGAAATATCGCCCCCTTCATCAACGGCTACAGTCACCGCAGGCGCCTGTTTTTTTGCGCTCCTTGCAATTGTCCCGGAGGACTCGGCTGGGGGCAGGTCCGGTTGAGCAGTAAAATCAGTTGGAGTGAAATCCGAGAGCGCTGCTAAGTTTGATGCATTTCTATCCTTGTACGCAACTTGAATCAACTTCGGCTCGAGGGGCACGTCGCGGGGAACGTCCAGATAGGGTAACAACTGCTCCGCGATGCGCTTGAAGACCGGCGCGGCCACTTGTCCGCCTTCGTGCTGCCCCACCGGCGAATCCAGTGATACGAGGATCGTGACCGCAGGATTATTGATAGGCGCGAAACCGGTGAAGGAAGCGATCAGTTGCGTATGAGAGTAACGGCCCGTGGCGGGATCGATTTTTTGTGCTGAGCCGGTTTTTCCCGCTGCCGTCCAGCCATCCAGGTGCGCCAGCGGCCCCGTACCGTTCAAAATCACGCCTTCCATCAGGCGCCTCAGAGTTGCCGCCGTTTCCGGACGAATCACACGCCTCGGCTCGGTGGGAACCAGGGGACCCTGGGCAGACAGCACTTTATTGTCGCGCCGCAGTTCTGCAACCACATGCGGCCTGTACAGAGTGCCCCCGTTCGCGATGGCGGAAACCGCGCTGATGAGCTGGATGGGCGTGACGCCGACCTCCTGGCCCATCGAAATCGAGCCGATAGATATTGCGGACCAGTTCTCCAGCCGCCGCACCAGACCTTTGCTTTCGCCGGGCAAATCGACTCCAGTGAGTTGGCCGAATCCAAACGCGCGAATGTAGTCGTAGAATTTCGGCGCTCCCAAACGCAGCGCAATCTTGATCGCGCCTACGTCGCTTGACTGGGCCAGGATGTTGGAAACTGTCAGCAAGCCGAACGGTTTGTGGTCGCGAATGCGGTGGCCAGCCAGATACACGGCGCCATTTTCGCAATCAAAGACTTCCTCCGGCCGGACAATGCCTTGATCGAAAGCTGCAGCCAGAGTGATTAGCTTAAATGTCGAACCCGGTTCGTAAAGCGCCGTTACTGCCCGGTCCATCCGCGCTTCTGCGGACGCCTCACTTGCCGCGTTAGGGTTAAACTTCGGCCAATTCGCCACCGCGAGAATCTCCCCATTGTTCGGATTCGTCACCACGACGCTTCCGGCCAGCGCGTGCGTTTTGGCAATGGCTGCGGCGAGTTCCCGTTCGGCTATGTATTGAATCTGTTCGTCGAGCGTCAAAACCACGTCTGCGCCTCGTTCGCGCTGCGCCTCCGCACCGTCGAACCAGCGCTGGCGCGCGTCTGCCATCACCACAATCTTTTCGCTCTTGCCGCGAATCTGGTTGTCCAGTTCGTACTCGATTCCGCCTAAACCCTTCTCGTCAAGATCCACAAAGCCCAGCACATGAGCAGCAAGCTCGCGTTTCGGATAGATCCGTTGATTCTCTTTCTGAAAATAAATGCCCTTCAGATTCAAAGCCTCGACAGCTTCTTTTTTGTCCGGCGGCACTTTGCGCGCAATCCAAACGAAGTTTTGCGCTGATGTCAGTTTCGCTTCCAGTATTTCGACCGGAATTCCCAGCACCCGCGAGAGCAATCGCGCCGCAAGCTGAGGATCCCCAACATCAATGGGATCCGCGAACACGGAATCCACTGGAATGCTCATCGCCAGAGTGTCCATGTTGCGGTCGTATATCGCACCGCGCTTCGGAGTGATTTCAATGGTGCGTTGCTGCTGGCGTGCAGCGTGGGCAAGATATTCACTGTGACGGAAAAGTTGCAGGTAGCCGAGTCTGCTGAGGACCGCGACAATGCAAAGGAGCATCAGAGTGGCAACGATAAGGAGCCGTTCGCTCGCCGTGAACTCACGCGTGTCGGTCACCGCTCGGCGGTCATCCTTCACGACGTGCGCGCGGTATGGGGGCATGATGAGTTTAGTCCGGCCAGCGCACCGCCTCAAGGTTCATTGCTGAGGGCGCAAATTTTCGCAAATTCGGTGAACGCTTCGGCGCCCAGAATCGCTTCACTAACTATTGCGAGCGGCTCTGCCGCACGTACCTCGCAGCGGCCACCTGCGCTCCCGCAGGAGCGTCATATTCGCGTACTTGCGTCGGGAGCGGCTCAGTCAGGCCCAATTGGCGGCGCGCAATCACGTCAATGCGCATCGGATTTCGCAAACTGGCAATCTCCAGTTTCAACGAAGAGTTCAGGGTCGCGACTTCCAATTGTTTCGCCTTCACTTCCTCCAATTGAAAGCTCAAATCAATGCAGCGAAAGTGCTGGTAGATGTACAGCATGAAAAAAGCGGCGACCACGGTTCCCAGCGCCAGCGTCCGGTAGTAGTAGCGCAGCTTCACTGGCTCGACCCGTCGCATCAGGCGCGAATTATCAATCCGCTTTACCGTCTGGAACTCCCGCAGTCCGTTCGATTTTTTCTTCCTCACCATGACTACACTCTTTCCGCGCACCGCAGTTTCGCGCTTCGCGAACGCGGGTTGCCTGCCGTTTCTTCTTCGGTGGGCTGGATTACATGTTTCGTTAGCACGCGGAGCGTTCCCGTCCGCTCACCTTCTTGAAACGCGCGCTTCACGAGGCGGTCTTCCCGCGAGTGGTAACTCAACACCACCCAGCGGCCGCCCGAATTCATTGCGGCGGGGGTCCGAGAAAGAAACTGCCCGAGTTCCTCCAACTCTCGATTCACCGCTATCCGCAGCGCCAGAAACGTTTTTGTTGCGGGATGCAGTCTCTGCCTTCCCCATTGCTTTCGGACCCCTGCCACAGTCGTTGCCAGGTGCGCGGTGTCGCGGATTGGCCGCGCTCTCACGATCGCCCTGGCGATCCTTCTGGAATCGTGCTCATCCGCCTCGCGGTAGAGCAGGTCGGCCAGCTCTCTCTCCGGCCATCGATTCACAATTTCTTCCGCCGTCAATTCGTCATCGGCGTTCATGCGCATGTCCAGCGGACCGGCTTCGCGGAACGAAAATCCGCGCGCCGCCTGGTCAAGCTGCATGCTCGAAACTCCCAAGTCGGCCAAGACCCCGTCCGCCGGCGGAATCCCCAACTCTTGCGCGACCTCCGCAATCCGGGAGAACGGCGCCTGCACCACCGTCACTTTCTCCCCAAAGATCTTCAGCCGATCCCGCGCCATGGCGAGCGCCTGTGCGTCCTGGTCCAGACTGATCAGTCGCCCGGAAGGGCGCATAGGAATTGTCCCAGAGGTCAATTTCCGGGCAATCGCTTCGGAGTGCCCGCCGGCTCCCAGTGTTGCGTCGATGTACGTTCCGTCTGGCTTTACGCGCAGCCATTCGAGCACCTCCCGCAACATCACCGGCGTGTGCGCCGCACCCAAACTCACTCACCATCGCGACTTCTCAAATCCCCAAATCTTCCAGCGCCTTGTCGTCCTCGTCCGTGTACGGCTCGTTCTTCAACTGATCCAGCATCCGCGTGTGGTTCATGACTTCCAGATAATCCAGGTTGCCCAGCACGTCCACGTCTCCCTTGGTTTGCGCCGATTCCCGCAACACCGTCGGCAGAAGCAGCCTTCCCTGCCCATCCAGCTCCACCGTTTGCCCGTAATAGCTGGTCCGCATCAAAAACTTCCTCTTCGCCCGGTTCGTGCTCGGCATCTTCTCCAGGCGGTCTTCAATCTCCGACCAAACCTTCATCGGATAAATCCGGGCCGTCTCACCGGTGGTGCTGGTGATGTAGAACTGGTTTCCGTACTCCTTTAGCTGCTCGAGAAACACGGCGGGTATCTTCAGACGACCCTTCTCGTCCACCTTGGCCGGACAGTTTCCCCGCAGTTTCATGCGCCCTGCTCATAGCGACGATCCCCGTTCGGCTGGGATCGAACGCGAAAATGTGGTCTAGAATGGCCAAAATGCCCACTTTCACCGCAACTTCCAAAGCTTTCTATTTTGCCCTACAGCCCGCTACTTTACGCCCTGCCTGCCCACAATCTACCACTTCGCTCCACATCGTACCCAGTTTTGAGGCCTTGTCAAGGGAAATCGTGTGTTTTTCCGAAAAAGTTGTGGGATTAAGTTTATGTCAAATGCGGTACTCGAGCCCCAAGCTGTTGTGCTTCATTTCACAAAAATATTCAAGCTCTAGTAGTACAAGCCGCATCCCGCAAAAAAGCCCCCGCGGCCTCATATCCTTTGGTACTAATTTGGCTTCGGCGTGCTGCCTTGGCTTGGACCTAAAGCTTCAATCTTTGCCACGCTAATCGTATTCGTCTTGGGATCCAGCGTCCCAGTCAGTTTTACTTTTTGTCCCGCCCATTCCTCCGCCAGAACCTGGGCATCGAGCTTGTAAACTTTGTTCTTCGTCTGCAGCATGAACCTTCCGCCTCGTTCCTTTACGCAAAAGCGCGCGCAGTCCGCATCCGTTTTGATTTCCGGCTTCATCGCAATCATTTCTTTGTGGGATTGACTGAGGGAATGCACGTTCAGCGCACATTGGGAGTCCGCAATCTCGCCTCTAAACGTTTTTTCGTCGGCCCCGCGCCCCTGAGCCGCGCACATTGCTAGGCTTGAGAGAATTGCTGCGCAGAGGACCGCCGCAGATTTCTTCCTCATTCTTCGGCTCCTAATCCAAAAAACCCGCAAAGCTTCTCTATTCTTGATGGTCTAACCTCAGGGTAACACGACGACCTTCATGTTCATCCCTTCGTGTTCCTCGCTGCAAACAACCGTGCAAACCACGAGATATTCACCCGGTTCGCTCGGCGCGGTCACGTTGAACTCTTGAACGCCCGGCTTCAATTCGAAGTCCCAGTCAGCAACGGGGCTTCGATCCTTCGCGTGCAGCATTGTGAATCCGTGAATCGCACCGTCGCGGTTTACGTTTTTCGCCTTCCTCGCCGTGATTCGCAGCGTAACCGTTTCACCTGCCCTTAATTTCAGGACCGGCTGTTTCTGGCCTTCCATTCGGAAGCGGCTGTCATGATCCGCCAGGATCTCGATGACTCGTCCTTGGGTCTGCGCACCTTGTGCCCAAGAGCTGGAGCAGAAAACCGGTATGACCAGCAGCCATCGCAGAAAAAGCATACGCTTCGGAAATAAGAAGTGCATGTTCATTGGGTCATGTATTTCAAGATCAGCCGCATATCTTCGTCTGTGAGCATGGCGCGCACTCTCATATGTCGAATGGCCGCTGCCATTAGGCGCGGCGAAAACTTGTGCGGCGGCTGATGGCAGCGCCCACAATTCTCCCGGAATCGCTGCTCCCCTTCCGCCCGCTCCGATTGTTCGCTTTTTGTAGTATGACGGGCTTGCCGCATCCGACGCTTCCCCTGCGGCGACGAAACGTCATCCGAAGGTTTTGAATCAGCCGACAAAAGCGCGACTCCGTCGGGAAGCTTTGCAGGCGTCTCAGATTTCGCATGTTCCTGTGCCATTGCCGTCCCAACCAGAAGCGTCATCACCGTCAAGCAAGAAAGCAGCATCCAATTTCTCTTCATCTCCGGCCTCCTTCCGGCATTATCGGAACCACGAAGCGATAAGTGAGGCCCAGCGTCCAAATGTTCTTGTTGCCTATGATGCTGGACTGCCGACCGTAATTCGTTGTGAATTTCAACCCATCCATAAAGTAGTAGTTCACGCCGAACTCGAACTGCTTCGTATTCACGGGGGGCAGCGGGTCGCTGGCCAATTGCCCGGTGAAGAACTGTTGGTAGCGCGCGACCAACTGCGTCCTCCGCATCTCGTTTTGCCAGAACGGAACTTGGCTCAGTTTGTACGCGGGCTCGAGCCAGTAGCCGCTGCCTCTTTTGGAGCGCGCGTATTCCCACCGGACATCCAGCGGTAGGGACGTCGGCTGCCAAATGGCGTGAAACCCAAATAGATTGGACCGCTCTTGCTGCAACAAATGCTGGAACGAGCCCCCAACTTCCAATCGTGCCTTTGGAACAAAAACTCCAGCGCGGCCACCTGCAAAACGATCCGAGTCCACGGGAGTCGTCGTCACAAGCGTCGAAAAATAGAGTGTGTAGTTGATGTCGAACTGCGGGCGAGCCTTAAATCCTCCGCGAATCATGGCGCCCGTGCTCGCGTTACTCGGCCCGATACCGATGGGCAAGATCAGCGGGTCGGATTGCAAATTGCGGATCCACACCGGATACAGCCGCTCGTTATAAACCCCGAAAGGCGTCAGAAACCGTCCAACGCTCACGGTCACGTACTTATTCGCAATGAAGTCAATCTGCGCGTAATCCACCTGCTTCTCGACTTGCCCATGGAACCCGCTGCGCCCCGGCAGTTGCACCATGTCCGTCTCGAAGTTAGCCCTTGTTTCAAAGAGCCAACGCTCTCCTACCGGCACCAGCACCACAGGAGTAGCGATCGGATCTAGGTGCGCATCGCCCGCGTCGAAATTGGTAATAAACCCCGCGCTCCCCTGAAAGATTGGTATGGGTTTGACGTCCTCATCGGTTGTCGCCTGCGCCAACGCCGTTGGCGAAAAAAGAAGCCCTGCCACGCCGGCTAGCGCAATCAAGGTTGGAAAGCTGGCGGTACGGACGAGGTTGGTGAGACGTGACGCCAAGTCGAATCGGCAGCGAACCGCATCGGAGAGAATCGTTCCTGTCCTTCGCATACATCTAGCCCCAGAAAAGTTTGTTGATTTCTGCCTTGAATTTCAGCTTGGGCGAGGATACCTGGAGGGTCAAGTCACGTTCATGAGGTTGTGTCTGCGTGGGTATTTCCTCATTGGCCTCGGCAGAAATTTTCCCGGGAATATCCCTTCTCTAGGCACAGTCCAGGATGCTTCCTCCGCGATGTTCGCGCTGCAAGCTACTTTTAACCCGTAAACCCTTGCAATTGGGCTGCTTACAGGCTCGAAAGTAAATCAATTTGCCCTTGATTTTGGCCTATGGCGTGCTAGACTTGTTCAGGCTTTAAAATACTGTAGTTCTTAAGGAGCGCGTTTCCATGGAATGGACCACCCCTCGGCACGAAGAGATTGACCTCAATTGCGAAGTCAGCTCCTACGCCAACGCGGAGCTCTAATCATTCTGTCCGCCTAGCAAGCCAACTGGCTGGCGTACGGGAATGCGCGTAAAAGTCCTCGGATCTGCTGCCGGGGGCGGCTTTCCCCAATGGAATTGCAATTGTCCGAACTGTAGTGCTCTGCGCCGCGGCAGCCTGAAAGCTCGTCCGCGCACGCAGACCCAGATTATCTTTTCACCCTTTTCACCCGACTCCAAAGTTTGGTTTCTCCTCTGCGCTTCCCCGGACTTGCGGCAGCAGGTGCTCGCCGCACGCGAGCTAAATCCGCCTCAGAACAATTCTTCGCCACCCCCGATTGGCGGGGTATTCCTACCGAGCGCTGACGTTGATTCCGTAATGGGTCTGCTGCATCTGCGCGAGTTTCAGAGCTTTTTTGTGTTTTCGACGCGCGGCGTGCAGTGCGTTCTGCAAAAGGAAAACCGCATCTTCCGAGCCTTGGAGCGCGCCAATCCGCCGGTGAAATGGCAAACTCTGTCGGCCAAAGGACGCCTGGGTTGTCATTTGTCCGAGGATTCTTCTGGGCCGGCTGACTTTATCTGCACCACGGTGCCTCTTGGAGGCTGCTATCCGGATTACGTCAGCGAGGAAACTCTTCGCACGATTCCTCCCGAGGATGCGTCCGTGGGCTTTGTGATGGAACAAGGAGAGAAGCGTTTCTTCTTTGCTCCATCGCTTTCAGGATCATCGGCGTTGTGGAAGTCTGCAGTGGAGTCCGCAAGCGCGACTTTCATTGACGGAACGTTCTGGAGTGACGACGAACTTATGCGCACCGGCCGCAGCAAGAAAACCGCGCGCGAAATCGGACACTTGCCGCTCTCCGGCCCAGGCGGACTGCTCGAACAATTTCCTCCCAAAACCAAAGGCCGTAAAATCCTGATCCACATCAACAATACGAATCCTATCCTTGACGAAAAGAGTGCGGAGCATCGCGCCGTGCTGGATGCCGGCTTCGAAATCGCCTACGATGGCATGGAGTTCGAACTTTAGAGTCATGACCGCACCAACAGCCAACGTCATTGAGATGCCTCTCCTCTCCGAAGCGGATTTTATCGCCGGCTTCCAGGCAGTCGGTGAAGAACGCTATCACCACAAACATCCGTTTCACTTGCTGATGCATGAGGGCAAGCTCACGCGCGGCCAGCTTCAGGCTTGGGCACTCAATCGCTATTTTTATCAGAGCCGCATTCCCATCAAAGACGCAGCCATTCTCGCGCGCAGCGAAGATCCAGCGTTTCGCAAGGCGTGGCGAAAGCGCATTCTCGATCACGACGGTGACGGCACGAAACCTGGCGGCATTGAAAAATGGCTGAGGCTTCTCGAATCCACGGGACTTTCGCGCGATCACGCCCTGCGCGGCGACGGCATCCTTCCCGCGACCCGCTTTGCTGTGCAAGCATACGTTGATTTCGTCTCTACGCGATCTCATCTCGAAGCCGTGGCTTCATCGCTTACCGAACTCTTCTCCCACAAGTTGATCGCGCTCCGCATGGATCGCATGCGCCAGCATTATCCCTGGCTTTCCGGCGGCCTCGACTATTTCACCGGCCGACTTACGCAAGCTCCTGAAGATGCCGAGTTCGCGCTCGCCTGGGTGGTAAAGCATGCGCATACGCGCGAGGAACAGGACAAAGCTCACGCGGCACTCCGCGCCAAGTGCGACATCCTGTGGGCGCAGCTCGACGCTCTCTATTTTGCTTACGTGAATCCCGGCTGGCCTCCTCCGGGCGCTTTTCAACCAGCCAAGGAAAATGCATGAGCGTGGATTTGAACAGCAAACCGCGGCTCGCCGCAGGATGCCGCATGGGAGAGAACAACAATCAGCGCGTTCTGCTAATGCCGGAACGCGCGCTGCGCCTGAATGGCCCGAGCCTGGAAATCGTTTCGCGCTGCGACGGCAAACACTCGGTATCTCAAATCATCGGCGAACTGCAACTGCTTTATTCCAAAGCCGAACCAAACAAGGTGGAACAAGACATCCTCGGCTACCTCACGCTTTTGCAAAAGGAACGCGCTCTCGATTTCAACCTCTAAACTCACTCCTTCTGGGTGAGACGCTACTTGGATTTCAAGCTTCGCCGACCAGCAAACTCGCGGGGCCCATCAGCGCTCCGTGCTCCACGAATTTCCATCCCGTTTCCGCGAGCCACTCCCTACCTTCTTCCACGCTGAACACGTCTCCGTTCCCGCCCACGACCAGAAATTCGCCCGCCATTAAGGCGGCAATCAATGGCTCTGTGTGTGTCGCATTCGTCCATAGATCCACGAGCAACAGTCGAGTTCCCGGCGCGGACACGTCACGTACGCGCCGAAACAACGCCTGATTTTCTTCCGCAGTCAGCACGTGAACAACATTCGCCAAAAGCACAGCATCGTGGCCCGAAGGGATGGCATCGTTCATGAAATTCCCTTCCACCACGCTCACTC
>Ga0070730_10002574_pt1 | contig 16452 bp, 16 predicted proteins | sample Coa_R1_3_FD_66447 | JGI IMG/M metagenome (GOLD analysis project Ga0070730, IMG submission 66447) | Surface soil microbial communities from Centralia Pennsylvania, which are recovering from an underground coalmine fire - Coalmine... | ecosystem: Environmental > Terrestrial > Soil > Unclassified ...
CAGGCTCGAGCGCGGCCTGCTGCCCTCGCCGCTGCTGACCGATCCGCGGCTGGCGGTCACGGCCCGCTGCCTGCCCGGCGGCCAGCAACGCCTGCTCGGCGGCGACTTCTACGACGTGGTCGAGTCCGCCGACGGCTGGGTGCACGCGCTGATCGGCGACGTCTGCGGGCACGGGCCGACCGAGGCGGCGCTCGGCGTCTGCCTGCGCGTGGCCTGGCGGGCGCTGGTCCTGGCGGGCCTGCCCGCCGGGGAGATCCTGTCCATCGTCCAGCAGGTGCTCGAGCACGAGCGGCAGGACGACACGATGTTCGCCACCTTGTGCATGCTGTCGGTCGAGCCCAGCCGCACCTCCGGGTGGGTCAGGCTGGCCGGCCACCTGCCGCCGCTGCTGGTCACCCGTACCGGGGTACAGGAGCTCGACGCGCTCTCGTGCCCGCCGCCCGGCCTCGGCCGACAGGACGAGGACTGGCCGGGCACCCAGGTCAAGCTGGGCGAGGCGTGGTCCGTCCTGCTCTACACCGACGGGCTGATCGAGGGCCGGATCGGCCACGGGTCCGAGCGGCTCGGCAGCGAGGGCCTGATCGACCTGATCGCCCAGGCCGTGGACGACCCAGTCGGCCAGCCGGGCGACGATGAGCTGCTGGACCGGCTGGTCGAGCAGGTGCGCCAGCTCAACGGCGGAGACCTGGACGATGACCTGGCCATCCTCGCGCTCGGCTGCGCGCTGCCTGGTGAGCCATGAGCGGCATCGTGACCGCGGTCCTGGGCGCCCTGGCGGGTGTCCTGCTGGTCGTCACGGTGGTGCTCGCCGCCCGGCTGCGCCACGTGCGCCAGCAGATCAGGCGGGACCTGCTGGTGGTCCGTTCGGAGCAGAACAAGCTGCAGGCCAGCGCCGAGGACCTGCGGAGGTCGAACTACGAGCTCGAGCAGTTCGCCTACCTCGCCTCGCACGACCTGCAGGAGCCGCTGCGGAAGGTGGCCAGCTTCTGCCAGCTACTCCAGCGCCGGTACGCGGGGCAACTCGACGCGCGGGCCAATCAGTACATCGACTTCGCGGTCGACGGCGCCCAGCGTATGCAAGCGCTGATCAACGACCTGCTGGCGTTCAGCCGGGTCGGGCAGGCCGCGCCCGAGCCGATGCTGGTGTCCAGCGATAGCGCGCTGACCCAGGCCCGGGCCAACCTGGCCGACGACCTGGAGAAGTCGGGCGCGACGATCGAGGCCGGGCACCTGCCGCTCGTCCTGGCGGAGATGTCGCTGCTCACCGCGGTGTTCCAGAACCTGCTCAGCAACGCGCTGAAGTTCGCGGGCGAGGGGCCGCCGCGCATCGTCGTCACGGCCCGCAGGCAGGAGCCGTTCTGGCTGTTCTCGTTCACCGACTACGGCATGGGGATCGACCCGGCCTATGCCGATCGTATCTTCGTGCTCTTCCAGCGCCTCAACGACCGCAGCTACGCGGGGACCGGCATCGGCCTGGCCATGTGCCGGAAGATCATCGAGAACTTCGGCGGCCAGATCTGGCTGGATACGGAGGCCAAGGAGGGGACCAGGTTCTGCTTCACGCTGCCCATGGCCGCCGAGACGGACGAAGAGCTGAGCGCTGAAGCGTTCGCGGCGATGCTTCCCGAGCGTAAGGACACCCATGGCTGACCTCGACGACCTGAACGCGATCAACGTGCTGCTCGTGGAGGACGACGAGGGGGACGCGCTCATCATCAGGGAGGCCTTCGAGTACTACAAGATCCGCAACCGGCTGAGCGTCGTGACCGACGGCGAGGCGGCGCTGCAGTTCCTCCGCCGGGCCGGCCCCTACGCGGGCGCGCCCCGCCCCGGGCTGATCCTGCTCGACGTCAACCTGCCCCGCCGCAACGGCCTGGAGGTGCTCGCCGAGCTGAAGCAGGATCCCGACCTGCTCGTCATCCCCGTGGTGATGCTGACCACCTCGCGGGCCGAGGAAGACATCCTGCGCAGCTACGCGCTGCACGCCAACGCGTTCGTGACCAAGCCGGTCGACTTCGAGCACTTCATCGACGCGATCAGGCAGATCGACGACTTCTTCCTGACCCTGGTCCGGCTGCCCAGCTGACCGGCCCTGTTCGGCCCCCCACGGTAGGATCTGAGCGCCCACAGGACCGGAGGGAACCGGATGTACGACGCGATGCTGGCCGAGACCGTCACGATCCGCGGTGACGGCGGGGACGAGATCGAGGCCTACCTCGCCCGGCCGATGCGCCAGGGGCCGTTCGGCGGCGTGGTGGTCATCCACCACATGCCCGGCTACGACGAGCCGACCAAGGAGATCGCCCGCACCTTCGCCGTGCATGGCTACAGCGCGCTCATGCCGAACCTGTACTACCGCGACGCGCCGGGGGCCAGCCCGGACGACGCCGCGGCAGCCGCCCGCGCCCAGGGCGGCGTCCCGGACGCCCGCCTGATCGGTGACGTGGCCGGGGCCGCGGCCCACCTGCGCGGGCTGTCCTCGGCCAACGGCAAGGTCGGCGTGATCGGGTACTGCTCGGGCGGCCGCCAGTCGGTCCTGGCCGCGTGCCGCCTGCCGCTCGACGCCGCGGTCGACTGCTACGGCGCGTTCGTCGTCGGCACCCCGCCGGAGGGCATGCCGCTGAAGGTCGGCCCCATCAAGCACCTCATCAGGGACCTGGCCTGCCCGCTGCTCGGCCTGTTCGGCGCGGACGACCAGTACCCCACGCCGGACCAGGTCGCCGAGCTGGAGCAGGAACTGAAGGACCAGGGCAAGACCTACGAGTTTCACACCTACGAGGGCGCCGGTCACGCGTTCTTCTCGGTGAACCGCACCGCCTACCGCCCGGAGGCGGCCATGGACGGCTGGCAGCAGATCTGGACCTGGTTCGGCCGCTACCTGTCCTGAACCGGTGCGTCAGGCAGCGAGCCACGCCGTCGCGGCCGGCGCCAGGCCACGAACCGGACCACGACGAACAACAGGACGAACAGCGGCCACGGCGTGGCGAACGGGTGACGCGCGTGCTGCGCCAGGCCGGTCCTGGACAGCACGGAGACGACGAGCGCGACAGCGGCTATGGTCGCTACCGCCACGATGACCCGCACGGCGGCCACGGGCGGCCTGGACCCGGGAATCGCGACCGTGCCCTGGGTAGCCATGGTCCCGGCCTGGGCTGCGGGCAGGTCGGTGAACAGGCGCGTGAGCTCGCGCGCGGTCCTGGCCTGCAGGGCCTGCCCGGACCGCTCGTCGAACTCCTCGAGCGTGAGCCGGCCGGACTGGTAGTGCTCGCTCAGCTCGGTCAGCGCCCGGTCGCGGTCGGCGTCAGACACCCGGAGGTCGCCGGGCACGAGCTGGTTGCTGGCGGCGTCCATGGTTCGTTCCTTTCACGCGGTGTCCGGCCCCTGTCGCGGACCTGCACCCCCACACTACGTACCGCCCGAGGGCGGGGCATCGGCCCGCAGGCTGATCCCGGGTTGACTTCCCTACACCCCTGGGTGTACGGGCCGGGTCAGTGCGCGCTGGAGGACGCCCAGATGTTGATGCCCGAGTCCACCGCGTCGCGGTCGATCGCGGCTAGCTCGTCGTCGGTGAAGCTGGTGTGACCGGCCGCGCCGAGGTTCTCCTCGAGCTGCGCGACGCTGCTCGCCCCGATCAGCACCGACGTGACCCGCGGGTCGCGCAGCGCCCAGGCCAGCGCGAGCTGGGCCAGCGACTGACCGCGGGCCTGCGCGATCTGGTTCAGCGCGCGCACGTGCGCCAGCACCGGCTCGGCGAGCTGGCTGGCTGACAGCGAGCCGTCCTGGCTGGCCCGCGAGCCGGCTGGCACGCCGCCCAGGTACTTGCCGGTGAGCACCCCCTGAGCCAGCGGCGAGAACGCGATGCAGCCGACGCCCTCGCGCCCCAGCACGTCAAGCAGCCCGCCCTCGATCCAGCGGTTCAGCATCGAGTACGACGGCTGGTGGATGAGCAGCGGGGTCCCCAGGCTGCGGAGCACGGAGACGGCTTCCATCGTTCGTTCGGCCGAATAAGAGGAGATGCCAGCGTAGAGCGCCCGGCCCGACCGGACCGCGGTGTCCAGCGCCCCCATCGTCTCCTCGAGCGGGGTGTCCGGGTCGAACCGGTGCGAGTAGAAGATGTCGACGTAGTCCAGGCCCATCCTGCGCAGCGACTGATCCAGGCTGGCCAGCAGGTACTTGCGGGAGCCGTGGTCGCCGTAGGGGCCAGGCCACATGTCGTACCCGGCCTTGGTCGAGATGATCAGCTCGTCGCGGTAGGGGCGCAGGTCCTCGCGCATGATCCGGCCGAAGTTGATCTCCGCACTGCCGTACGGAGGTCCGTAGTTGTTGGCCAAGTCGAAGTGCGTGACCCCCAGGTCGAAGGCACGGCGGATGACCGCGCGCTGTTGGTCGATCGGCTTACCGTCACCGAAGTTCTGCCACAGCCCTAGTGACACCTCGGGCAGCAGAACCCCGCTGCGCCCGCAGCGGCGGTAGGGAAGCCTGCTATAACGGTCATCGGCGGCTAGGTACGTCATGGCGGAAGTCTTTCACCACCGAGGGCGGACCCGGCGGCCGGGAGAGGAGCCGACAATGTGCACGTACCTGACGGAGAAGGTCCAGATCAGCGGGAGCGGGAAGGGCCCGGCCGGCTGGTTCAAGCTGACCGACGCGAGCGTCTACTTCGACCACCCGGTGCACGCGCAGGCCGAGCACACCCTCAACATCGACTTCCTCGACCCGGGAGCGGGCCCGTCGGCGCGCGTCGCGGTCGAGCTCACCGCGGAATCGGCCCGGGCCCTGGCCCAGGCGATCCAGGCCACCCTGGACGCCGCGCCCCCCGGCCTGATCTGACCGCCGGGTGGTCCTGGCCGGAGCCCAGGACCACCCGGAAATGTCGGTACCCCGTGCGAGTATGCGTAGAGATGGCGGTTGCGCGGAGGAGGCGGCAAGGATGCGGTTCGTCGTGGAGCGGGATGTGCTGGCGGAGGCGGTGGCCTGGGTCGCCCGCTCGCTGCCCACCCGGCCGGTGCTCCCCGTGTTGTCCGGGCTGCTGGTCCAGGCGGCGCCGGACGGGCTGAGCCTGGCCTGCTTCGACTACGAGGTGTCGGCCGGGATCCGGGTGCCCGCCGACGTGGCCGAGCCGGGCGTCGCACTGGTCCCCGGGCGGCTGCTGGCCGAGATCACCCGCAGCCTGCCCGCGCTCCCGGTCGAAGTCGGCGAGGCCGGCGACGTCGGTGACGCCGGCGATCTGGTGCTGACCTGCGGCCCGGCGTCCTTCAGCCTGGTCACGCTGCCGCTGCGCGAGTACCCCCAGCTGCCCGAGCTGCCCAGGCTGGCCGGCACCGTCGACGGCGGGGCGCTGGCCACCGCGATCGGCCAGGTCACTCCGGCGGCGAGCCGGGACGACACGCTGCCGGTCATCACCGGGGTGAACGTCGAGATCGAGGGCGACCTCATCACCCTGGTCGCGACCGACAGGTACCGGCTGGCCATCAGGGAGCTCTCCTGGAGTCCGGCGGAGCCGGAGCAGGAGCCGCGGCGGCCTGGTGCGCGCAGCACGCTGCTGGTCCCGGCCAGGACGCTGGCCGACGCGGCCAGGATGATGACGCCGGGCATCCCGGTCCGGATCATGCTGAGCGCCGGGAGCCCAGCCGAGGCCGGCCGGACCGGCCGGGCCGCGGACCCGGCGGGGTCTGCGCGCGCCGCCGACGCCATGATCGGATTCGAGACAGGCGAGCGTCGGCTGGCCACGCGCCTGATCGCGGGGGAGTACATCAAGTACAGTTCCAAGTTCCCCGGGGAGTTCGGGAGTACCGGGGACATGCCGGCGACCGCGCTCGCGGAGGCGGTCAGGCGGGTGGCGCTGGTCGCCGAGCGCGGCAGCTCGGTCCGGCTGTCGTTCGGGCCCGGGCAGGTCACCATCGAGGCAGGCACCAAGGGGCAGGCGCGGGCCAGGGAGACGGTGCCCGCCGAGTTCACCGGCGAGGAGTCCGCGATCGCGTTCAGCCCGGGGTACCTCCTTGACGGGATCGGAGCCGCCCTGACCGCCGCCTGCGCCCCGGGACCGGCCGAGCCCGCCGGGGACCCGGAGGATCCCGGTCACCGCGCCAAGGCCGGCAAGGCGGGCAAGCCCGGGCGGGACGGCGCGGCACCAGGACCGGACGGGCGGATCCGGTTGCAGTTCACCGGCCCGACCAAGCCCGCGCTGATCACGGGCAGCCCCAAGGCGGGCGACGAGTCCGCCCCCGACTACCGCTACCTGGTGGTGCCGCTACGCGCGCTGGCCGACGCCTGACCCGCTAAGGAAGCGTCTTGTGGAGGCCGCCGCCGCCCGGCAGCAGCGGCCCGCCCCCAGGGAATCCGCCGTAGGGGTAGGCGTGGCGCGACATCCAGGCCAGGATCAGGATCCAGGTGGCCATCGCGAACAGCAGCAGGGCGAAGACGAGGAACCGGCCCGCGTCCTGGTCATGGACCAGGGGCGCGGCCGCGTCACGGGCGGGCTTAGGCAGACGGGGGAGATCGGCCATCAGGCCGTCGATCTGGCGCTGCGTCTTGGCGGCGAGCGCGAGGTCGAGCCGCTCGGTTAGCTCGTCGAAGGTCAGGCGGCCGGCGACGAAATGATCCCGCAACTGCGCCATCGCGCCGTCGCGTTCGGCGTCCCCGATCCGCAGGTCGTAGGCGTACCGGCTGTGGCCCGGCACGCGCCATCCCGGTACTAGCTGCTCACGCGGCTGCCCCGCGTCGGGATCGTTTTCCATCATTCCGGTTCGGACGTCGTATCGCCTCGTCATCGGGTTCCCGGGTTCGGCACGCCTATTACCTAGATCCCACGATAATTCGGCGCGGCCCGGCACGGAACCCACCGGGCCAGAATCGCAACCCTAATCCGACCTCCGCCGGGATCGCGCCAGGTCATCGCTGGGCTACGGCGGTGACACAATCCGAAGCCTGCCAGTCCGGCGCCGCCTGACCCCTGGGCTACCACGGTGACGCAATCCGAAGCCCGCCGGGCCGGAGCCGCCTCACCCTGGGCTACGGCGGTGACGCCAGGTCAGATGTAGCGGCCTCCCCGGCCGCCGCCACGCCCGCCGCGCGGTCCCTTCGGTCCGCGAGGCCCCTTCCCGCCCCCGCCGCCGCGTCCGCCCCGCCGAATGCCGAACGAGAACAACCGCTTGAGCAGCGCGAACACGGCCAGGAGCACGACGATGGCCAGCGGCCTGTCCCCGCCCCCGAGCCCGAACAGCATCAGGGCGCCCAGGATCAGGAAGGCCCACATCAGGCCCAGCGCCGGCGCGAACATGCCGGACGACCCGCACCGGCGGGAGTACCCGCTGCCGGCGTCCCAGCCGGTCCCCGTGAACCCGACCAGCGGCGCGCCGACTGGCCGCGGTACGTGCGGCAGGTCGCGCAGGACGGCGTCCAGGTCAGCCGTGGTCTTGGCGGCAAACGTGTGGTCTAGGCGCTCGTTCAGTTCGTCGAGCGTCAGCCGCCCGTCCGCGTAATGCTCACGTAGTTGGGCAGCGATCGCGTCACGATCAGCGTCCCCGACGCGCACGTTGAATCCTGTGGCCATCGTGCCCTCCGTAGTCTGACCGGGGAGTCCCCGCAGTGACTCCCACGATATATCGCGAGACCTCTACGAGCAAGCCGAAATGTCGGTGACGGCCGCCGGGTACGTTCCGCGACACGCCGGCCCGCGGTCCGTGACTTTGACGCCAACCGCACGTACATTCGAGTCGATATTCCGACCATGTTCGCTGAGCGCAGAAAGCGGAGAAAGCAGTTGATCAAGACATCTAAACCCGCGCGTGACGGGACGGTCCGGGTCACCTTCGCGCTACCCGTCGACAAGCCGGGCGGGGACGTATCGGTGGTGGGCAGCTTCAACGACTGGGATCCGTTCGCCCACCCGCTGCGGCCCCGCGCGAACAACACCAGGAGCGCCGCGGTCACGGTCAAGTCCGGCAGCACCCTGCATTTCCGATACCTCGCCGAGGGCGGGCTGTGGTTCGACGACGAGACCGTCACCGCCCCGCAGGGCGAGGACGTCTCCATCACGGTGTGACCGGGTCCGCCTGACCGGGCGCCTGTCCGGATCACCGCCTCAGGCCCGCAGCCAGCGCATGACGTGGCTGCGGGCCTACCGCCTAACGCCGCGCCGCCGCCACCGTGCGGGCCAGCGGTACCCCGGCCGCCACCCCGAAGGCCACCACTGCGGCCAGCCACACCAGGGTGACGGCCAGCGCGTGCCCCGACACCGATCCCGATCCCGCGACCGCGCCCACGGCCCGCCCCCGGCCCGCGTCGAGCGTCAGGTACAGGCTGCCGAACGTCGCCACCCCGATCGCCTGCCCCAGCTGGATCGTGGTCGTGAGCAGCCCGCTCGCGTCCGCGGCGTGGTGCAGCGGCACCCGCACCAGGGCGTGCGTGACCAGGGGACTGAACGCGAGCGCCAGCGACGCCCCCGTCACGACCATCGCGGCCTGCAGCGCCAGCCCGCCCGGGCTCCCTGACCGCAGGACGAGCCCCACGGCCAGGTACCCGCCCGCCGCCACCAGGCAGCCCGCCGGGGCCAGCAGGTGGTGGCTCCGCGACGGCAGCCGCCGCCAGAAGTACCCGCAGAACCCGAAGACCAGCGCGCACGGCGCGAAGGTCAGCCCGGCCCGTAGCGCGCTGTCGCCCAGCCCGGTCTGCAGGTGCAGCGCGAAGCTGAACAGGAAGCCACCGTAGGTGATCATGATTACCGCCACCGCGGCCAGCCCCGGCACCAGGCCGGGCGCACGCAGCACCGCCAGGTTCAGCAGCGGGTCGCCCCCCCGGTTCGCGATCCGCCTCTCCACGAGCACGAACGCCACGGCCAGGGCGAGCCCGGCCGCCAGGCACGCGAACACCCACCCGGGCCAGTCCTCCTGGTGCCCGAGCATCAGCGGCAGCACCACCAGGAACACCGCGGGGACGGCGACGCCCAGCCCGGGCAGGTCCAGCTGCCGCCTGCGCTGGCCCGGCTCGTCGCGCGGGACCACGCGCGGCACCGCGGCCAGGACGGCGAGCCCGATCGGCACGTTGACCAGGAACACCGGCCGCCAGGTCTGGCCGAACAGGTTCGCGGTGACCAGCACCCCGCCGACGACCTGCCCAGCGACGAACCCGGAGGACAGCACGGCGGTGTACGCGCTGAGCGCCCTGGCCCGGGCGGCCCCGTCGAACCGCACCTGGATGACGCTCATGATCTGCGGCATCATCGCCGCCGCCCCCGCGCCCTGGACGAACCTGGCGGCGATGAGGATCCCGATTCCCGGCGCGAGCCCGCAGGCCAGCGAGGCCAGGGTGAAGACGGCGACCCCGGCCAGGAACATCCGCCTGCGCCCGTACAGATCTCCCATCCGCGCCCCGGTGATCAGCATCATCGCGTAGCTGACCGTGTAGCCGGCCACGACGAGCTGGAGCTCGGCGCCGGACGCGTGCAGGGACCGCCCGATCGTGGGCATGGCCACGTTGACGATCGTGACGTCGAGCAGCGCCATGAACTGCCCCGCGAGCAGCACGATGAGCATGAGCCAACGCCCCCGCGCCGCCCCCGCGGCCGAATCCCGAACCAGGGGATCAGTTATCGTTGTCATGCTCCCAGCCTGCGCCAGTACCTCCTGACCTGGAGAGAGCCTGCTGATCCTGGTGTTATCACTACCCGGCTACCGCGCCCTGGGGCAGGGCACAATCGAGTGGTGCGCTGTCCGATCCTCATTGGCCGCGAGGAACCGGCGGCCCTGCTCGCCGGCGCGGTCCGGCGGCTCGCCGGGTCGCGCCGTGGCGCGGCGCTGGTCCTAGCGGGCGAAGCCGGGATCGGGAAGAGCCGTCTCGCCGAGCACATGAGCGCCTGCGCCGGCCGGGCGGGGATCCGGGTGGTCACCGGGCGGGCCCTGCCCGGCGGCATCGGCGGCATCCTCGCGCCGGTCGCCGAGGTGCTCCTGGAGGCGACCAGGGACCGTCCCGCCCCCGAGGCGACCGACGACGAGCTGGCTCCGTACCGGGCGGTGCTCGCCTCGGTCGTGCCGCACTGGCGGGGACCTGGCTGGTCGGCTCCGGCCGAGCCGATCGTGGTCACGGCCGAGGCCGTGCTGCGGGTCCTGCGCTGGGCCACGGAAGGCGCCGGCGTGGTGGTGATCCTCGAGGACCTGCACTGGGCCGACGACGCGACGGTGGCGGTGGCCCGCTACCTGGCCGACCACGCGGACGAGGTGCCCCTCGCCCTGCTGGCCACCGTCCGCACCGGCGACGGGCGGGACGATGTCGTCACGCTGCTGGGCGCGGCCGGTGCGCAGGTCGCCCGGATCGGCCGCCTGACCGGTGGCGAGGTCCAGGCCATGGTGGCCGCGTGCACCGGTCAAGACGCGCCTGCGGCAGGCCAGGTCGGGGCGCTGGTCAGCGCGGCCGAAGGGCTCCCGCTGCTGGTGGAAGACCTGCTGGCCACCGGCGACCTGGGCGGGCTCCCGCCCAGGTTCGCCGACACGGTGCGCGCCCGGCTGGCCCGCCTCGAAGCCGGCCAGCGGAGGGTACTTGAGGCCGCGGCCCTGCTGGGGCGGCGGTTCGACTGGCGGCTGCTCGAGGCGGCCACCGGCCTGACCGGCGAAGCGGTCGCGGCGGCCCTGCACCGCGGCGCGGCCGCCCAGCTGATCGTGAGCGAGGGCGGCGGCTTCGCGTTCCGCCACGCGCTGACCCGCGAGGTCGTCCTCGCCGGGCTGACGGCCAGGGACATGAGCCGCCTGTGCCTCGCCGTGGCGGGCGCGCTGGCGGCCGGGGCCGGCGCGGAATCCGGCCATGACGACGGCCGCGCGGTGCTGATCGGCCGGCTCCTGGTGGACGGCGGCCGGCCTGCGCAAGCGACGGAAACGCTGCTCGCCGCGGGCCGCGGGGCGCTGGCCGCCGGGGACTTCGCCGCCGCGGAGCGGCTCCTGCGCGAGGCGGACCAGATCGCCGGGGGCCCGGCCGATCTCCAGATCGCGGTGGCGGGCGAGCTGGCGCGGGTCCTGCTGGACGGCGGGCAGCCCGGCGAGGCCGCCAGGTTCGCCGCGCGGGCCGTGCGGATCGCCGATGGCCGCGATCTGGCCGTCGCCACCGCGATGCGCCTGATCCTGGCCCGGGCTTCGGTCATGACCGGCCGGTGGGACGAGGCCCGGGCCCAGCTGAGCGAGGTCCGCCACCAGGCCGGCGCCGACGCGGCCACGGCGGCGGAGATCGCCCTGGTGGATGCGCAGGTGGCCCTGGGCGACGGCCGCGCGGGGAGCAGGGCCGCGGCCGAGCACCTGGCGGTCAGCGCCGCCGCGGTCGCCACCGACGCGGGCCGGCCGGACCTGGCCTGCGAGGCCCTGGAGACGCTCGGAGCGTGCGCCCGCCTGCGTGACCTCGACGATGCGGCCGCGGCCTTCCGCCGGGCCCTGGGCCTGGCCGCGGCCGGGGGCCTGCGGGCCCACCGGCTGCGGATCCTCAACGAGCTCGGGACCGTGGAGATGCTGCGCGACGCCCGCGGCGAACGCCTCGAGCAGGCGCGCGCCGAGGCGCTGGCGGCGGGGGCCGTGGGCGTGGCCGCCGGGATCGGCGCTAACCTCGCCGCGCTGGCGGCGATGACCGGGCGGTTCGACGACGTCGCGGCGGTGGCCGGGGAGGTCGAACGGTCCGCCCAGCGACTAGGGCTCGCCCCGCTCCAGGCCGCCGCGCTGCTCATGCAGGGCTTCGCCATGGCCCACCAGGCCCGGGCCCGGGAGATGGACCGCTACCTGTCCGCCGCCGAGGCGCTCGCGCCCGATGACCCGGATCTGCGGGCCGGCGCGTGGGGCATCGGCCGCGGGCTCAGCTGCCTGCTCGCGGAGGACCGGGACGGCGCGCGGCAGGCCTTCGCCCGGGCCCGGCAGGAGGCGCCCGACCAGCACGCCCGCATCCTCAACCCCTACGAGGGGCCGGAACTCCTGCTACGGGCGGTCGCCGGCGAGGTCGGCCGCGAACAGATCGACACCGCGATGGGTGGCGTGGTCAGGGCCGCGCGCTGGCCGGAGCTGTGGTTCGGGGCGGCGCGCGCCGCGGCCCTAGGCGCCGAGGGCGAAGCCGCCAGCGCCTGCGCCGCCCTGACCGCGGCCCTGCAAGCCGGCCACCCCTACCCGGTCTTCTCGGCCCTGGTGCAGCGCCTGGTCGCGGAGGCCGCCATCCGTGATCACTGGGGCGCACCCGCCGCGCTCCTGCAACAGGCGGACGCCACGTTCACCCGGCTGCGGCTGGGCCGGGCGTCGGCCGCGTGCCGGGCCCTGCTCAAGGCGGCCGGTCACCCCGCGCCGCGCCGGCGGGCCGCGGAAGCGCGGCTGCCCGGGTTCCTCGTCGCCCGCGGCGTCACCGCGCGCGAGGCCGAGGTGCTCGACCTGATCGCCGAACGGCTGTCCAACCGCGAGATCGCCGAACGGCTCTTCCTGTCCCCGCGCACCGTGGAAAAGCACGTCGCGGCGCTGCTGGCCAAACTCAGCGCCGGGGATCGCGCCGGATTGGCCCGCCTGGCCCGCGGCTCGCGCTGAAATCCACGTTGGGTACCTACTACCCATGTGCCGTGCGCCGCCGCGGGAGAGCATCGGGTCATCGGATTCACACCGGACCACAGGAGGGGCCATGACCATCGCCGCGGTATTCGAGTTTCCCGACGAGCCAGTCACCAAGTACCACAAGGTCTTCGAGGCGGGAGACGGCATCACCGACCAGCCGGACCGCCTGTACCACGTCTGCTATCGCACCGGCACCGGGTTCACCGTCGTCGACATCTGGCGGGACGAGAACTCGTTCGCGGCCTTCGGCCAGATCCTGGGACCCGCCGTCCAGCAGGCGGGCCTGAACGCCAGGCCCGTCGTCTACCCGGTCGAGCAGCTCATGACCCAGGACGGCGCCCGGTCCTCGTAGGGAGGTATTCCGCCGGGCGCCTGTCGGCCGCCCAATTTCGTCATGACCCCGGAATGGGGGTCATGACATAGCAGGTGGCGGACGGTAAATTGCCTCGGTAACCAGAAGGTCGAGGACGGGTATCTCCGGGCTCCCGATCCGCGCTGGGGGGGAACCGCGGTTGGGGAGGTGAGGGGAGATGCCCGTCCTCGACGGCTCGATGATACAGGTCCAATTTGGTCGGCGCGGCCCGTCCCGCGCGGGAGTACTTTTCGCGCACTCGCGCTAGATACTGCTTGACAGTTTCGTCACTGATGGTCATCTTCCGCGCGACGGATTTCACCGGCATTCCGGTCGCGTATAGCTGGAGTGCGCGCCTCTCCTGAGGGCTCAGGGCCGGTGAGTCGGCGGCGTCATCGGTCGCGAAGATATAGGCGAGACGGGGGGAGATCCAGCCCCGGCCTGCGGCAACCTCCATGATGGCCGCCTGTATATGGCTGGTCTGCTCGCTCTTCAGCGCATACCCGAGCGCCCCGGCGCGCATCGCGGCCCGGACGGCGAGCGGTTTGTCCGCGGCCGAGAGGACCAGGACCGCCGGGCCCGCCGCCAGGAGGGCGGCTACGTTGCGCTCAACCGAGGTCCCGTCCTCGAGGTCGAGATCGAGCAGAACCACATCGGCGTGGCGTCCGGGCCCGGCGAGCAGGTCGTCGACGGTCGCCGCGGTGCCGACGACCCGGATGTCGCCGCCCGCGGCCGTGACCCAGCCGGCGACGCTATCCAGCACTATGGGATGGTCGTCCACGGCCGCGACGGAAATGACGCCGGTCACGGCATCCCCTTCCGCCAGCCGATCTCGAGGCAGCCCGTACCGGCCGGTTCGGCCGTCACGCTGGCGTGCCACCGCGCCTCCGCGGGCACATCTCGCCCGAACGACGCCAGGTCGGGGGTGACCCGCAACGACCCGCTGAAAGTCAGGTACAGCTCGACGTCGGGGCCGGAGGCCAGGACCGTGAGCATGACCTGGTGCGGGGGAAGCGCACTCAGCACGGCGTCCACGACCGCCAGGACCGCGCGCGCGACCTCCGGCGCCTCCGGTCCCGGATCGCCGATCACCTGGAGGTCCACGAGCAGCCCTCGCGCGCTCGCGGCCTGGAGCGCGGAGGCCAGCCCGGCCACCAGCCCGCCGGTGCCCGCCGCGCGGTCGGTGAGGGAATGCCGCAGTACCGCCGCGTGCCGGGCGCACCGCTCGCGTACGTCGCCGTCGGCGGGGTCCAGCGTCCCGTCGGCGATGCCGTGCAGCAGGGGCAGCGCCTCCACTTCCAGCAGCGCGAGCCTGCTCCGCCGGTCCTGCTGGACCGCGGCCGCCGCCGCGCGCTCGGCCTCGGACCTGCTCGCCAGCGCGGCACGGCGCGCGGCCATGTGAGTGTGCATGGCCAGGGTCGGCCGCACCGCGGCGAACGCGATCAGGACGCCCGCCAGGATGTAGCCGGCCACCGCGACCTTGGCCAGGCTCATCGGGCTCGTGCCCGCCACCCGGATCAGCAGCGCGGCGTGAACGGCGAAGACCACGAGCGCTCCGGGGAGCCAGGCCCGGGCCGGGCGGCTCAGCGCCACCAGGACCAGCAGCCATACCGTGCCCAGGATGGCCAGGTTGACACTCCCTGATCCGTGCCGCGGGCGATGCTCCCACCCGATCGCAGCTACCGCGGCCACCGCGATCGTGACCGCCGACACCACTTCGCCGCCGGTGAGAACCCCCGTGCCGACCCGTGGCACCAGCCAGGCCGCCGCCGCGAACATGGCGAGCCACACCGCGACCGCCACCGCGGGCTGATAGTAGTCGCGCACGTTGGCCAACACCTGCATCAACGCGACCGACGGCAAGATCACCGCCATCGCGCCGACCATGCGGCGCAGCCCGGGCTCGGTGACCTCCCGCACCGCCTCCTGATGGCTCACCACGACAGGCTCTCCCTGACCAGCAGGCGACCGGCCGGGGCCGCGTGCGCGGGCTCCGCGGGTGCGGGCCAGGATATGCACACCACGGTGCCCCGGCCCGGCACGGACCATATCGATGCGTGCCCGCCGCAGTCGGTCATTCGTTCGGCTATGGACCGCCGCAGGCCGAGCCGGGTCTGATCGACACCAACAGGGTCGAACCCGATACCCGTGTCGCGCACGGTCACCTGCAGGCGGCCTGGTCCCTGTCCGTTCCCTCCTGGTGCGATGAGGCTGACCCTGACCCAGGCTTCCCCGGTGCCCGCGTGGGCAGCCACGTTCGACAGCGCCTCGCGCGCGGCGAGCCAGACCGCCGTGGCGACCGGGGCCGAGACGGCCGGCGCTTCGCGGCCGTCGACGTCGACGTGCACCCGCAGCCCGCGGGCGCGGGCCTGCGCGGCGACCGCCTGCACGCCGCTCAGGACGTCGCCGTATGGGCGCCCGGCGTCCGTCTCCAGGTTGCCGGGGTCGCTGAGCGCGCCCTCGATCAGCGCCACGTCCTGTCGGCACCGGCTCACCACCTCGGCGACGTCATCGCGGCCAGCCCGAGCCAAGGCCGTGAGCGTATTGAGCACCGTGTCATGCAGCAGGCGCTCATGCTCGCGCCGTTCGATGTTCCTGGACAAGACGACGTACCGCTCGGCGGCGGCCCGGTCGGCGTCAGCCAGGGCGGCGTCGGCGACGGCGGCGCGGCGGTAGAGCTGCCGACGGACGTAAATGTGGACGCCAGCCGCCATGATCAGCAAGATCGTCGCCGTTATCGTCCTGCTACCGGTACCCGTCGCCTGCTCCGCGCCTACCCAGTAGGCCACCGGCGAGGCCAGCGTCAGCGGCACGGCGAACGCGCCGGGTGCGTACCACGCTGGGACGATGACCTGGCTCGACATGCTGATGAACAGCCAGTTGAAGGCGTAGCCGCGGATGGTCGGCGCCACGCACGCCTGGGCACTGAGCGCGAGCGCCACGTATACGGCAGAGTCCAGGCAGACGAACAGGGGGGCGGGCCAGCGCCGCCGCAGGAAGGCCGTGACCACCACCGCCCAGGCCGCGGCCGCGACGGGACCCGCCAGGCGCCACGGATCGGCCTCGTAGAACGAGTGCCAGATGGCGACCTGCACGGCGATGTACACGATGCCCGCGCCTCGGGTCAGCGACGCCAGCCGGGCCACCACCGACCGAAGGGTGGTCATCGCGGGGCCGATCGGTACGGTGCCGGAATCGCCGGTGAGCCGCCACCACGGCGAGGCATCCGTCGGCCGCATGGACCCGATCATAGGCTCGGGCGCGCCGCGCCGACCGCGATTTCGGGTGTGCCGAATTCCCGGGCCAGCGGCCGGCCGGGCGGAATGTCGGTGGGGGCGGCTAGGTTGGTGTGGGGGCAGCGCGCGATTGGAAGAGCTCTTGGTTACCTACGAGGCGCCAGACCGGCTTTCGCGGCGAGAGGGCGAGCGGCGAAGGGCGGAGCTCGGCGAGTTCCTGAAGGCCCGGCGCGCCGGGCTGAGCCCGGGCGACTTCGGCATGCCGCCCGGTTCACGCCGGCGCACGCCGGGGCTGCGCCGCGAGGAG
>Ga0070730_10002576_pt1 | contig 16446 bp, 8 predicted proteins | sample Coa_R1_3_FD_66447 | JGI IMG/M metagenome (GOLD analysis project Ga0070730, IMG submission 66447) | Surface soil microbial communities from Centralia Pennsylvania, which are recovering from an underground coalmine fire - Coalmine... | ecosystem: Environmental > Terrestrial > Soil > Unclassified ...
ACCTGAGCCACACGAGCCATTACATCGTGGAGGTCCGGCGCCATGACACCTCGGCTACCAAAGACGGCGTAGAACAGGCAGGCCAGGCGGTGGCCAGATCGAACTGGATCGCGATTGAAGCTGAAGGCAAATGACAACGTATGATGTGGCGAAGAAGAAATCGATCAGAGACTGACATTAGGGAATAAAGGCCGGACATGTTTCCCTCAGGCACATTGACGGACACCGCATTCTCTTTGACCAGACAAAACTCTGTGAGTACATGGTTCGGACCCATGCGATGCCGAAAAAGAGCAGCTGCTAGCCACTAGCTCTTAGCCATTAGTACAGGCAAAACCAGAAACAGATCCTTCGCTGCCGCTCAGGACTTTCGCCTGCGAGCTCACGCCCGCATAACGGCTCAGAACGAGGCCCTTCGCGTTTTGCTCAGGGTTTCGCCTGTGGGCTCGGACGCCCGCATAACGGCTCAAATTGTCAAAGGACGTTTGTTCTGGCTGCCTGGGCAGCCGCAGTTGACGCTTAAAATTAAATACTTCAAAAATACTTTAACATTATTTCTATAAACAATTAAGAGAATTCACCCCGTAATTCTCGATACCCAAAGAAGCAATGAGCCGAAAAAGCAGCTATTAGCCATTCGTCCTTTAGCCAAGCCCCGAACCCAAAATCTTTTTTTGCCGCTGATCTGCACTGATGGACAGAGCGATCGAGATCATGGCAGAAGGCAAAGCCGTGATCTTAATTCCTGATAACCCCGCGTGCGCCGATCATGTCGGAATTCCCGATCTTTTTTGGTGCAAGCTGCTTCGGTATGGCCATTTCCGCGTCTTTTAGCTTTCCCTCATTCTATTGCACCGAATTCGCCGCAAATCTATATTTGTCAATTCCTTGACTCTGCCATCTATGCTGCCAGTCCTTTTCATGTAGGCTCGGGAGACCGCTCGCAGCCAAAGCTCTTTACTCGTCCAGAATCAGACAGCAAGTCCAGGAGGCACCCATAGCAGGTGCCTCCTTCACTCGTTAAGGTTTACGCCACTGATCGGGTTTACCAACAGAGGTATGACGGACACGTTCTACCAGGGGCGCGACGTTGGGGTTCAACTCCCTCGCCTTCTCGATAGCTTCTGCCTGGGTGGGTAGTACAGCGCTGGCCATTCCAGAGTTGGGCATCCTTACGGCATAATCTCCTTCGGGACGCTGCTCGACAGAATAAGCGCTCGTTTGCCATAGTGCATATTCCTTTCGGCTTGGGGTTAATGGTTACCTGTCTGCCTCGTCTCGTTCGCGCGAGAGGGGACGACAGATCGAAGACCTGTCGGGCGCGCGCCCTCAAAAGATTCTCGGGGAGTGCGCCGACTCATCAGTTGTTGTTTGTTGTTGGTTCTGCATCCCAATTCTCGGCGTCGTCATACACGTCCGTATCGGCTTCGTGCGTATCCTCTTCCTCCACCTGGAAATGGCTGCTTACTGCCTGTGACGAGGCTGCGTAATAGCGCTGGAAGGCCCGACCCCACACCACGAGTTCTTCGTCAATGTGACCAAGCTGCTCACGCCAAATGTTGCAAAGTTTCCGGTCAACACCAGACGTATCGACAAGCGGTCGTCCGTCGTCACCGGTAACTGCGGCTACAGCTCGAAAAGCTGTTTCGAGCTGTTCCATTGCGTGCGCCAGACCACTCACCCGGTTGTTGAAATGATCGCTGGGAGTATCTCCTGGACGCGGGGCTCGGGCTTTGCCTGCTGGCGGGTATTCCGCACGCAAGAAGTTGTCTGTAACCATCTGCTCTCCAGACTTATCGGAAAGCTGTTTAATCTGTCCGTTTTCATCAACGGCGCGAATAGCTCGATTAGCTGCAAAGTCGGTCAATGCCTGTGCGAGTTGTCGAATCCCTTGCGGTGTCTGTCGCATCACGTCGAGTACCTCACCAGGCGTGCGGCGATCGGGCTGGTCGCCTGTTGAACCTCGATCGGCATTCAAGCGTCCTGACACGATAAGTGGGTAGGCTGCTCGAACCGCCAGCTCAAGAGATGTAGGTCCCGGATCAGAGTCGGTAGGGCTAGCGAGCGATTGAAGGACCTCTTTCATCGCATCATCCGCAAGCTGCTCCGTGCCCCGGTCAGTACCCGACCACTTCTCGCGATGAGCCGCTTTGCCGAATGCGTGCTTCAAATAACGGCGGTTCTGATCGGTCTTCGCTGGATCATCCGCATTTGCCCTCAGAATCAGTGCAGTGGCAAGTTCATTCAACAGCTTGGGACCAATACGCTTGCGCGTCGATTGACTTGTTACCGCAACCCGGATCGCTTTCTTGATAGACTCGTCCTTCGAAAGAAAGAGGTCTGCGATCTCCGCAGCGCGGATTGCAGGGTCCTCAGAAAGATGTGCGGCTTTGGCTTCCGCACGAGTGCATGAGCCCGCAAAGTAATCACGCTTGGTCGAGGAAATAATCCCTTGGCGATAGAGTTCGTCTAGAACTTCATCTGAGAGAGACTCATTCTCTGGACCTGGACCCCATGGCTGCGGTGGGTCTACATGACGCAAAGCGACCATCGACTTGACGGCAGTCGGAAAGCCTGTGTTCCCGGACGGGTGCTTGCGAAAACCTACCAAGATTAGCGCGGGGATGCGTTCACACCGCAGCGCGATTTGTTCCTCTCCATTCGGGCCAACTTCGAGCCGCTCATTCAGCTTGCGGTAGTTCGCGCGAAGCCTGGTCTCGTGCTCTTCGTACGGCACGTCGGCCGATCTGATTTTGAGCAAGTAATGGTTGGCAGTAACACGGGACGACCCCTCTACAGTCGTGAGGGTTGTGACTGGATCAGAACCATCGGCGTGGATGTAAGTCGTGGCAGCCAGCCAAACAGCCTCCATAATGCCTTGCGAGGCGATTGACGAGCGCCAGTCGTTAGCCCCAAGCACGTACTTTGCTGCCTGCTCTGATGCCCATGTAAGTTGGTGCCGGCTTTCAATTTCGACACATAGTTCCGCCTCATCCGGCTTTTCCAAATTCCGAGGTTTCGGTTCCGGAATGGGCCGGAACTTCGAATCTTCACCACCCGTTCCTGGATCAATGGCGAACGGGTGACGGCGCGCAGGCAGGATGCGCGGATTTCTTGGATCTGGCATCACGCGTCGCGCCCATACGGTTGTGCGGATTCCCAGCAGTATGCCGCCCGGAACAGCGATTTCCTCCACTCCCGGATCTAGAGGGTCACCAATTGTCTTTCGTACCTCAGTAGGATCGACGATGGCGTTGGCGATGGTGGTCGAGGCTTCCGTCGAAAGCCGGAACGCGTCTTTCAGTTTTTCTGCAAGGGTCTGGCGTGAGCGGGCGTTAGCATATTCGGGTAACGCCTCAACGGGACGGGGAAGAACGCTTTCTTCTGAATACGGTGTCATGATTGCTCCTTTAGCAACTGGTGAAGGCAACAGAAGGCATTTCACCCCCGGTTGATCCGGGAACCTCGGTTGCGACGGTTGATGTCATTAACCGAGGTGCTAAAGGGCACAAAATCAAGTGACCCTGGCGCATCTCCTTCCGCTTACCGATAACTATCGGCGTAACCGAAGGCGCAACGAGCAACTCTGACTCCTCCCAAAACGTACAGAGAACCGGGCAATCCGGTGATCTCTGCGTTGCCGCCCCGCAAAACCTGCCGGGTGAAGGAGCGTCACACTCGCGTCGCAGTCTACTCTCAGATTGGTATCACGCGCATAATCGTGCTGTCAAGTGCCAATTGTTTTGTGTGTCAATTGTTTTGTGTTAAGGAAGAGCTAATTGTCTGAGGAAACACCTTCAGTGATGGTTGGCACGACTGCCGAACCCTCTGCGCACAAATCAGATGACGAGCAAGGTGGAGATGATCTAACCGAACAAGAAGATAACTACGCTGGGTCATGTCCCAATAATCTCGAAAACCCATGTCAAACCAATTTGGCAGTTTTCAGCGCCTCATACCAAGAAGAAACTTCCTGGGCCGAAAATTTATCACCCTTTACTCTAAAGAACTGATTCATGACTGTTTGTTTGTCGGGATTACCATTCAGTGACTTAATCTTTCTATCAATAAAATGGAGGGTTGCCAGCAGTTCTAGTTGCGCTGGGTCGAATTTTCCCAACGTACGAACCACATTAGCGATCTTTGTTTTGTAAGGAGCTACTGCCGATTCAATTTCGTGACTGAATTTTGGTGCTCCAGGTTTCAGGCGATAATTTGAATATTTTTGATTTGTACTTATATCTTGAATAAGATCGTCAGCGATCATTGACTCAACAGCAAACGTTATGGTGTCGCAATACGGGCCAAAATTGTATATCTCAAATGAGCAAGGGATTGGTACACCTAGAGCTTTTGAAAAGTACGCAAGCTTTTGCATCGCAGTGCGGCCGAGATAATGATTTGCATGATGTTGTTCAAAAGCTCTAACGATCTCTGTCAAGAATGCTGAATTTAGATCGTTCGAAAAAAGTAATGTCATACTACATTCCTTTCGCGATTTCGGATGAGCGGCTCGCCATTTGTTCAAGAGTGTTTGAATCTGAATCCGCGTATATTCTCACATTCCTAAACTCATGGGGGATCTTCTCCAAAATTGCGCTCTCTTCGGTTATTAAGCGAGCCTCGCCCTTCTTCTCAACGAGATAAAAGGCCTCCCGCTCTTCTTGAGAGCCTGGCGTGGTTAGTTTATGAACAGAACCTCGGGCATCGTCCAGCAAGAAGTCAACGCCCTTGAATTCCACTTGAAGTCTTCCAAAAACCCGCTTGATTTTGGTCAACTTAATCGCATCGGCACTGTCACCAGTTTCGTAAACAACTCGATGATGCTTACGCTTCACGACTCGCTTCGCCAACTCTGTTCTTTCGTTTGTTTCTCTCGAATCGGCATCCATTTGCACGAGAAGTTTGAGATCGTCATATTGAAGCACGTCATCGAAATTTCTGTAATGCTCTTTTCCCCACAGCTTCATGTAATTAGTCAGATAATGATCGAAAATCCTTCGTATTCGATGGAAATAGACTTGGGTATTCATTTGATACCTGCCGAGAAGCAGAGCTTCAAATACGTGTTCTCCACCGCGCTCGATTCCGATTTGAAGTCTACCGCTGTCCGGGTGCTTCAATACGGCTAGTGATTCGATCAAACGTCTAAAATCAAACTTCCCATACTCCACGCCACAATGGAGAGAGTCTCTCCAAAGATAATCCGTTCGATCCATATCCATCTCTCCGACAACGAACTGGCGAAGAAAGATCAGTTCTGGAGACTTGCGCATAATCCGCACAAGCAGAGATGCCATTCCATCAAAGAAAATAGCATCTAACTCCTTTGCGAGAACTTTTTCCATAACGTAGATGGATATGTCTTCGTGTTTGCTGCCTGCAGGCAGAACGCTCTCGGCAGCATGCGAAAATGCAGGATGACCACAATCATGCAACAATGCGAGCAAACGCAAAGTCTGCTTTGCCCTTTTCAATGTATCTTGCTTGAACTCTGGAACTTGCTGCAATTCTTCTTTCAATAAATCCGAATATTTTAAGGCCAAGGTATCAAACGCACGACTCGCCATCTCCATCACGCCGAGAGAATGTTCAAACCGAGAGTGCATCGCCCCAGGATATACGTAATAGCAGAGTGCGAGTTGCCGGATGTTTCTCAGTCGTTGGAATGTCCAGTGATCAATGATTTGCCTTTCCCTCTTCGAATACCGGATGAACCCATGTACAGGACAGCGTATCCGTTCCGTTGGTTCTTCTCCGAATTGGAGATGAGGGAATAACGACCAGTCACTCATAGCTTATAGGCGAATAAAAGGAGAAAATCAAGAGAAAAAACCAAGAATCCCCATTTTCTCTTACGAAAATGCTGCACTGAAGTGGACATTATCCCAAATATAGTTGGTGGAAATTTACACCCCAATATATGGTACCACAATAGCAGCGGCAGCCAACAAATAACTGCCCCCCCAAGGCTGTTGTGGCTATTTTTCGAAAATAAATACCCTTTTTACGACGGCCGGTGGCCAAGAAAGCGACGGTACAATGCCCTTTACCGACATGCTGAGAGAGAATCAGCAGGTACCCGCTGCAAAGAAATCAGATGAGGGCTCGAACCTGGCAAAATGCATCGTTTTGTCTCTGAAATTCTACAAACATCACGCAAACCATTTTGAATAGCTGGCAGTGCAGAGGATGACGAACTAAATTTTTGCTTTCCTGGGGAATAATCTTGGCTAATCGCTGGTACGAATTAGGAAAGAAAGCGCTCTTTTCGAGGTTGATTAACGCGCATCCGGTTTCATCAGCGGCAAACGGTTTTCAGGAGACAGTAATAGTAGACGCGGCGCTGATCTTCGTCGGCGAGTCCGGGCAGGCAGCTTCTGTGGGTTTTGCCATCCATGGTCATGCTCTGGATGCCTTCGCGCAGATCCATTCGTCCGCCCAGATACGTGGACTGGGGAGTCTCCGCGAGGCGAAGGGCCTTGTGGTTTGGCTTGTACTGATGGCTAAGAGCTAGCCAAAAATATTTGAAATTTCATAATTTTGTGTGGATTGCCAAAATCGCCGTAATTGCCAAAATTTGAAAAGCAATGTCTTGATTTTGTCGCACTGCTTTTGTCCAACATTTTCGGGGTAAGAATCTAAACAGCTATACACAGCGTCTTAAAAAAGGGCTGCATTGAATTGCAGCCCGGCTAAAAAGTGATTTTTTGGTATTCGAATCTTTGTTATTTCTTGTCTTCTTTGTCGTGGGCTTTCTGGGGATGGCTGGCTTTGGCTTGTCCGCTGGCGCTGGAGTTGGCCTGGGTTTGGGCGCTGCCGGATTTTCCATGGTGTTGCGCATCGGTGTTGGCGCTGGTGTTGCTGTTCGCGTCCGCGCTGGCGGAGTTCCCGCCCACGCCGGCATTTACGCTGGCCTGCGTGTTCAACCCTATCGCAGTCTGGGAGCTGTTTCCGCTGCCGGCGCTCTGGCTGCCCTGGCTGGTGGAAGAAGAGGTCATCTGCTGACCGCCCTGAACCGCGGCCTGAGTGGACGATTCGACTGCGGTCTCGGCATTGGCCAGCGGCGGCTTCTGCGACTTCCGATCATTGCCGGTTGCGGCTGCCTGCTGGTCTTTCTTTTTCTTGTCGGCCTTGGCCGCGGCTTGCGTGGTGGAGTCGAGGCTGCCATTTGCGCCATTTTGCAAACCACCGCCAATCTGCGTGGCTGAATTCAAATCACCATTCAATGAGCCTCGTTGTCCGCCGACGTTTCCTACCGCGCCTACCGTACCCTTCACAGCGCCGCCCAATCCCAACTGCGCGCTGGCAGTCAACGACAGAAAAAAGACTGCCGCAAACAGGGAAGTGAGAACCTTGGTGTTTTTCATGTTTGTAATCTCCTTTTTTAATATCCAGTACACCCGAGGTGTAGTAGTGCAACTAGTTTGCCAAGACAATTGAGAAATGCAAGCTGCTGAAATCAGGAGAGTTGCCGGAGTGGACGTGTACTTTGGTACTAGGAAAGAATTACCCGAGACGAAGCAAAAGATATCGACAGCACAAAGGAAACCAAAATCGTCACCACAGAGGGCGCAGCGCAGCATAGCCGCAACCAAAAACTTAACACTGATACCACTGATTGGACTGATAAACACTGATCGGTAGGATTTGTAGGCAAGGCTCTGCCGAGGGAAACAGGCAGACCGCACCGCTTGGTGCAAACGCATCTAAGGTGCTGAACCAGTTTTAGCAATTTTGAATCTGGTTCTTGAATCCCACTTTTCAGCCATCCATGAGATCCGCGCCAGAAATCCTTATTTCCGAATCCAGTGGTATCTCGGAATGCCTCGACAGGTTGGCGGCGCAGAAGCGAAATGTGCGTCCGGTCTCTACTTACCGTTTGCAGTTCAATGCGGATTTCAGGTTTCAAGATGCTCAACGAATCATCGGCTACCTTCATGCTTTGGGTGTTTCCCACGTCTATTCATCTCCTGTACTGCAGGCCCGGGCCGGCAGCCGCCACGGGTATGACATTACAGACCACAACACCTTGAATCCTGAGGTTGGCAGCTATGAAGATTTTCAGGCCCTGCTGCGCGAACTCAAGAACTACGGCATGGGGCAGATCCTGGATTTTGTCCCCAACCACATGGGAGTCGGACTGGGAAGCAATATCTGGTGGCAGGACGTGCTGGCCAACGGGCGGACCTCAGAATTCGCCGAGTTCTTCGACATTGACTGGAAGCCGTTGAAGGTGGAGCTGCACAACAAGATTTTGCTGCCGATTCTGGGCGACCAATACGGGGCCGAGTTGGAGGCGGGAAAGATACGACTGCTGCTCGCCGACAAGAGCTTCCACATCGAGTACTTCGACAACAAGCTACCCATCGACCCGCAGACAATCCCGCTGATCTTCCCCCCGCTGATAGCAAATGGCGCCTCCGGAGACCCAACCGCCAGCGAGCAGCATGCAGAATTCCGGGGCGTGCTTGCCGGACTGCGCCACCTTCCCTCCCATTGCGTTACAGAAGGAGAGTTGGTTCGGCAACGCCGCCGGGCCATCTCTCCCTTGACCGAGGCCCTGCAAAGGCTCATGGAGCAATCGCCGGAAATTCGCGTCCTGGTGGAGAAGGCGGTGGAACTCTGCAACGGGCAGCCGGGCGACCCGCGCAGCTTTGATACTCTCCATCGCCTGTTGGAGGCCCAGGTATACCGCCTGGCGCATTGGCGGGTTTCCGGCGAGGAGATCAACTATCGCCGGTTCTTCGATGTAAATGACCTGATCGGGTTGCGCATGGAAAATCCGCACGTCTTTGCGGCGACCCACCAACTCCTGCGCAAACTCCTGGCGGAAGATTCCATTCAAGGCTTGCGCATCGACCACTGTGACGGGCTCTTGAATCCCACTCAATACCTGGTTCGTTTGCAAATGCTCTACGCAGCCAGTCAGTGTGCGGGAGCTGTGCCCAAAGCTCCCTTGGCGGAAAACGGCATTGAACTCGAGGTGCAGCAGGTATTCGGCCAATATCCCTGGATGAACCGCCACGCGCCCCTGTACACAGTGGTAGAAAAAATTCTGGAGCCCGGCGAAGACCTACCTGTGGAATGGCCGGTCGACGGCACTTCAGGTTACGACTTCACCACCCTGGTCAACGGCATATTCATCGACCGCAGGAATGAAAAGCTCTTTACCAACCTGTATCAGCGTTTCACCGGGACCTCGCCCAACGTAGACACCCTGATTTACAACAGCAAGAAACTCATCATGCATGCCTCGCTGGCCAGCGAGGTCAACGTACTGGCCCACATGCTTGACGAAATCTCGGTCACCGACCGCTACGCCCGTGATTTCACCCGCAAAGCGCTACGCGACGTTATCCGCGAAACCATCGCCTGCTTCCCTGTGTACCGCACCTATATAGATGAGAGAGGAGAGCTGGCGGAGCGCGACCGTGGCTACATCAACGAAGCCATCACCAGGGCCAAGCGGCGTAATCCGGACATGGCCCCGGCCAGCTTTGATTTTCTGCGGGACATCCTTTTGTTGAAGAACCGGCAAGACCACGAGCAATCCGAGCTGCACCGCAAACGACTTTATTTCACCCTGAAGTTCCAGCAGTTGAGCGGGCCGGTCATGGCCAAGGGGTTGGAAGACACAGCCTCTTACGTCTACAACCGTTTCATCGCCGTCAACGAAGTAGGTGGATCGCCGAAACAGTTCGGCATCCCGGTGGATGAATTTCATGCCGTCAACCTGAAGCGGGCAGAGTGCCGGCCTTTTTCCATGCTGGCCACCTCCACCCACGACACCAAGCGCAGTGAGGATGTCCGTGCCCGCCTCGATGTGCTTTCAGAGATGCCCCGGCTTTGGGCCTCGCAGGTCTTCAAGTGGCGCAAGATCAACCGCATTCGTAAGCGCACCCTGGCGGATGGCCGCACCGTCCCTGATCTGAACGAAGAATACTTTCTTTATCAGACGCTGGCCGGCTCCTGGCCATTCGATTTCAGCAACGAAGAGGCGCGCGCTGCCTACATCACCCGCATCCAGCAATACATGACCAAGGCCGTGCACGAAGCCAAGGTCAACTTGAGCTGGATCAACGACGATCCAGTCTATGTAGAAGCACTGCAACAGTTCATCGAAAGGATCCTGAGTCCCGGCGCCCCCAAACGCCCTAATTCTTTTCTCGACCAGGTACAGGCGTTGATGCCGGCCATCGGCTTGTTTGGGGCCATGAACTCCCTGGCGCAGAGGTTGATGGTGATCAGTGTCCCCGGAAATCCTGATATCTACCAGGGCACCGAGCTGTGGGACTTCAGCCTGGTGGATCCGGACAACCGCCGATCCGTCAACTACGAACTGCGGGAGCGGATGCTTACCGACCTGGATCGCAGGGCCGAGGGCGGCGAGTGGCCGCGCCTGTGTGCCGAATTGCTGGCTAACTACCAGGATGGAAGAATCAAGCTTTGGACCACCATGCAGGCGCTACGCTTTCGCCGTGAACATCGGGAGCTGTTCCAGTTTGGCCGGTATACGCCGCTCCCGGCGACAGGACCGAAACGCGACCATATCGTGGCTTTCTCGCGTGAGCATGGGAGCCAGATAGCCATAATCGCGGTGCCGAGGCTCAATTACGTTCTGGCTGCGGGCTCCCATACGCCTCCTGTGGGCGAGATCTGGGAGAGCACGGAGTTGCACGTGCCTTCGCGCACTGCGGAGTTCGTGGAAAACATATTTACAGGCGAGAAAACAAGGGTCACTGCCGGACGGACGCTGCTAGGCCGCGAAATCTTCGCGCACTTCCCGGTCGCCTTGCTGGCCTGCGGCTGACAGGCCGGGAACGCGATCGGTTACGGTGGATAGCGCCGCCAACTTCTCTGCCAGGTCATGCTTAAGAGCGCCCGATTCAAATTGCCAGCCCCAATTCCCGTCGGTGTGTGAAGGGGTGTTCATGCGTCCCTCGCTCCCCAGGCCCAGCACATCCTGGAGCGGCACAATGGCCAGCTTGGCCACCGAGGTGAAGGCCGTACGGACAAAGGCCCAGGGGATTCCATCTTGAGCACTGCCAACATAGTCGGCAGCATAGCGTTTTTCCTCCGGGGCGGCCCCGGAGGACCACCAGCCTGCGGTGGTATCGTTGTCATGGGTGCCGGTATAGACCACGCAATTCGGCTCGAAATTGTGGGGCAAATAAATGTGAGCGCCGGGATCGCCAAAGGCAAACTGTAAAACCTTCATGCCGGGAATTCCCAGCCGCTCGCGTAGAGCATGGACCGCCGGAGTGATCATGCCCAGGTCTTCGGCGATAAATGGCAGGTCGCCCAGGCGGCTGCGCAACACCTGAAACAGATCATCTTTGGGGCCAGCCACCCAATGTCCGTTGACCGCAGTGGGCTCAGCGGCGGGAATCTCCCAATAACTTTCAAAACCCCGGAAATGATCGAGCCTGACGATGTCGCAGATGGTGACCGCCCACGACATGCGCTGCACCCACCAGTCATAACCGCGGGACTTGCACACGTCCCAGCGGTAAAGCGGATTGCCCCACCGCTGCCCAGTGGCGCTGAATGCGTCCGGTGGAACCCCGGCCACCACGGTAGGCTGGAATTCATCGTCAAGATGAAAAAGGTCTGGATGCCGCCATACGTCGGCGCTATCGTAGCTCACAAAGATGGCCACGTCGCCCACGACCTTGATTCTGCGCTCCGCAGCATAACGGCGCAACGCCCGCCACTGCTCGAAGAAAGCAAATTGAATGGCGCGTTCGACTTCGAGTTCGCGCTGGTGTTGCACCCCGAATTTGTGCAGGGCCTCAGGCTCACGCCCAGCCAGTTCACGGGGCCAGGCGCTCCATGAAAGTCCCTGGTGAACTTGGCGCATTACGTTGAACAGCACAAAGTCGTCTAGCCACCAGGCATTTTCGCGTTTGAAAGACTCAAAACGCTGGCGGTCGTCGTTGCTGCGCTCCAGAAAATTCTGAGCCGCCTCATGCAGCAAAGGCAGTTTGGCGGTTTTGACCTGCTCGAAATCGATCCGGGCTCTCGCGGAAGATACTGCGGATGGTTTCAGCCGGTCGGCGATCCGATCCCGGGCGATCCATCCCCGGTCAGCCAGGCGCTCCAGGCTGATAAGAAGAGGGTTGCCGGCAAAAGCCGAGGTAGCGGAATAAGGCGAGTCTCCCAATCCGGGCGGGGAAAGGGGCAGTATCTGCCACAAGCCCAGCTTGGCCGCAAACAAAAAATCCACAAACTTATAAGCTTCAGGACCGAAGTCGCCTATTCCGTTGCAGGAAGGCAACGAAGTGGGATGAAGAAGGATTCCAGCCAAGCGCTCAAATGACATAGGGCACTTAGATGCGGGTTCAGCCTCGTCCTTTGATCAGCATTTCCATCGCCGCCTTGTTTTGCTTCTCTTTACCTTCTTTTTCCAGCCGATTTCTCAGGTTGCTCAAAAATATTCCGAGTGCCTGGCGCTGTTTGTTTTGGATGAGCTGGTCTCGAATCTCGTCCGAGCCCTTGGCGGCCTCTTCCGGCGTAGGCTCCTGGCGGTCCGTGAGGGCGATGACAACGCCGTTACGACCCAAATTGATGGGGCCGCTGATCTCACCGGGCTTCAGATTGAAGGCCTCTTTGGCCTGTCCGCTCATGGGACCGATGTCCGGCACCTGGTCCTTGGCTGAGACAAGGTTGCTGGTTTTTACGGTGGCGCCCGCTTCCTTCGCGGCTTTGCGAAGGTCATGCTCGGCATGGGCACGGTCGGCCATTTCCTGAACCTTGGTCTGGAGCAGCCGGTTGGCTTGTTCCGACTTAAAGTCAGTGACTACCTTGTCCTTGATGCTCTCGAACGCAGGCGTACTCGGAGGAATGATCTTGCTGACTTCAAAGATCGCAACACCATCTCCGAAACTCGCCGCCTGGGGGCCGGATTTTTGATTGGCGTTGAAAACCGCTTGCATAAACTCAGGCGCTGGTCCAACCCCAGGCAACGAATCCGTGGCTGCGATGGGATTGCTTTGCACCACCTGCGCTCCTGCCTGGGCGGCAGCCTTGTCCAGACCCTCGGTCTTAGCCTGGGCCTGGGCGGCATCTGCCATCCGGCCCAACGCGGCCCCTACTTTCTGGGTCTTCACATTCTTTTCGACTTCGTCTCTGACTTCGCTGAAAGGCTTCAGATGAGCGTCCTTCTTGTCTTCTGTCTGAATGATGTGGAAACCGAAACTGCTCTGCACCAGATCGCTCATCTGCCCTTTGTTCATGGAGAAGGCGGCATTCTCAAACGGAGCCACCATGTCGCCTTTTTTGATCCAGCCCAACTCTCCCCCATCTTTGGCAGTAGTGTCGTCAGAATTCTTTTTCGCCAGTTCGGCAAAATCTGCGCCGTTCTTCAATTGTTTCAAAAGGTCTTCTGCCTTGGCGCGGGCTGCATCCACCGCTTTTGGGTCAACCTTGCCGTCCGGTCCCGGAATGGGGGTCTTCACTAAGATATGGCGGACTTTAACTGTCCCCTCAACCCGATATTGGTCCGGGTGGGTGCTGTAGTAATCTTGCAGATCAGAAGCCGTCACCGTGGCTTTGGCCTCGGCCAGTTTTCGATCAATCACGAAATACCGCACCTGGCGCTTTTCAGGAATTGAATTCTCATAACGCGCCTTGTTGGCGGCATAGAAAGCCTTCAATTCAGTGTCGCTGGGCTTGATCTGCTTCTGGACGTCGTCAGCGCTCAGGACCGCGTAATCAAACTTGATTTTTGTGTTCTGCTCTTTGTAAGCCTTTTGCAACTCCGCCGGGGTGACGTCCACTCCCGCTGTCACCGCGATGAGCAATTTGCGCTGAATCAAACCATCCCGTACGTTCTGCTCAAAGCCTTCCACCGTCATCTTATGTTCGGTGAGCACTCTCTCGTAGCCTTCCTGGCCAATCCATTTGCCTCCCGGGAAAAGTACGCTGTTGTAACCAGGATTGGTCCGCAGTTCGTCCTGAAGTTCTTCATCCGAAACCCTCAGGCCCATGCGTTCGGCCTCATACTTGATCTCAGCCTGCTGAATCAGGCCCTGAACGGCCTGCTGCATCAGGTAAGGGCGCATCATCTCGGGATATCGCTGCTGGCTCTGCTCTTCAATGGCGGCAGCCGCCTTCTGGACCTCGGCAATCTGGATGCTGTGTCCGCCTACCGACGCCACTGCGCCCGAGGCGCTGGCCGTGGAATCAGCCATGAATCCGGGAATCAAAAATGTCACCATGGAAGCGCACAGGATCAACAACAGCCCGCCGAGAAGATACTTAGTCGCTTTGCCGCCACTCTGAAGAAACTTAATCATTTTGTGGAATACTCCAGGAAGTCTTAATGAGGGAAACTCTACTTGATTATATAACCGGGACATTGAGACGAGGCGTTTTTTAGCATTCAGCAATCAGCATTCAGCCAAAGCAAAACCTTTTTGGCCACGAATTGACGCGAACAACACGAATTCGGGGGCAGGGGTTTGCTTTCCCCCGAAGCCCAGAGCAGGGTGTTTAACGGGGGCGTAATTAAAAGTGTAAAGACTCAGTCGTCCCTGCGGGACTCTCATCCAGGGTAGAACAAGTACCCGGCACTCCGCTAACGCTACGTGCCGGGCTACTTTCGGGTCGTGCCTGCCGGGCACTTGTTTAACCGCATGAGTGCCCAAGCATCCAACGGCAGAGCGTTTGACTCGCACTTTTAATTACACCCTTGGACCGGCAGCTAGTGGCTAGCGGCCAGCGGCTTCTATATAATCCCGCGATTACCCGAGGTAATCCATGAAACGCAGCTTGTTTGGCATACTTCTCTCTCTATGTTTGTTTGGCGGAAACAGCTTTGGCCAGTCTGCAGCTTGCACCATCAGCGACCATGCGGAGTACACCAAGAAGATCAAGGAGTACACCACCGAACCCTTCTTTATTACAGAGCTGGTGGACCACCTTCCTTTGAGCTCTTGCGTGCCGGCCCCGGATGCCTTTCTCCACCATATAGTGGGGGCTCCCGATGTACTGGATTACACCAAGGACATCAACGCCTACATGCGGCTGCTGGCCAGCAAAAGCCCACGCGTCAAGGTCTTCAGCATTGGCACCTCGGAAGAGGGCCGCGAGATGCTCGCGGTGATCGTGACCGATGAAGCCAACCTGGCCAAGCTTGACCGCTACAAGGAGATCAACGCCAAGCTGGCCGACCCGCGCGGCCTGAGCGACGCTGAGGCGCAAAAGCTGATTGCCGAAGACAAGCCCATTTATTGGGCCGATGGAAGCATCCACTCGCCTGAAACCGGAGCGCCTGAGATGCTCATGGAGTTGGCGTATCGCCTCGCGGTGGAAGAGACCCCGTTCATCCAGAAGATCCGCCAGGATTCCATCGTCATGATCACGCCCATCGTAGAGGTAGACGGGCACGACCGCATGGTGGATGTCTACATGCAGCACAAGAAACATCCTAATGATCCGCCCTATCCGCTGGTCTGGTGGGGACACTATGTGGCGCACGACAACAATCGCGACAACCTGGGCCTGACCCTGGCGCTCTCCCGCAACATGCTCAAGAATTTTCTGGAATGGCATCCCACGGTGATGCACGACCTGCATGAGTCGGTGCCCTACCTCTACATCATGACCGGAACCGGCCCCTACAACGCGTGGCTCGATCCGATCGTGATCAGCGAATGGCAGTCGATGGCGTACCACGAAATTGAGGAGATGACCAAGAGAGGCGTGATTGGCGTGTGGACCCACGGATTCTATGACGGATGGGCCCCCAACTACCTGCTTTCCATCGCCAACAACCACAATGCCATCGGCAGGTTTTACGAAACCTTTGGCAACGGCGGGGCCGACACCCGCGTGCGCACTCTGCCACCCGCCAGTACCAACCGCGAATGGTTCCGGCCCAATCCGCCGCTGCCGAAAGTCAAATGGTCGGCCCGCAACAACACCAACATGCAAGAGAGTGCAATCCTCTTTGGCATGAACAACCTGGCCAGCAACGGCCAGCAGTTTCTGAACAATTTTTATTTAAAGAGCAAGCGCGCCGTTGAAAAAGCTAGAAAAGAGGGACCTGCGGCATGGGTCTTTCCGGCAGACGATGCCCGAAAAGCCGAGCAAGCAGGTTTTCTGAACCTGCTGGAGCTACAGGGCGTTGAGGTACATCGCACGGAGAGAGAGGTACGCCTTGCCGCTTCGGAAGGCCGCCGCGACGCTGCGTCTGGCAAATCCGGCCCGGCTAGGTCCGATGCCGATAAAGACAAAACATCTGAAAAAGGTGCGGAGAAAGCCAGGGACGATAAGAAAGCAGAGGAGACTGTGGTTCCCGCAGGCAGTTATATCGTCCGCATGGATCAACCTTATAGCCGCCTGGCTGACATGGTTCTGGATACGCAGTATTACAGTCCCAGAGATCCGCGCTCCTATGACGATACCGGTTGGACCCTGCCTGCCCTGAAGAACATAAAG
>Ga0070730_10002579_pt1 | contig 16437 bp, 12 predicted proteins | sample Coa_R1_3_FD_66447 | JGI IMG/M metagenome (GOLD analysis project Ga0070730, IMG submission 66447) | Surface soil microbial communities from Centralia Pennsylvania, which are recovering from an underground coalmine fire - Coalmine... | ecosystem: Environmental > Terrestrial > Soil > Unclassified ...
TGTCGGCATAGCTCACCAGCACCGTATCACACCGGCCCAGGAGCTGGCCGCGCGCCTGGCGGACAGCATCGGCCGTGCCCAGGGGCTGGGGCTGGACGGCATAGGTGGCCCGCTCGCCCAGGGCGGCGCGCACGGCGTCGGAATCCGGGCCGACCACCAGCACGGGCGGGGCGCCGGTGGCGGCGGCCACCGCCTCGACGGCATAGCTAAGCAAGACGCGGCCGCCCAAGGGATGGAGCACCTTGGGGCGGGACGACTTAAAGCGGGTGCTCTGGCCGGCGGCCAGGACGATGCCGGCCAGCCTGGGGGTAAAGGTCATGGGTTCACCTTTGAAAAAAGAAAAGAGAGAGACGCTACGCGAGAAAGAGAAAAAGGGAATTCATGCTGGTTGTAGAAGAAGACAGGCGCCAGCGCCGGCCGGCCGGGAGGGTGCAGGCCCGTGAGAGGGTGCGGCTCATCTGGGGCAGAAGGCATAAGGGGGACAGCGATGGGCCACGCTGGCTGGGGCGCCTGGACTTGAACCAGGATTCACGGATCCAAAGTCCGGTGTGCTGCCAATTGCACCACGCCCCAGTGAAAACGGACGTGGGCGATTATAGCACAGGGAGGCGGGGGAAAGGCGAGTGTGGGAGTGTGGGGGTTTGGGAGTGAGTGGGTATGCAGGGCTAGCGCGTCTTATTGCCCAGGGTGCCAGTGGGGGTGTCACGTTTCATGTGGCGGCAGTGGCGGAACACGGCAAAAACGCAAAAAGATGTGGCCCCCTTCGGGAACTTTGGGGTACTAGTGGCGGGTGACATAATGGTGGGCGGGATTGGGTGGCACCGACAAAGCAATGGAACGTACTTACCAAAATGATATTGACGTTCTGGCTATCAAGTTCAGTGACTTAGATTCCAGAAAAACACATCCAAATAGATTGTTGGGGCTTCGGCCTGTCGTGCTATTTCGCGGAGTCCGGCCTGGATTCTTCTGTACATCTTCTCGTCTGTTACCGCGCCCATGCTTGGTTTTGTCGGAATGCGAACGGCATGAGCAGGAAACTCAAGGATGCAGGTTCGAATTCCCAGGAGTACATATTCGTCCAATGCAACGTGCAGGTATTTTGTGAGCCGGCCACGTTCGAGCGTACCAAGGTCAGTCCATAGGACATACTTTTTCATGAGCAGATTAGTGAGTTTTCTGCCCTGCCCATACTCAATACCTCTCGGCGGATTTTGGCTTCCACGCCAATAGTGGCGGAGCCTTCCCGTGAATTCGGTGAGCCACTTGTCGTAAGCAGCCTGATCGGGAAGGTTTGCAGCCTGGCGTAAAGAATTCGTCCCAATTTCATTGAGTGCCCACGACGTAAATACTACCTTTGGGCCTGGGTCAAAATAGTGGAGACCTCGATAGGTTTCTTTCCCCACAGCCGTTTCTACTATTTCTTCGGGACTGTCAATTCTGTTATTGAACCAGTGACTTACCGTCGGCAAATCCTTGGCAAAGGCTTTGAGCAACTCCTTTGTATTCGGGTATTCGTAGGCCTTGCTCATCATGATCTTCCCGGCTAGATCAAGGTTGCGTAGTGCCAGGTTCCAATTTGTTACCTGAAAAAACCTCGAGGAAGGTGACCCGAAGCTGGTCCAGCTTCTCGGCGGAAATATCAAAGCTCTTACCATCCATATCTCATATCGTCTCCAAGACTTCTCTTATCTAATTCGTTCCGTTCATGTCGATGCCCGATAGCTATTGCATATCGCCTGACGGCCTTTCCTACGTGCTTTGGGTTAATCTCTACTGGGTATCATGTATGCATTTGCGAAAGTGCGCTTTTTTTCGCCTTCAGTCAACTATGGGGTCCTCGGTTTCGACTTCCTTAGTACGTAGCGTTGGGTCAGCTCGGAACTTGGCGTAGGTGGTTTCAAGCTGACGTGCCGCATAATTGACTTTGATACATTCCAGCCATGTTGGCCTTCTGCCCTGTAAATAGGAATTGCGAATCGCTATATCAATATGTCGTCCAAGCGCTCGACCTTTACTAAATACCTTCTGCGAATGCTCCGGGAAACGCCGTGAGTTCTCCACCCAATCTGGGAGACGGGACAAAGTACCTATCGCATCGGTTATGCCCCAGAGTTGGTACCGCAGCAAGATGCGCAACTCCTTCAGCTTAGCCTGCGCTTCATCAGCTCTATCGCGCCAGTTTTGAAGTGCAGGTTCAGTTTTGGCCTTTGTCAGTATGTTTGCAGTAGCAATAGTGGAATGAATTGCTCCGCTTAATTCGTGTACGTATTTTTCGAGTGCTTGTCTATGTGCCAGACGCATTTCGGCTGAAGACGCAGCCCTTATGTTGATAACAAGGGTGAAGATGGACGCAATTGCGGCAACCAAGGCTGCGACAAGCGTCGCTTGCCCTAAATCAACAGTCATTGGAGTGTCGTCGATACATCTTTTTATGTACTTGTCAGTTCTCAATCAATTCGACTGGGAATTGGTCGTCACCGAGTCGGATGCGCCGAGAAGTGCCCCGAGAACGCTAGTCGAATCTATGGCTTCACTCATCAAAGAACGCCAATCCTAAGAGTGCTTATGTCCCTGGATTTTCGCTGGGTTTGTACTCGCTGCCGGCCAATGCCGGGTGCGGAATGGGATACTGCGTGGGATTATAGTCCAAGCTTGCTAACAAACAAGAGAAAGTGCCGTAGGCACATACCTACGGCTCTTCTCGGGTTATTTACCAGCCGAATCTGTCAAGCAATCAAGCTCCTGAATGCTCCACACGCAAATTATCAGTGGCCTGCTTGGCTTATTGTACGCAGCGAAATTTAAGACGCACAGTCAAGGCGGACAGTTGCGGCAGCGCAAAGCAGGACTATACTCAAGGACGATCATCAAATGCAAAGGGCTCTGTTTAGTAGCTTAGGAGGTTGGACTGCCATTCCGTAGTAAGCGATCATACGTGCTCGCGTTGTTTCGCAGGCTATGGCGCAGCAGTCCATGTCGCTGATGGATAACAAGGGCCTTAAGAGTGAAATCGTAGAAAAGCTACTCCTGAGCTCTCAAACTCTCAACACGTACAACTCGGATGGAGAGGGCCTCTGGGATGCCTCGGACCGCCTTGACAAGTGGGTAGACCAAGTTTCTGTGGCGCTAGACTCAGCAGGTATGACGGCAGAGCTTGAAAGCTGGAAATGGGCGAGCGAGAATCGGGTCTTCAAACCAGGCAACACTTTCCTGGACATAGATGGGACAAACTACCGAAGTGACTTGCTTGCCATGCGGGCTATTCTGACGGGGATACTCGCAGGTCTGAAACCCCAAAAGAGTACCAATATGAATGATGATCTTCGGCAGTCGTGCATCACCTGTCATTTTCTCGCAATAAGTAGCAATTTTCACAAGTTTGAGGTTGCTCAACCAACTCGAGACCAAATCCAACGACAGGACTACTCCAACCTGACTAATTGGGTTTCACTTGAATGTTACTGCGGCATTTGGAGCGAGGGGCATAACCTGGGAATTGACCGCAGGCACGAGATAATAGTAGAGACTGATCGTGAAGGGACTTGCTTCTTTTGGCAGTACCGGCCTGGCATGTTATTCCCGGCCGCTAAGGAATTGCAGGCAAGAGAAGCGAATGTCCGCGCTTCGCCCAGTGCAGATAAAGGTGGAAGTGTTCCCGTTGCCGCCGCGGTGTTGGCTGAGAACTATGTAGACCCTAAGAGGATAAGCGAACTCCGCACGCTCGCCTCGGCGAGATATGACCTCACGAAATTGATAAGACTCTGCGAAGAGCTTAACCAGTGCTACGCGGCAGAGTGTTACTTGGCTACGGCTATGCTTGTTCGCGCCATTCAAGACCATGTCCCACCCATATTCGAGCTATCGACATTCTCCGAAGTATCTAGCAACTATGGCGGCGCCAAATCCTTCAAGCAGTCCATGCGCCATCTAGATAACTCCTTGAGATATATTGCTGATCATCAACTACACGTTCAGATCAGGTCGAAGGAAGTACTGCCTATGCGAACCCAGGTGGATTTTCGTGCCGACCTCGACATGCTGTTAAGTGAGATCGTGCGTTTGCTAAAATGACATCGATACCATAATTTTCCCGACCACGGCAACAGACCCAACCGCAATACTTATTGCCGCGACCATCTGTTATTGAAGGGTTTCGAGAATTCTGCGAAGTCCCCCTGCGAACCTGCACATGCGTCAAAATCCAGACCTGTTGAGTTGCCGTGCTACTGAAAGAGCCCATTAGGCCGGGACCTATCACCAGAATATCGGCAAACAACCGCAGGCCAGCAAGCAAGAACCCTGCGGTTATTGGTAATCACAAGCGCATCTTTACTGCAGTTCAGGTCTATCTACGGGTGACGCCTGTGCGTGGGCGACCCGAAGGTCGTCTGTGTTCTGCTTCACATAGCGGCGCAACACAGATAGGTCGGCATGCGCCTCAACGCCGGGCGAGCGCCAGCCACAGGCGCGGGAACGGCCAGCCGGCCTCTACGGAGCCGATGTCGCACATGGTGTTGATGGGCCTTGGCGCGCCGCGCTGATCGGTGGTGAGCGTGGTGCCACAGCCGTTGGTGCCATTGGAGACGGCATCGATGGCCATGCTTGGCAGGCTAGGCAAGGAGACGAAAGCCGCAAATTCGATGGGCTGCGGCCCTGGCCGAGAATGACCCGCTGATGCACGCGGCGCACGTGAAGGCCGGCGTCATCGACGGCGACCTGATTTGGCGGGCCAAGGCGGATAAGTTCAGCGGCGAAAAAGAGTACGACGTCGTCCTGGTGCGGCATTACACGCGCTTAGTCGAAGAACAGAAAAATTCTTCAAGGATATGTTTTCTGAGGATAAGGAGAGTTACGAAGAATTTAAGACCTTCATCGAAGGCGCCGGCAAGTCAAAGCAGGTCAAATTGTAGGGGCATTCAACCCAGCACCCGCGGTCTGGACAGGTGTTGAACGCCCCGACATTGGCTTAGCGGCCGTTTATTTGTCGCGGCCGTCGGTGGCCGTCTTGGGCGGCACCAAACCCAGCTTGGCCGCCTCTTCCCAAGTCAGCGTCCCGGCGCGGGCATCGCCGATCTCAGCGCCGTCCACATCTTCCCAAAACTTGGAGGCGTCCTGGCTATTGGTCTTTTCGGCGGCGGTGTCCAGCGCCCGCAGGGCCTCGGGTGAGACCGGCTCGCTCTTGGCCGGTGAGGGGACGGGCGTTGGCGGGGTGGTGGGCGCGGGGACCGGCAGCGGCCCGGTCTTTTTCTTTTTTTGCAGCGGGCCGGTCTTCACCTTGCGAGCCGGTTGAGCGGCAACCGGCGCCGGGGTGGCGGGGGCGGCGCTATGGCCGGCCCCGGCGCCCAGCTTGCGCAGGGCGTTGAGCAGGTCGTCGGAGGCCTGGCGCCCATAGCGCAGCACCGGCCCCATCTGGCCGGCGCCGTGCTGGCTGTCGAAGACGATCACCAGGGTGTACGAGGCGCCCACGTTGGCTGAATAAACTTCAAAGACGCTGCCAAAGAAAAAGTGGACGTTGGCCGGCGCCTGGCCGCCGAGCGCCTGCGACACACGCAGCGAGGCGTGAAAGGCGTCCAGCAGGCGCGGCAGCAGCGTATTCAGGTCCAACGGGCCGGCGTCACCGGCCTGGACCACGATGCGGCCGCCGGCGTCCAGGAGAAAGGCCGATAGGGCGCTCAGGTCGCGCTGGAGGCGGGCCAGCCGGGCGGGGATGTCGGGCTGCTCGCCCTCGGGCTGGCTGGCGCCCGGGCCGGCCAGGTCGCGCGCGGTTTCACGCGCGCCGACCGCCTCGCGCACGCCTTTCAAAAAGGCCGGCAGATCGAGCGGTTTGGGGAAAAAGGTGGCGCCCAGGTTGCGGAATTCGGCCTGGGCGGTCTCGTCGGCGTAGGCGCTGATGACGATCATGCGCGCCTCGCTGCTGGCCTTGTGCAGCCGGCGGATGAGCTCCAGGCCGCTGATGCCCGGCAAGCGCAGGTCGGTGATGAGCAGGTCCACCGGCCCGCGGCGGAACTCAAGCTGGGCTTCTTCGGCGGAGGGCACGTCCACGATCACGTAGCCGCCGCCGAGCGTCTCCAGGGCGGCGCGCAGCATGCGCGAGATATCGCGCTGATCGTCGACAATGATGACGCGGGGAGCGGGCAAGGCAGCAAGCTTTCTGTTGGGGCCGGCGGGCGCGGCCTGTGAAAACGACCCTATCTATTTTACAACATTGTCGGGGAGAGAAAGACCGCAAAACGGGATGGGGCCGTAGGGGCGTTCAGTTGAACGCCCCTACGGCCCCATCCCGTTTTGCGGAAAAGTAACTATTCCACGCGCCAGCAGGCCACAAAGTGGCCGGGGCTGACTTCGCGAAACTCGGGCTCTTCGCGGGCGCAGTGCTCCAGGGCCACCGGGCAGCGCGGGTGGAAGCGGCAGCCGCTGGGCGGGCGCAGCGGGCTGGGCACGTCGCCCTTGAGAATGATGCGCTCGCGCTTGAGGGTGGGGTCGGGCACCGGGATGGCGCTCATGAGCGCCTGGGTGTAGGGGTGCAAAGGATTGCGGTAGAGCTCGTCGCGGTCGGCCAGCTCGACCATCTTGCCCAGGTACATCACCGCCACGCGGTCGGAGATGTGCTCGACCACGCTCAGGTTGTGGGCGATGAACAGATACGTCAGATTGAATTCGTGCTGCAGCTCTTTGAGGATGTTCAGCACCTGGGCCTGGATGGACACGTCCAGGGCCGAGACGGGCTCGTCGCACACGATGAACTTGGGCCGCAGGGCCAGGGCGCGGGCAATGCCGATGCGCTGGCGCTGGCCGCCGGAGAACTCGTGCGGGTAGCGGCGGGCGTGATAGTCTTCCAGGCCCACCTTGCGCAGGGTCTCGATGACGATATCGAAGCGCTCTTTGCGGTTGCGCATGCCGTGCACCAGCAGCCCCTCGCCGATGCTCTCGCCCACCGGCATGCGCGGGTCGAGTGAGGAGAACGGGTCTTGAAAGATGATCTGCATATCGCGGCGCAGATCTTTTAGCTGGCGGCTGTTGGCCTCGAAGATGCTTTTGCCCTCAAAGGTGACTGTGCCCTTGGTGGCCGGGATCAGCCGCAAAATGGTGCGGCCAACGGTGGTCTTGCCGCAGCCCGATTCGCCCACCAGGCCCAGGGTTTCGCCGGGCTGGATGTTGAAGCTGACGTTTTCCACCGCCTGCACCCAGGCCACCACGCGCTGCAGCAAGCCGCCGCGCACGGGGAAATATTTGACGAGGTTCTTCACCTCAACCAGGTTGTGGCCGTTCGGGGTCTGGCTGTCAGCGCTCAGCATGCGTCGCCTCTCACGCGCTCACCACCAACGGGGCCTGGTGTTGGTGTTCGGAGCTGCTGTGATACAGCCAGCAGCGCACCTGGTGATCGTGCCCGGCCGGCCGCAGCTCGGGCAGCACCTCGGTGCAGATGGCCAGGTTGTGCTGCACCCGCGCCCGGCAGCGCGGCGCAAAGCGGCAGCCCTCGGGCAGGTTGACCAGGTTGGGCACCATGCCGGGGATGACGTCCAGCTCGTCTTTGATCATCCCCAGCACCGGGATCGAGCCGATCAGGCCCTGGGTGTAGGGGTGCATGGGCTGGGCAAACAGGGTGCGCACATCGCTCTGCTCGACAATCTGCCCGGCGTACATCACCGCCACGCGCTCGGCCATCTCGGCCACCACGCCCAGGTCGTGGGTGATCAGGATGATGGAGGCCTGCATCTTGGTGCGCATCTCGCGCATCAGGTCCAAAATTTGGGCCTGGATGGTCACGTCCAGCGCGGTGGTGGGCTCGTCGGCGATCAGCAGCTCGGGCACGCAGGCCAGCGCCATGGCAATCATCACGCGCTGGGCCATGCCGCCCGACAGCTCGTGTGGGTAGGAGTTGGCGCGCCGCTCGGCGTCGGCGATACCCACCATCTTAAGCAGCTCGATGGCGCGCGCCCAGCCGGCCTCGCGGCCCAGCGAGCGGTGGATGTCGAGCACCTCGGCGATCTGGTCGCCGACGCGGAAGACGGGGTTGAGCGAGGACTGCGGCTGCTGGAAGATCATCGAGACGCGGTTGCCGCGGATGTGCACCATCTCGTTCTCAGGCAGGTCCAGCAACTGCTGGCCGTCGAAGTTGATCTGGCCGTCGATGATCTTGCCCGGCGACCCCACCAGGCGCATGATCGAGAGCGAGGTGACGCTCTTGCCGCAGCCGCTTTCGCCCACGATGCCCAGCACTTCGCCGCGCCGGACCGTGAAATCGACGCCGTCCACGGCCTTGACCACGCCATCTTCGGTGTAGAAATAGGTCTTGAGGTTCTTCACCTCGAGGATGTTGTCGGTGGGATCGGCCGCGGGTGGGTGTTTGCCGTTGGGTTTGTTCACGGGCAATTTTCCTTCTTGGGGGCGAAGTATACTCCGAATCTGCCAGGGGGGTTGGGTCTGCCTACTGGCTGATGTCGAAGTTCTCCACGTTCCACAGCTCGCTGTCCTGGGTGGGGTCGACGATCACGCCGGTTACGTTGGGGCGGGTGACGGCGATCTTGGCGCGCGCAAACAGGACGATCGACGGCAGGTCGGTGGTGAAGATCTGCTGGGCCTGGGCATACTGAGCCTTCTTCTGGGCGGCGTCGGGCGCGCTGATGGCGGCACTGCAAGCGGCGTCATACTTGGGGTTGCTATAGCCGATGACGTTGTAGCCGGCCCAGGCGTTGGCCGCGCTGCTGATCTGGCTGGTGAGATACAGGTCGCAGGGCGGCTCGACCCCGGTGGGCCAGGTGAACTCGGCCACGTCATACTTGAAGCCCTGCAGCACCGAGTCGTGGGTGGTCTGGAAGAACTCGCTGCCGTAGATGTCGATCTTGACGTCGATCATGCAGTTGGCCTTCAACTGGGCCTGGATGAGCTGGGTGGTCTTTTGGCGCAGCGCGTTGCTGCGCGTGCTCAGCACGAACGAGAAATCCTGGCCCTGGCCGTTGTCGAGGATGCCGTCGCCGTTGGTGTCTTTCCAGCCGTTCTTGGCCAGCAAGGCCAGGCCGGCCTTCTTATCGAACGGGTAGTGGACGGTGTTGGCGTCGCCGCCATACAGCGGGTGAGCGGGCGGCACATAGGCATCCTGCAGCAGCGCCGCGCCGCCGGCGGCCTGGTCGATGATGGCCTGCCGGTCGAGGCAGTCGGCAATCGCCTGGCGCACCTCGCGGCTGGCAAACACCAGGCTGCCATTGGCATTCCTGGCCCGGGCCGCGAAGCCAGAGTAGCTGGGGCTGGGCTTGAGGTCGAAGTCGAGATGCTCATACGCCGGGCCGGCCACGATCTGCGGCACCATCAGCTTCTGCGCCTGGAACTGGCGGATGAGCGGCAGCAAGGTGGAAAAGTCGGTGTCGTGGGTGGCCACATCACACTGGCCGGAGGCCAACTGCGCCAGCAGCCGGTTGGTATCCGGCACGAAGCGGAAGATGAGCTGGTCGAGCCGGGGCAGCCCCTCGCCGGCGCGCCAATAGGTGGGGTTCTTCGAGAGCGTGATGTGATCGCCGGCCACCCATTCGTCCACCTTGAACGGGCCAAAGGCCAGCGGCTTGCGGTTCACCGTCTCGTCCTGCTGCATCTCGGCTGGGGTGAGCTTGCCGTAAACGTGCTCGGGCAGCGGCTGCCAGACGTTGAGGAAAAACGAGTTGTCGGTGTAGCCGGGGATGCCCGTCCACCGGGTGGTGTGCGCGTCAAGGGCCTCATAGCGAGCGGTATCGGAAATCAGGCTCTTGTCCACGCTGGGCAGACCGGGGTTGGCATCGGTCTGGAAGGTAAAGACCGAATCGTCGGCGGTCACCGGTGTGCCGTCCTGCCACATCAAGCCGTCCACCAGCGTCCACTGGGCCCACATCTGCACCGCGGTGGCCGAGCCCGAGCCGTCATAAACTTTGACCGAGCCGTCCACCTGCGCCAGGTTGACGCCCTTGGTCAGCGTCACCACGCCGCCGCTGGCGCCGTCAAAAACGGTGTCGCCGTCTTTGACGGTCACTGCCGCCTGCCCAGCGTCCTGGTCGCCAAAGGAGGGCAGCTTCTTGTAATACACCGGCTGATATTCATAGTCGCGGTGGTCGATGCCGCCGCCATAGATCGCCTGGAGCACGTGGCCGTTGACGAGATCGGTCTTGTACCAGGCCAGGCTGCTCGGCTCCTGGCCCAGGCAGATGACCAGGGTCTTGGGTTTGACCGGGGTGGGCACCGGGGTGGCGGTGACCGGCACATTGACGATCTGCGTCTGCACCAACACCTGGGTGACGGGCTGCGTCTGCGGCACCAACACCGTCACCGGCACCGGCACCGGGGTGGGCGCCGTCTGGCACGCGCCGAGCAACAGGCCGGCCAACAGGAAGCCGGCGAGGCATCGTCGTCTATTGCTCTGAGACATGGGTCCACTCCTCACAGTAGCACACCCCACCAGGTCGCTAAACAGCACGTTTGGCCGCTCGGCCTTACACCACACGAAGCCATTAAATAGCACGTTTGGCCGCTCGGCCTTACACCACACGAAGCCATTAAATAGCACGTTTGGCCGCGGCCAGCGTAGCGGATACGCCTGGGCAGGGCCAAACGCTGGGGCAGGCCGTTTAATTCAAGCCGGCGATTGATCCCAAAGCGACGCTTCGCAGAATCGCGCCTAGGCCCTTCGGCTTCGCTGCTCAGGACATCTTAGCAGCTTAGCCGGTCGGGAGGCCCATCCCCACAGGGGCGCTACGCAGTCGCGCACCTGCGGGCCGTATTAGCAAACGATTGCGGCCGCGCACAGGGTGACACGCAACGCGTTTCCTATTTGCACAACATGTCATGGCGTCGAAACACGCAACGCGTGCGCGCGGCTTGAACACTTAGGGCAAGCTTTTCAGCCGGCCGCCGGCCTACGCCGACGAAGATCGAATGTAGGACCGGCCGAAAATCGGCCACCACACGCACCTGGCGGTGGTGCAGGTGTCGGCGGCTGCACCCGAAATATAGCACGCATCCAGCCGGTTGGGCAAACAGTGTACAATGGCCGTCAGAACCGCTTTGAGGACCGCGCTTGGCCTCTGCCTCGACCACCCGTCGCCGTGTCGTCCTCGCCTCGCTGGCTGGGCTATTGTTTGTGTGCGCCGCGGCGGGCGGCACGGGCTGGTACGCGCTGCGCTGCAACCGGGCCGACTACCAAAATCGGGCCTCAGTTTCGTGGGTCAACCCCAGCGAAGAATACCTGTACGCCTGCGGCTCCGTCTGGCACAGCCTGGACGCGGGCAATGCCTGGGCCCAAATCCCATCAGTGGGCTTGCCGTTTTGGCTGCGCGATGGCCGCATCGCGATCGATCTCACACCTGGCCGACTGTACCTGGCGACGCTGCTGGCCGTCCCCAGCAGCCTGGATTGCCCGTTGTGCCCCCTGACCCGAGTGCAACCGGTCATGTACTTAAGTGAAAATGGCGGCCGAGTCTGGCGCGAGGCGCAGCGCTTCCCGGAAAGCCAGACGGGCATCACCAGCTTCAGATCGCTGAGCGCCGATCCGGATTATCCCAACTCGGGCTGGGCCATACTCGTCACCGGCGTGCGCGTGGTGTATTGGGCCACCAATAACGGAGGCCATTCGTGGCGCCTGACGTGCGAGGAACGTTTGGGCTTCATGTGCGACGCGCCCTCCGACTTCATGGCGGCGCACCGTGCCAAGTAGAATAGCACCTTTCACGGACAGATCTAAGTCGTCCGTCCTTCAGGCTTCCGCCTGGCACCACACGAGACTTAACCTTTGATTCCCATGAAACAAACACTCCAGTCCGTAGCCGCTGCCGGGGTTGGCCGCCCGCATCAGCACGTAGCTGCCTTCTTGGGCCAGCCGGGTAATTTGGGGCCGGCCGGTGAAACGGCCCTGCTCGCGCAGCCAGGCTTGCCAATCGGCGCTGACCTGCATCTGACAATCCTGGCATTGGCCGATGTCCTGGCCGGCCAGCAAAATCTGCAAGCCTTGCGTATACGGCGCTTGGGCGTCGCGACAGACAGACACGCGGTCCAGCGACACCACACAGTTGAGCCACACACCACTGTCGAAGTCGGCGACCACCACCACGGTTTGGTCGTTGCCCAGGTCAATATCGCCAAGCATCAGGCGATAGGCGCCCGATAACTTATCCCGCACGGCTACAATAGCGCTGTAATGCACGCCGGATTTCTGGCTGAGCGCGTCCAGGTCACCGGTGTAGCGGCGGCCGACCTCGATAACTTGCGCCACCTGTACTAACGGCCCGCGCAGAGGGCTGTTGACAATATCGTCAGCGGCCAAGCCCGCGCCGATGACGACCGGCATGGGTAGCAGCAACAACAGCCAGGCGCGCGCGCTCAGCCGCTGGGCGTTGAGTGCGCTTTGGATGCTCTCGAGCCGGTAATTCTGGACCAGGCTAAGGGCAATCATCAAGAGCACCGGAAAAAAACTGGCGATCACGAGCCGCGCTTGGGCCGTCTCATCAAACGCGTAGATAGGCAAGCCCCAGAAGCGCCGGTCGGCCAGCCAGGCCAGCAGGGTTCGTCCCTCAAAGGGCAAGTGGCCGGCGACGAGCATGGCTAAGCTGGCCGCGGCCAGCCAGATCAGCATGCTCAACAGCTGGTGGATGGAGTGGGCCGCCAGCCAACCGGCCAAGGCGCATACGACCAGAACGCCAGCCACGCCCATAAGTACAAGCGGGTAATAGAATGGTATGTGCGCCTGGCGCAGGCCGAGCATGTCTGGCCCCCAAATGCCGGCTGCCAGGGCCAAGCCAATCAGGCCACCTGAAAGCGCCCCGAGGCGCTGTTGAATGGCGTTTGGCTCAGGCATTCTGCCTGGCCCGCCTCAAGACTAGCCAGCCTGCTCCCAAAACGCCAAGCCCAGCCACGACGAACAGGCCAGCGGTGACGGGCAACCCGCCCGGACTACCTGCCGTCGCGGCAGGCGTGGGTGTCACCTCAGCGGGCGTCATGGCCGCGGCCGGCGCCGTGGCGGTCGCACCAAGAGGAATGCGCTGCGCGCTAGCCGAGTCGTTGATTGGCAAGGCGGCCACCGGGAGACCATGGCCGCGTAGCAAGAAAGCGGCGATGGCCCAATATTCTGCGGGCTTTAGGCTGCCCGGAGCCTGAAACGGCATGGCGTGGCTGATAAAAGTATACAAATCGGCAGCGGTGGCAAAGTGGTTCAGCGTGCCAGGGCCGACCAGGGCAGGGACTGTGTGCGGCAAGATAAACCCGTTTTGGTAGGGTGGGTCGCCATGGCAGCGGGATTTCCAACAATCTTGGTGGTCAAGCGGATACTGTGCCCGCCAGTCGTCCGTCAAGCCCTGGGCCTGGTCTCCGTGGCACGGCTGGCAATGCAGCCAGAAAAGCTGCGCGCCCAGATCGGCCTGGGTGGGATTGCTAACGGTGGGCGGGGCGGCCAGCCGGTCTACGGTCGGCGCGGCGGTCGGGCTGCCGGGCGGCGGCCCGGCGAACGCGCTGAAGGCCAGCCCAGCCAAAAGGAGAGCGGCGCCGGCCAGACCCAGGAGCACCAACGAGAAACGTCTGATCAACATCGAGAGAACGTTGGGGACCCATGTAGGGGCGTTCAGTTGAACGCCCCTACATGGGTCCCCAATGGCCGATCTGGGTCAATGAGGAAACGCTAGGCGCCGCGGCCGCGCATGCGCGGATCCATGATATCGCGCAGCGCGTCGCCGACCAGGTTCCAGCCCAGCACAAACAGGATCAGCGTCACGCCGGGAAAGACCACAATATACCAGTAAGTAGCGAGCGCCGGTATCCAATTGTTGGCGAAACTGATGAGCTGGCCCCAATCGGCATAGCCAACCTCGGTGCCGATGCCCAAGAAACTCAGGGCGGCAAAACCGATGACGATCGTGCCGATATCCAGCGAGCCCAAGATCAGGGTCGGGTAAATCGCGTTAGGAATAATGTGGCGGAACAGGATGCGGTCATCCTTGGCGCCGATGACCCGGGCCGCCGTCACAAAGTCGCGCTCGCGCACCGCCAGGATGTCACCGCGGATCACGCGAGCGTAGCTCATCCAGCCAAAGGCGATCAGCGCAATGGTGGCGGGCCAGATGCCTTTGCCGAGCACCGGTGTCAGCACGGCCGACAGGGTCAGCGCCGCCAGGATAAAGGGGAAAGCCAGGAAGACATCCGTGATGCGCATCAGGATTTCGTCGAGCCAGCCGCCGTAGAACGCAGAGAGGCTGCCAACCAGGATGCCGGTCAGCAAAGCGATGCCCTCGATAATGACGCCGACCTTGAGCGCGGTGCGAGTGCCCCAGACAATGCCGTAGAATATGTCCCACTGCCCGCTAGAGGTACCAAAGATATGAATCCATTGGTCCGTATGCATGATTGGCTGCCACCAGAAAGGCAGATCGGGCTGGCGCAATTGCCACAAGGTTCCCGGTGGTTTCGGTGTGGTACCAAAACCATCCCGGGGGATAGTATAGGGATTACTGGGATCAAGCGGCGGCGCAATGGCTGCCGCGAAGACTCCAACCAGGACGAAGAATAGGATGAGCACCAGGCCGGTAACCGACAGCGGGTTGGTCAACACTCCGCGCAAGATGCGGTACCACTCGGGCCCAAGCAGCGATTGGAGCCAGTTGACTTGGGTCGCCTGAAACATTTCATCCGTAGATAGCGGCGCGGGAGGTTGTGAGGTCGCGACAGCCATATCATGTTCCTTTCCAAGACAACTGGTTTTAGCCTAGTCGCACCCGCGGGTCGAGAAACGCATAAAGCACGTCGACGCCCAGGTTGGACAAGACCAGGACCAGGCCCGCCAGAAGCGTGAATGAGAGTACGGTAATGACGTCTAGTTGGCTGGCAGCGGCGGCAGCGGCCGAGCCCACTCCTGGAAAATTGAAGATGGTTTCAGTTAAGACCGCCCCTCCGAGTAATCCTGCAATCGTCAGCCCACCCAAGGTCGCCACCGGGATAAGGGCATTCGGACGGGCATGCTGGTTCACCACGTCCCGCTCGCGCAAGCCTTTGGCGCGGGCTGTGACCACGTAGTCCTGGCGCAGGGTCTCCAGCATCGACGAGCGCGTGACGCGCAAGAATTGCGCCCAGGAGACATAAGACAGGGTGAGGACCGGCAAAAACAAATGCCGCACGGCGTCAAGGAAGATGTCCAGCCTCAGATTGAGCAGCGAGTCGACCGTGAGCAGATAGGTATAGTTGTGCCAACTGGGACTGCGGATCACGGCGTTGGCCCAATCCGAGATACGACCGGGGGGAAACCAGCGCAAGTTTGCATAGAACAACATGAGCACCAGCAGCCCAAACACAAACGTGGGGAAAGAATAGCCCACGATGCTGAAGATGCGGGCGAACTGATCGATCGGGTTGTTCTGGTTCACGGCCGAGAGTACGCCGAGCCAGATGCCGATGGCCAGGATCGGGATCACGCTATAGACAGTCAATTCGATTGTGGCTGGGAAGCGGGCCTTCACCAAGTCAATCACCGGTTCCGAGGCGTAGCGCGAGTACCCAAAGTCGCCGCGCACGATTCCGCCGACAAGTTGGCCCGTCTCTGGATCAGGCCTTCCCACCAACCAGTGCCAATACTGCAGCGGAATCGGATCATTCAAGCCATACTTCAAAATAATGCCTTGGAGGGCTCCGGCATTCTTAGGAATGTCGCGGACATACAGTGCAGCACGGTCCACCGGCTGAAGGAACTGCAACATCCCAAAAATCAGCACCGTCACCCCAAACACCGTGACCGGCATGAGCAGCAAGCGGCGGATGATGTAATTGACCATATGCTTGACCCCATCGCTCCAGGCCTGGTGAACCAGGCATTCCAAGAACGGTCCGGAGCCTGGCCAATCGTCCCGGCGATTCGCCAGGCGCCGCGCGGCGCCTAAACCCCTTTGGACAAGATGTCTTTCCCCTGGCCCCCCTGCCTCAATCTTGCCGAGGCAAGATCGAGGGAAAGAGGGGCCAGGGGGTTAGGTCCAAACTAGCCCATCGCCTTACTGCTTAGAGAGGGCGTAGAAGTAGAAGGAGCTGTAAATCGGGTTGTGGAAGTAACCCTGTACCCAGCGTTGCTCGTAGTGCCGAGCGTTCTGGACAGAGAGTATGATGTCAGGCGCGGCATTGAAGAACGCCTGGTTAAATTGCTTGTAAATGGCCGCGCGCTTGGCGGGATCGGTCTCTTGCGCGCCCTGGTTGACGAGGTCGCCCAGTTGCTTGGTCAGATCGGCCGGCCAAGACTGGCTCTGGCCATAGGTGCCCGTGACGTAGGGCTCCAGCCAGTCATGCGGGTCGTGGATGTCTTCCAGCCAGCCCAGGAAGAACATACCCAGCCGTCCTGCGCGCTGTTCCCGCAGGAAGGTGGCCCAAGGCAGGCCGGTGATCTCGGCGACGAACTTCTTATTGACGCCTTGCAGATCCTGAGCCAAGATCTGGGCCGCGGTCTGGCGGAAC
>Ga0070730_10002580_pt1 | contig 16436 bp, 20 predicted proteins | sample Coa_R1_3_FD_66447 | JGI IMG/M metagenome (GOLD analysis project Ga0070730, IMG submission 66447) | Surface soil microbial communities from Centralia Pennsylvania, which are recovering from an underground coalmine fire - Coalmine... | ecosystem: Environmental > Terrestrial > Soil > Unclassified ...
GCGATGTGCCCTGGATCAATCCCTTCCTGGATGGTGCCGATGCCCTGGAGACGGCGATCGCGACCCTCGAGCGGATTGGACTCCTGGACGCCCGCGTCGCAGTGGCCGGACACGGCGGGGTCATCGCGGACGTGGCCGATTGCATCAAGAGGTCGCTGGAGCGACTCCGGCTCTGGCGGCAGGAGCCGGCACGGATGGCTTATCACGGGTCCCGGCGCATCTTCGGCTTTGCCCTCATGATCCATGGCGGATTTCACCGCTCCCAGCTGATGCCGTATCTCCAGGCCCGGCGTTGGGTCCGCGACTTTGCCCCCTTGGCCGGCCTTCCGTCCGAAGAGTTTGCAGAGCGGGTCGTCTCTGATCTCCTGCGGTCCGGCGCCGCCTGCTGGCAGGATGACCGACTCATCTCAACCGTGCCGCACAGCCGGGTCGGGTCGTAGAGGCAGCGCGCGAACTCAGTCGGAACGGTACGTGCACGTCCGGTCGCACGATCGTTCAAGACAGTCGGTATCGAGCGCTACTACCGTCCGATGTGTGACTCGACGGTCCTATTCGAAAGTCACCGAAATAGTGGAGGAGCGATTCATGGCAAAGACGGTCGGACCTTTCAGCCCATGGTGTCGGATCGGACAGACGATCGCCACGTCCGGTCAGATCGGCCTGGGCGAGGACGGGAAGGTGGTCGAGGGCGGCTTCGGGCCGGAGCTCGAGCAGACGCTCCGTAACCTCAGCAACGTTCTCGCCGACGCCGGTGTTACCAGAGAGCAGGTCATCAAAGTCAATGTCTACCTTGCCGACATCGCGGACTGGTCGGCCCTGAACGGTCCGTACGCCGAGTTCTTCGGCTCTCGGTTCCCGGCACGGACCGCCTTCGCGACGTCCACGCTCCCGCTCGGTGCTCGGGTCGAGATCGAGGCCTGGGCCGTGGTCGAGGAGACGCGCTGATCACGGTCATTCACCGGCTGTGGGTTTGATGCCTGACGGGTGCGGTGAGAGAACACGCATGGATCACGTAGATGTTCGGCAGCGGTTTGCCACACTGACCACCGCCCAACTGGCAGATGCGTGCATTCGCGCTCAGACACCGGTGCGCTGCGCCCCGGCGCTCTTGCATGCGGTTGTTCCAGGAAGCCGCCTGGCCGGACGTGTAACCCCTGCTCGACACGCCGGCAGCGTCGACATCTTCCTGGAAGCGCTGCAGGGGGCTGCTCCAGGCGACGTGCTGGTGGTCGACAACGGCGGACGGCTCGACGAAAGCTGCGTAGGCGATCTCGTTGTCCTTGAAGCCCACGCGGCTGGACTCGACGGCATCGTGATCTGGGGCCTGCATCGCGATACGTCTGAGATACGTGCGATTGGGCTGCCAGTGATAAGCCTTGGAGCGATCCCGACCGGCCCTCAACGTCTCGATTCACGTCCTGACGGCGCGTTGGAGCGTGCGACCGTGGGAGATTGGACCGTGGACAGAGAGGATCTGGTCCTCGCCGACGACGATGGGGTGCTTTTCGTTCCATTGGCCGTCACAGCGGATGTCTTCACGCTCGCAGAGACGATCCGTGACACTGAAGCGCGCCAAGCCGAGCGGATGCGTGGAGGCATTTCCCTGCGCAACCAGGTTCGGTTTGATACCTACCTTGCTGAGCGCCAAAGGACGCCTTCGCTGACCTTCCGGGATCATCTGCGAGAAGTCGGCGGCGCCATTGAAGTATGAGCACGCATCACATGCTCGCGGCCGCCGCATGAGCCGTCGCGTCTCGCACCTCATCGCGGGTTGGCGCACCGAGCTCCCTCGCCCCGTGCTCATCCTTCAAGCCGGAAACGCCCTCAACTACTTCGGTTTCGGGCTCGTTCTTCCCTTCGAGATCATCTATCTGCACCAGTTACGTGGCTTCTCAACGTCGACAGCCGGACTGGTTCTCGCGGCGACCGCGGGGATGGGCGCGATCGCCGCCCCGCCGACGGGCGGGCTGCTCGACCGGTACTCCGCCAGAGCGATCTTGGTCGCCGGACTCCTGGCGAGCACCCTGGGCTACGCCGGCTTCGCCTACGTAGACAGCCCGTGGCAGGCATTTGCCTGTTCGATCGTCAGCGGAGCCGGAATCGGCGCCGCAAACACGGCCAACCGGACGTTGACCATCAGGTTGGTCAAGCGCGAGCAGCGAACGGCCGTCTTTGCGCTCAACCGCGTCTCGGGCAACTTCGGTATCGGCGCCGGCGCGACCGTGGCTGGCTTCATCGTCGCATCCGCACAGCGGCTCAGCTCGTTCCAAACCCTGTATCTATTCGACGCCGTCACCTACGCCGCGTTCGCGCTGGTCGTGCTCGCTGCCGTACCGGGCCCGCGAGCCGAGACCGTCGCAGCGACAGACGCCAATGGAACCGGCTTTCGCGCCGTCGCTCGAGATCGGCTCTTCCTCTCTGTGATCGCGGCCAACATCGTGCTCGTCGTCGTCGGCCACACGTTCTTCTCCAACATCCTGCCGCCATTTGCAAAGAGCCACACACCGCTCGGCCCCGCCGCGATCGGGATCCTGGTGCTCGTCAACACGTCCTTCGTCGTCATCGCGCAAATCCCTGCGGTGCGCGTGGTGGCACGGATGCGACGCTCACACGCTTTCGCCGCGGCAAGCGCGCTTTTTGCGATCAGCCTGCTCGGAGTGCTGCCCGCGACGCTCATCCACTCGGAGCTCGCCGCGACCAGTCTTCTCGTCGGCGTTGCGATCGTCTTCGCAATCGGCGAATGCGTACACACCAACGTTCTCGGGCCACTGGTCGCGGACATGGCTCCAGCTCATCTGCTCGGCCGCTACCTGTCTCTCTACAGTCTGACCTTCTCCATCTCCTTGGCCCTTGGCCCGGCGATTGGTGGCCTTCTGCTGCAGACCTCGCCAGACGCCATCTGGTGGGGTGGCGCGCTTGCCGCGGTGCTGGCCGGAGCAGTCCTGCTTCGACTCGGCGGCCGTATTCCCGACCCGCTCCGCGAAGCACAGTCAGGTCTTGGGGCGGCGCCAGAGGCCGCGTGAGGTCCTGCCAGGCGTCCAGTCGCACGATCGTTCAAGACAGTCGATAGCGAGAACTACTACGGTCCGATGCATGACTCAACGGTCCTATGCGAATGGCCGAAACGGGAGAGGTGAATGAGTGCCTATGTCTCGGTCGTCTGATCTGGCTGACGAGTACGACGCGGTGATGGCCGACGTAATCGCGGTTGCCGGCGGCTGTTCGCAGGCAGACTGGACGACGAGCTGCGTAAACGAACAGCGGTCTGTTGGAGTCGTGTTCGACCACATCGCAGAGTTGAATCCAGAAGTGGTGCGTTGGGTCCAGGAATTCCTCAACGGCCGCCCGGTCGATTTGACCCTCGAGACCGTGGCGCAGCGCAACGCAGAACACGCCCGCAGGGCCGGCGCGCGGCTGCGAGGCGAGACTGTTGCCGACCTGAAGGCCGGCTCAGCCCGCACCTCCGAGTTCATACGTTCGCTGACCGACGAGCAGCTGGAGCTGACTCAGGATTTCGCCTGGGCAGGCACGCAGAACGTCGGCTGGGTGGCCGGCGCAGCTGTCCGCCATCCAAAGGGCCACCTCAAAAGTATCAAAGAGGCTCTGGGCCGTTAGCTCTGTCCGCCGGGCTCACGAGCGCCGACCGCCATCAGCAGCGACGGCAACCGTCCGCGTCATGAGTCACTTCGCAGCTACTCGCTGATTTCGCCCGCCCTCGATCACGTTCAGAGGCTTGTGCTTCGGCCACATCCGGCTGGCTGCGAACAGAAGCAGAAAACCGAACAGCACGGCCAGCACCCGCTGCGGACTGGCAAGCGCGAGGAACGCACCCGCGAGCGCCGTCGGGATTCCCGCCACGCCTATCCACGCAGCAGTGCGAACGTCGACATTGCCGCGGCGGAAGTGCGTGTAAGCGCCGACGGCGGCGGTCGGCAGAATGGCAACGAGCGAGGTGCCTTGCGCGAGGTGGTGGCTCAGACCAAAGCCGATCACCAGCGTCGGAACGATGAAGATGCCGCCCCCCACGCCCGTGATTCCGCTCAGCGTTCCGATCAACAGGCCGGCCGCCACGATCAGGCCGTACTGCCATACCGCGAGCTGCATCGGCACCGAGTGCTGGCCGGTCAGCATCACCCCTGGCAGGAGGCCGCTCACGATCTCGTCGGCGGCGACGATCAGGAGCACGACTGCGACAACGATCCTCAGCGTGTGCTTGGCAACCCGTTCGATCAGTCGTGCTCCGAGGTAAGCGCCGACAGTGCTTCCGATCACAAGGAATAGGGCCGCCTCGAAATCTACTTGACCCGGGACGCGCCCGAAGTAGTAGGCGCTGGCACCCACCAGCGCGATCGGGAGGATCGCCGCCGGCGACGTGCCGCTCGCTCGGTGGGGGTCGGTCCTGGACCACAGGATCTGGAGCGGGACGATCAGAAAGCCGCCGCCGACTCCAAGAAGACCGCTGGCGAGGCCGGCGATCGCACCGATCCCAGCGTCGACCCGAACCCTGGAGCGCGAGGAGCTACTGATCGTTGGCTCGCATGCGCGCGGCCGGCCGTCCGGCCACCGGCGGGGCGCACAGCTCCATCGGCCGCGTGGGGCCTGGTCCGGATCGGAGGATTTCGTCGAGCCGAAGTTGGGCACGGATTTCACGCTGGTCCGACTCGGTCGGCTGCCACGGATAGTCGCGCGGCGCCTCACTGGGACGCCAGCTCCCCATCGGTCTCGTGCAGCCAGGTTCTCCTCCGGCCCCGGGGCAACCGTTGGTCATGAAGGCGAAACCCTGGGCGATGGTCGCCTCCACCAGCTCACGTGGGGCGCTGATGGAGACCAGCGCGCCCCGGTCGTCATAGCCGAAGGCGCCGGCGTCTAAGCCGACTTCCTCGAGCAGGAACTTGGCCAGCTGAATCCGGCGCCATCGGGTCAGGTCGGACTTCGGGTGGGTGCCCATGCGGGAGTCCGGCTCCGGGTTGAAGCAGAAGAGATAGGAGTGGATCTGGCGGTCGAGCAGTCGCTCGAAGATGGCCATCAGGTCGCTGTCGGCCTCGCCGAGGCCCACGAGGGTGTGGCAGTTGACGTGCCACGGTCCGTAGATATCTCGGGCGGCGTTCACGATCCGCCAGTACTGCTCCCAACGCAGGCCACCCTGGGGCACATCGGTGCGTATCGAACGGAAGAGGTCCTCGGTCACCGCGTCGAGCCCGATCCCGATGATGTCCGCGCCCGCCTCCTTGAGCGTTTTCAGACGGTCCTCGTTGAGCGTGGGAGGCGCGACAAGGAGTGAGAGCGGAGTGGCGACCCCGGCGCGGATGCGCTTGGTGATCTCGAGCGTGTCCCGATAGGAGTGGCCGTGCGTCACCATCGAGATGCACAGCCGGGTGAGGCGGTCTTCGTATCGGGCCAGGCGGCGCACCAGCTCATCGGTTTCGACCAGCGGCCACTCCACGCGGATGAAGGACTTGTCCTCGTATTGGCCCGGCCGGGTTCGCGCCAGGCCGCAGTAGCCGCAGTCGGACAGGCAACCCTCGTCGTAGCTGAGGAGGAGATTGATTCCACCAAAGTCGAAATCGCGCGTGAAGCGTCCCGATTTGAAACGTAGGGCGACCGCGCTCGCATAGCTGATGCGCACCCAATCCGGGCTGCGCCGCGGCTCAACTGCCGGCTGAACGACGGGAAGGAGGGTCTTCATTGCTCTGGGAAGTAACACGAGCCCTCGGCGCGAACGGGGTGCGCCTCGCGCTCTCGGTCAAGCGCTCTGGTGGTCGCCTGCCAGATGGCCTCAGCCACCGCCGGAGCGGGAACTCCAAGATCGCTCGGGCCCAGCTCGCGCTCGCACACCGCCGTGATCTGGGCGGGCTCCGCGGGTGACCAGCGAAGCGCCGCCTCCAGGCGGGAGACGCCGGCCGGCAGGGTGTTGAAGTCGCCGGCAACCAGCAGGCTCTTGATCGTGTCCCCATGGACTCCGACGTATACGCGTACGAAGCCTTCGGGAGTCTTCAGTCCGGCGGTGCCACGGGCATCCGCCAATGGGCTGCGCTGGTGCATCCATTCGTCGTTGGCATACTTCTCGCCGACGAGCGCTTCTCTGCGCTCTCGTTCCGAAACCTCCATCACATCCGGGCACACCTCAAGTCCAAGCGCAGTCGCAAACCCGGCGCGGATCTCGTCGCGGATGTCGAGCGCGGTGACCGTACGACCGAGCTCACCAGACACTGTCGTCACCCGGTCGGCGACGCGCTCGACGGCCTTGTCCGACAGCTTGGCGCCTGGGATCTTCAGTACCTCGAGCATCAGCGGGATGTCGAGGTCGGCGAGCAGGCTGGTGTGGAAGAGCAGGGCTCCCTGGTCATCGATGTAAAGGCCCAGCCCCGCGATCTTGCGACCTCCAACCTCCAGATCGTTCTTCGACCTGAATCCGGCGTCGATGCCCAGGCGGGCCAGACCGGCCACGACACCATTCGCGTAGCGGCGCAGCAGGTCCTTGGGCGCGATCCCGGCGGGGGCTCGCGTGCACACCGCAACCCCAAGCTGGCCCGCTCCCATCAGGATCGCGCCGCCACCGGTTGGACGGCGCCCGTGCTGCACGCCCCGCGCGGTGCAGGCTTCGAGGTCGACCTCGTCCTCCAGGTTCTGGTAGCGGCCGACGAGCGCGCAGTGGGAGCGATACGTGTAGAGGCGAAGCGTGGCCTCGTACCTCGACTGGTGGTCGCGCCCGTACGAGAGCATGAGGGCCTCGTCAGCCGCAAGACCCACGGCTGCTCCCACCCCCTCGTCGGCCAGATAGCGCCAGGTGCTCATGCGTTGGCCCATGTCAGTGAGCAGCAGTACTCATACAGAGCAGGTTCGAGGCCACGCTCGCGTGCGTATTCGATGGCGCCGTCGGCCGGGTAGGCGATTCCGTTGAGGCCGTGGTCGATCGCTGCGCGGTCCATCTCCTGCTTCATCCTCCCCATCGGCCGCCCACAACCCAGATTGACCTTGGTGTCAGGCATGGCTTGCCGCGCGGTGGCGAAGAACTCGATGACGTCCTCGAGCGGCGGCGGCTTGAGGTGCGCCATAGGAGTTCCGACCAGCGGCGTCAGGACGACCAGGATGAGGGTCGAGACCGGATAGCGCCGGATCATCTCCAGCGCTCTCCACTCCCCGACCAGCCGCGCGTAGTGGAGGCCGAGGACGATGTGCGGGATGATCCGCAGCCGATGCTCCGCGAGCAGCGCAAGCGAACGCTCGAAATCGTCGGCGGTCAGGTCAAGGTGGTAGACCTCGCGGATGGTCTCGTCGGCACCGATGATGTCGAGCATCACCCCGTCGACCCCGGCTTCCACGAGCCCCGCGGCGAGGCGCGGCGAGACGACCCCGGAGTGAACGATGACGCGCATGCCCAGCTCATCACGCACGCGACGCATTGCGTCGACGTGAGGGAGGAGTGGCACGCCGCCTGTGCGGTTGGACCCGCCTGAGACCAGGATCCCCTCCGTTCCCGAGGCGTGCAGGCGCTGAGCGGTGGCGAAGAGGTCCGTGTCGTTCTGCAGCGTGACCATCCCTTCGAGAACGTGCGCCTTGCAGTGGTCGCACTGGAGAGCGCAGGCGGTGCCCGTGACGCTGATGGGCAGGAACCTGTTGTGTTTCTGCGGCCGCCACTCGGCAGTCTGCCAGCGCTTCAGACCCGGGGCGTAGAACTCCATCGCGTTGCCGAAGCGCTCCCTGCGAAGCTTCAAGCCGGCGGTCTCGTTGACAACGATGCTCATTCGGCCACCGCGCCCTGCTGTTTGAAGCGCTCGATCTCGGCGGCAAACCATCTCCGGACGTCGTCCTCGCCGGTCAACAGCTGATCCAGCTCAGAACCGTCGGTCATCTCGAGCTCGACCAGCCACGCCGCGTTGGGATCCTCGTTGAGGACGCCCGGCCTGTTCAAGACCTGAGCGTTGCGGCTGCGAACGACACCCGAAAGCGGCGCCTGGAGCGGACCGACAAACTTCGCCGCCTCGACGTTACCGAAGGGCTCCCCCCGGTTCACGTGCGCGCCCACATCGCCCAACGAGACCTCGACGATGTCCCCGCTGGTCTCGCGGCCCAGGGGATCGAACCCGACCCGAACCCACCCCGTACCGGGCTGGAGTTCTACCCATAGGTGGCGATCGGCGTCGTAGTAGCGATCGACGCGAAGCCGGTAACCGCCAACCTCCGACCAGCTTTCAGGCACCGACGGGCTCCTCGACCTCGCGCCGCACCTCGAACGAGCCGTCGCCGGCGACGACGAGCCACACGCCCGCGCGGACCTTGACGGTGCGGACTGCGGATGGCTTCGGCTCGGGCCCGCGAAGCCATGAATCCTGCGTGAAGCGTTGTTCCCAGTCCTGGATCTCGCGACCTTCGGCGGCGGTCACCACGTCTGCGGCCGGCCGAGCGCCAAGGGCGTGAGCGAACGCTTCGATGAGTGCTGCCGCCGCTTGCTCAACGGTGGCGTTCACGCCCTCCGCCTCGAGGGAGGAGACGTGGCGGCGCATCAAGCGCAGAAACTCGGCCCGCGCGCCTTCTGGCAGCGCCAGCACCCTCGCCATGAGCTCGTGCGGGAATCGAAAGATGACGTTGCCGACGACGGTGACCGCTTCGCCGATCCGGCCGGCGCCGGTTCCGCTCAGTTTGCGGTCCTCGACCACTATCTCGTTGACGCATTCCAATCGTGCGTCGAGGCCGAGAGTCCGCAGCGATTGCGCGGCCGGTTCGAGCAGCTCCTTGTAAAGGCGCTCGACCGACGCCGGCGCGCTTCTGGCCGGCATCGTCACCTGGAAAAAGAGCTGATCCGAGTCGCAGTAGACCGGCCCGCCCCCGATCTGGCGTCTGAACACCGGGAAGCCCATCTCCGAGCAGGCGACCAGGTCCAGCTCGCTCAGCCGCCGATGCAGGCCGATGCATACGTACGGATTCGCCGGCCGGCAAAGGGACAGCACCGGCCGGTCGTCAGGCTGCATGGCGGAGGCGATGCCGTGCCACAGGCTCTGCGAGCGCGCCGGCGGCACGCAGCCTGCGTCGATCACTCGCAGCTCCGGCAGCAGGCTCATCTGACCTGGATCACCGGAAGGCGGCGGAAGGCGCGGATGCTGATCTGAGCCGCGAGCTTCTTTGCAAGCTCCTGGAAGGCAAGCTGCTGGGGGCTTCCGGCAACCGCGGCCGCGGGTCTGCCCGCGTCCGCGCCCTCGCGGATCTCGTCGTCGAGGGCAAGCGCGCCGAGGAACGGGATTCCGAGCTCTGCTCCGGCGGTCTCGGCCCCGCCGGTTGAAAACGGGTGGTGACGCCGGCCGCACTCGCAGTCGTAGTAGCTCATGTTCTCGATCAGGCCGAGCACGGGTACGTTCAGCTGGCGGAACATCGCGGCGGCCTTGACCGCGATGTCGACGGCCATCCGCTGAGGGGTGCAGACGACCGCGACGCCCGTCAACGGGACTGCCTGGGCGAGGCTCAACGAGGCGTCGCCGGTACCCGGGGGCAGGTCGATCAGAAGGTAGTCCAGCTCGCCCCAGGCGACATCGCTGAGCATCTGCGTGACCACCTTCCCGACCATCGGACCGCGCCAGACCACGGCATCGCCACCCGATTTCGTGAGGATCGCCATCGAGATGAGGTCGACGCCGTGGGCGCGGACCGGCAGCAGCTTCTCGGTCTCGGTGTCGATGCCCGGCCGTTCGGCGGTGCCCATGACGGCTGGGATGCTGGCTCCGTAGATGTCCGCGTCGAGCAAACCCACTCGAGCTCCTTCCGCGGCCAGCGCAACGGCCAGGTTGGCGGTCACCGTTGACTTCCCCACGCCACCCTTGCCGCTGGCGATGGCGACCAGGTTCTTGACACCCGGCAGCAGACCCGCCCCGCCCGGGTTCGTCGGCCGTACGTTGGAGGTCATCCTGACGTCGACCTTGGTGACACCGGGCAGCGCGCCGACCAGCTCGTGGGAAGCCTTCTCGAATTGAGCCTTGACCGGACAAGCCGGTGTGGTCAGTTCGAATGTGAAGCTGACCGTGCCGCCGGTGATCGCGAGGTCCTTGATCATGCCGAGGGACACGACGTCTCGGCCGAGGTCGGGATCGCGCAGCGAAGAAAGTACCCGCAGGACATCGTCGCGCGTGGCCATTCCCGCCATCAGAGGTGGTAGCCCTGCTCTTCGAGCAGCTCCTCCATGACGTCGCCGAGGATCATGTGGAGGCCCGGGTCGATGGCTTTGATCATGTCCAGGACGCCGCTCAGGTGCCAGATGACGTAGAGCTCGGTCAGCGTCTTGTCGTCAACGTCCCAGGCCGTGCTCGTGGTGTGCAGCGTCTCGGGCGGCAGCGCCTTGCGCCAGAGCTGGAGGTGGCCTGAGATCTCCTTCGTGTCAGGCCCCCAGTCGGGGAACGCCTCCGGCTGGATCATGTCCGGCGAGACCTGCGTCCCGGTGCCCATGATCTTGTAGATGATCCGGCCGTAGCCCTCGAGCGCCTCCTTCGCGGTGTGCAGTCCGTTCTTGACCGCGACCTCGCGCATGATGGTGATGACTCCGCCCGGGTTGTTGCCCCGCGGGCAGCGCAGGCACGAGAAGCACTGCGAGCAGTCCCAGACGTCCTTGTTCATCTGCTCCCACACGAGCTCGACGTCTTGACGGGCGACCGCCTGCGTGATCTTGCGCGGGCTGAAGTCGTAGAAGCGCGCCGACGGGCACGCGGCGACGCAGATGCCGCACTCGTAGCACCCTTTCATAAACTCTGGGAACCGCGAGTCGGCTTCGACCTCCGCCAGCATCCGCTCCTTGAACTCGCTGGTCGCCTCCGGGACCTGGGTGGGTGAGGGCATCTACTTCTGGCGCTTGACCAGGAACTTCATCAGCTTGCCTTCCTGCTCGAACCCGAGCATGTCGTGGCCCATCCTCCGGGTCCAGGTGTCCATATCCGGCTTCGCGCCGGGGTCGTCGGCCAGCATCAGCAGCGTCTGTCCGATCTCGATCTCCTTGATCGCCTTGGAGATCTTCAGGATCGGCATCGGGCACAGCATGTGCTGGCAGTCCAGGGTCTTGTCGGCGGCTGCGAGCGTCATCGTCTTTCCTCCTGTTTGTTGGCCAATGGCGAATTTGAGTTCGGTCCGAGGAGCCGAGACCAATCGACCGGCTCTCCTTTCATGAAGGCCCGTTTGACCCACCCCGGTGCGAGCTGCCAGCAAGCCGTGCACACCTTCTTGCCGGGCTCGACAGGGTTGACCTGGCACAGCATGCAGAGCCCTTCAGTCGGCACAGCGGTAGCACCTCAGCTGATCGCGATCGATACGCTCCCGCATGGCGGCGAAAGCTTCCCGGCCGGGCACGAGCCGCACGCGTTCTTCCTCGAGCGCGGTCGGTCTCAACCTCACGAGCCAGCCGGCACCGTATGGGTCGCGGTTGGCGACGAGGATGTCTTCGGCAAAGGTCGCCTCGTTGTTGGCCACGACCTCGCCTGACAGCGGCGTAGGGAACGGTCCCACCCACTTCGCGCTCTCGACCGTAGCTGCGCTCTGCCCAGAGCGCAGGACCTTGCCCGGCGCCTTGAACAGGATGCTGACCACCTTGCCTGCCTTGGTCTGGGCGATGTCGGTCATGCCGAGGGTCACCGTGCCGTCCTCCTCGAAGCGGGCCCAGACATCGCGGTCGATGTCGTAGGCAAGGTCCGGCGGAACCCAACAACCCTGGTAGACCTGCTCTGGAATCTCCATCTGATCACGTCCCGCAGTCAATGCCCTCCGCGACCAGCAGAGAGCGGTAGGCCTCGACTCCCTGCTCGCCCGTGACGAGGTCCTTCACCTCTTCGTCCCAGTTGCTCGGCTTCAGCTTCACGATCCAGTTGGCGTACGGATCCGCGTTCAATGCGGTGGGGTTCTCCTGAGGGAGGTCGTTGACCGCCGTTATCTCGCCCGACAGCGGGCTCGGGATCGGTCCAACCCACTTGGATGATTCGACGGTGCCGGCGCTCTGGCCGCGCGTGATCGTTCGGCCGACTTTCTTCGGCGTGACCACGATGATCTTTCCGGCGAGCTTCTGGGCGGGGTCGGTCATGCCGACTCGCGCCGTGCCGTCCTCGTCCCGCTTGACCCAGACGTGCTTGTCCACCTGGTAGAGCAGGTCTTCTGGGATGTTGCAGTTGTTGACGGTCGTCATCGCGTCACCTCTGAATTGACCTGCGCTTGCGACTCGTCGTGAGTCTCCCAGTGGTAGAGGAGCAGGTCGTAACCGACCATGCGTATCTCGTCGGCGAACTTGTCGAGGAATGCCTGGTCCCGCCCACGCGGATTGACCTCGCGCGTGATCCCTTCCGAGCAAAGGGGACAGTTGACGTCGAAGAACATGCGATCGCCGTCGTGCCGAGTCTGGAGGCTGTCCTTGTGCGACTGAACCATGTGCGCGTGCAGCTCGTGCCGCGTTCCCGTCTGTTCGCAGAATGGGCATCTCACCGCTCGGGCTTTGCCTCTTCCACCGCGGATTCGAAGAGCCTCATCAGCTCGACCAGAAGCGCGGTCGGGCGCATCGAATCCGAGGCCGGATCCCAGGTGGCGAGCCCCGCCCTGGCGAGCTCGTCGCCGGCTTGGACGACATCGCCGGCGAGGATCCGGCGGCCTGACTCATAACCGACGCGAGTGCTGAGCGCCCGCAGGGCCCCGAGCAGGACCGTCTCGGCGTCAGGCTCGCCGACGACGTGAGGCTTCGACTCGGACGAGTCCTCAAGCGCGCGAAGGCGCGCATCTGTGCGGGCAAGCGAGAGCACTCGCTCGGTGAGCGCGTCTCCCAATGCGCTGTGGTCGAGCTTGTTCATCCCACCGCCACCAGGTGAGGGTCGAGCGCCATCTCGACCAGCTCGATGATGTCCTTGACTTCGATCCGATCTTCCATGCCGAGTGCCTGGACGGCGGCGGTGTACATGACCACGTCCTTGGGGCAGGCGACGACGAAATACTTGGCATCACCGAGGGCGACCGCTTCCTTGATGCGGTTCTCGCTCGGCCGCTCCTTGATGCCCTTGTCATCCATCCATATCCGCCCGCCGCCGGCGCCGCAGCAGAAGCTGTTCTCGCGGCAGCGGCCCATCTCGTGCACGCGGACCATCAGCTTCTTCATCACCTCTCGCGGAGCGTCGAAGCCGTTGTTGTAGCGGCCGAGATAGCACGGATCGTGGTAGGTGGCCACCGCACCGATAGGACCCGCAAGCCTCAGCTTTCCGCTCTCGATCAGCTCGAGCAGCAGATGTGTGTAGTGCATGACCTTGTAGCTGGCGCCAAACGACCGGTACTCCTGGCCGAGTGCGTTCAGGCTGTGCGGGTCGGTGGTCATGATGCGGTTGAACCTGCACTTGGAGAGCACGTCCACGTTGTGCTGGGCCAGCATCTCGAACAGGCCCTCCTCACCGACGCGGTGGACGTCGTTGCCGCTGTTCCGCTCCGACTCGTAGAGGATCCCGAAGTCGACCCTGGCCTCGTGGAGCACACGTGCGACGGCCTGGGTGTGGCGCTGGACCCGCGGGTCGTAGGACGCGAAGTCGCCGACGAACCAGAGCACGTCGACCGGCTCCTTGCGCGCGTCCTTGATCGGGAAGCCGAGGTCTTTGGTCCACTTCGCGCGCATGCGCTCTGACTGGCCGAACGAGTTGCCATACTGGGCGAGGCTGGCCAGCGTGTCCTGCAGCTTCGGCTCCATGCGGCCAAGCTCGACGAGCTGACGCCGCATGTCGACGATCTTGGGCACGTGCTCGATGTGCAGCGGGCAGACCTCCATACACGCGCGGCACGTCGTGCAGGCCCACAGTGTTGCGTCCTGGATCGATCCGCCCAGCAGCTCGCGATGGCCATTCCCATGCTTGATGTGACCTCCGATGCCCTCCTCATCGAGCAGCGCGTCGCGCAGGTCCATGATCAGGAGCTTCGGAGAGAGCGGCTGGCCGGCCGCGTGGGCCGGACAGACCGCCTGGCAGCGGCCGCACTCGGTGCACGCGTAGAGGTCGAGCTTCTGCTTCCACCCCAGTTGCTCCACGTCCTTGAGGCCGATCGAAGGCTTGGACAGGTCGGCCCTCGGCAGAACGCCCTTCGGCGAGAGGTCCCTGAAGAAAACGTTGGGGATGCCTACGAAGATGTGCAGGTGCTTCGACGTTGGGATGTAGGCGAGGAAGCCGAGGATAGCCAGCACGTGCGTCCAGTAGAAGAACTCCGCAACTGGCTTCGCGGCCGCGCCATGCAGCCCGAACAGCCCGAAGAACCCGGCCAGCGCCGAGCTCACCGGCCGCCACGATGCCGAAGGATCGCCGCCTGAGGCGACGCGGAACGTGTTCTGCATCAACATGTCGAACACCACCGCGAAGATCAGCAGGAGGACGATCGTGGCGTCACGCTCGTTCGACCCTTTGAACCGCGCCGGGCGGCGAACGTAACGGTTGAACGCGGCCATCGCCAGGCCCGCGATCACGATCACGTCGAACAGGTCCTGCACGAGGGCGATCCAGGTGTGCCCGCCGATCGGAGCGAGGCTGAACCCTGGAACGAAGCCTTCTCCGAAAGCCTGGACGATGGCCGTGAAAAGGACCACGAAGCCGCTGAAGATCATCAGGTGGAGCACGCCCGAGTAGGGGATCCGGAGCAACCGCGTGTGGAGCCCGATGTTGGTGACGACGCCCCACAGCCGCCGCGGGATGTGGTCGAACCGGTTCTCCCACGGCGAGCGGAAAACGGGACGGAGGAGCAGGTAGAACCGATAGCCCGCCCACGCCAGCGTGGCCACGGTCAGGATCGCCAGGACGATCGTCTTGGCCGGCATCTCCTACCCGGCTTTGGCCTTCAGACGCTCGGTCAGGGCCGGCAGCAGATCGAAAAGGTCGCTGGTCGTCCCGAAATGTGCAACCTTGAAGATCGGTGCGTTGGCGTCAGAGTTGACGGCGATGATGAGGTCCGCGTCGCGCATCCCCTCGAGGTGCTCGGGCGCTCCGGAGATGCCGACCGCGAAGTAGAGCTTCGGCTTGACCGTCATGCCCGACTTTCCAACCTGTCGCGCCTTGGGCAGCCAGCCGCTGTCGCACACCGGTCGCGAAGCCCCCACCTCGGCGCCCAGAGCCTGGGCCAGCTCCTCCGCCAGTTCCAGGTTCTCGGGTCCGCCGATGCCGCGGCCGACGCTGACGATGCGCTCGGCCTTGGTGATGTCGACGCCTTCGCCCGACGGCGCCGTGGCGCCGGCGAACCGGGTGTGCAGCGACGACAGCGAGGCAGGAGGTCCCATCGTCTCCTGCGCGCCTTTGCCTCCGCTCTTTCCGGCCGCCTCGGGGAATGAGCCTCCCACCACCGCGAACACGGCCGGGGCCTCCGTCCGCGTGGTGGCGATGATCTTGCCGCCGTAGAGCTGGCTGTGGGCAACCACTGCTGCGCCATCGGCCTCGAGGCCGAGGCAGTAGGAGACCAGGGGGCGGCCTGTCGCAGCTGCGGCACCCGCGGCGAGGTCGATGCCGACGCTGGTGTTGCCAATCAGGACGACCTGCGGGTTGCGCGCGCGGATCGCCTCGGCAAGCACCGCGACGTGCGCCTCGGGCAGGTACGGCGAAAGGGCCGGGTGATCGACGCGAATCACCATGTCGGCGCCGCCGAGCTCGGAAGCGAGGTCGCCGCCGCCGGCCACCAACGCCTCCACGTCACCTCCGAGTCGGGCCGCGAGCGTGCGCGCCGCGCCGAGGAGCTCGTATGTGATCGGCGCCACCGCGTCACCGGAAGTCTCGACGTAGACCAGAACGTTGCCCATGGTCAGGCCCTCACCAGGCCGCGCTCTGCGAGCAGTGCGGCGATCTTGTCCGCCACATCGGCGGGGCTTCCGGTCAGCATCTCGGCCCCACGTCCGCTCTCGGGTTTGGCGAGCCCTGACACGGCGGCCCCGGCCACCGTCTCACCGGCAGAAGCCGTCACGGTTTCCAGCGGGCCAGATGCCATCGCCTGGCGCAGCTTGGTGACTGGAACGTAACGAGGCGGCTGCGGCGCGGCTTGCACGCCGAGCACCGCCGGAAGGTCAACCTCGAGCGTGGCCATGCGGCCGCCGGAGTACTCCTGGTGGACGCGCACCGCCTCGCCCGCGGGTTCCACTCCGCTGACCACGCTGACGTGCGGCCAGCCCAGCGCCGCGGCGATGAAGGGAGCAGCCTGGCCGAACAGGTCGTCGGCGGCCTGCACGCCAGTCAGGACCAGATCGCATTCGAGCTGCTTGATCGCCGTTGCGATCGCCGACGCTGCTCGCCTCGCCTCGAGCAGCTCATCGCCCGCCTCGACCCTGACGGCCCCATCCGCGCCGCGTGCCTTGGCCGCATACAGAACCTGGTCGATGCCGTCGGCGGCTATGGCGATGGCCGTGACCTTGGCGCCGCTCGACTCCTTCAACAGGATGGCCTGCTCAAGAGCGTGATCGTCGAACTCGTTGAGCTTCATCTTCA
>Ga0070730_10002581_pt1 | contig 16436 bp, 15 predicted proteins | sample Coa_R1_3_FD_66447 | JGI IMG/M metagenome (GOLD analysis project Ga0070730, IMG submission 66447) | Surface soil microbial communities from Centralia Pennsylvania, which are recovering from an underground coalmine fire - Coalmine... | ecosystem: Environmental > Terrestrial > Soil > Unclassified ...
TTATATCCGATCGTCAGCCATGTCCTGCGCGACCTGGACCAGCGTCCGGGTCGCGGCGCCCGTGCCGCCCTTCGGGGTATACCCATGCGGGCCGCTTTCGTTGAACGCCGGGCCCGCGATGTCCAGGTGCGCCCAGCGGACGCCACTGGGCACGAACTCCTGGAGGAACAGCCCGGCGACCAGCATCCCGCCGGCCTTGTCCGAGGGCAGGTTGGCCAGGTCGGCCACCGGCGAGTCGAGGCCCTTGCGCAGCTCGGCCGGCAGCGGCATCGGCCACATCGCCTCACCGGCCCGGCGTGCGGCGTCCACCACCGTCTCCCGGAGCCCGTCGTCGTTGGACATCACCCCCCCGACCAGTGGCCCGAGCGCGACGATCTGCGCGCCGGTCAGCGTCGCGACGTCGATGATGATGTCCGGGGAGTCGGCGGCGGACGCGACGAGCGCGTCGGCGAGCACCAGCCGCCCCTCCGCGTCGGTGTTGGTCACCTCGACGGTGGTGCCGCCGAAGATCGTCAGCACGTCCGAGGGCCGCTGCGCGGTCCCGCTGGGCATGTTCTCGGCGATGGCCAGGTAGCCGACCACCCGCACGGGCGGCCCCAGTGCGGCGATCGCCTGCATCGCGCCGAGCACCGCGGCCGCGCCGGCCATGTCCGACTTCATCGACTCCATCGACTTGGCCGGCTTGAGCGACAGGCCGCCGGAGTCGAACGTGATGCCCTTGCCGGCCAGCACGAGGGTCCGCTCCGCCCCTTGCGGCGCGTATTCCAGCCGGACCAGCCGCGGCGGGTTCACCGAGCCCTGGCCGACGCCGAGGATGCCGCCGTAGCCGCCGTCGGCGAGCGCGCCCTCGTCCAGGACGGTTACCGCGAGCCCGCTGGCCGCCGCCACCTGCTCGGCCCGCGCCGCCAACATGGCCGGCACCAGGTCGGAGGGGCCGGTGTTGACCAGGTCGCGGGCCAGGGTCACGGCGCCGGCGAGCACCTCCGCCCGGCGCGCCGCCTGCGCCACGTCGCCGTCATGGGCCAGCACGATCAGGCTGGCGCCGGGGGCAGGCTCGGTGCGGTAGCGGCGAAACGCGTACCCGCCGAGCAGGGCGCCCAGCGCCACGGCGCCGGCCTCCTCGTCGTCGCGGGCGGGCAGCGCCAGCGCGATCCGCATGTCCCCGGCGGTGTCGGCGCGGCGCCCGGCGAGCAGTGCCCGGACCGCGGCCCCGGCGGCCCGCCGCAGCGCCTCCGGCTCGAAGGCGGTGTCCCCTGCGGCTGCGCCCATCCCCACGGCCACGACCAGCGGCGCGGCCAGCTTGCCGCCCGACGGGATCCTGGTGATCTCGCCGGCCTCGCCGGTGGCCCCGAGCGTGGCCAGCGTCTGCGCCAGCGTGCCGCCGAGCGCCCCGTCCACGTCCTTGGTGCCTGGAACCGGAACCGCCCCGCCGGATTCCTTGGTCACCCCGATCACAACCGCGTCGGCCTCGACCAGATGGGGTGAGGCTTTACTGAGGTGCAACGTCATACCCACGGCCTCGATGCTAGTGCCTGGCAGAACCCTGCAGGCCAGTACGGGGGGGACCCGTGCGGTCCCGGCCGGTCAGCGTGATGACTGTGGCCGGCTGGTGAGTGCTCATGGCGGTGCCCCCGGCCGGTCCGGCCGGGGGCACCTGTTTGCATGCGCGGTCAGCGCTCGATGAACGGAATCGTCGCGAGGTGCGCCGCGGCCGGGCGCGGCGCCGGCCGCACCGGCAGCTTGAGCGTGCCGAAGTGCGGCTGGCCGAAGTTGAACATGGTCATGAGGTTGCCGATCGCGGGCCGGACCTTCGGCACGTATGCCTGTGGCGTCGCGTTCGGCAGGTTGTCCTCACTGAACGAGGTCAGTGGCTTCAGGCGCCAGTTGGCCTCGATGAACTTCAGGATCGACACGTGGTCGTTGTAGGTGTGGTCCACGAACCCCTGGCGGGCATAGGGGGACACCACGATCATCGGCACCCGCGGCCCGTCGCCGAAGAAGCTGACCGGCTGGATGTAACCGGAGTCGTAGTAGCCGCCGGTCTCGTCCTCGGTGATGAAGATCGCGGTCGAGCGCCACAGCTTCGGGTTGTCCTGGATCGCGGTGACGGCCCGGGCGATGAAGTTCTCGTACGCATACATGGTCGAGTAACCCGGGTGGCCGTCGTCGTCGCCGGGCTTGAGGAAGGACACCGCCGGCAGCGTGCCGTTGGCCGCCTCCGAGACGAAGTCATTGAGGCCGTGCTGCACGTTCTTACGCAGCGCCGGGTTCGTCATGATCGACGCGGAGTACTGCATCGGGTCGCAGATACCGCAGTAGGAGAAGTTCGGGTTGCCGTTGTTGTAACCCTCGCCGAAGTAGCCCCAGCTGATGTGGTGGGCCGACAGCGAGTTCCCGATCGTCACGTAGTCGGTCTTCTGCGGCGGCACAGTGAACGGCGCGGTGTTCACGGTGCCGTTCACGTTGTAGCCGGCGTTGTAGTTGTTCAGGATGTAGTACCGGCCCGGCTGGCAGTTCGACAGGGTCTTGTAGGGCAGCGCGGCCAGGTACTTGTCGATGACGGCGACGCCCGGGGCCTTGGAGTTGGCGCACTCGGAGTAGCTGCCGCCGGCGTACCCGTCCTGGGAGTAGTTGTTGTTCGTGCCCGGCTTGGGGTTGGGGTTCTCGATCTCGTTGGCGGGCGGCGCCACGGCCTTGCCGGCGCTGTTCTGGTACGAGGCCGCGAAGCCGGTGCCGAGCGCGATGTGGTTGGCGCCGGTGCCGCCCATCACCGCCTGGTGGTAGTTGTCGCTGATCGCGTAGTGCAGCGCGAGGTCCTTGATGATTGGCTCGTCGCCCTGCGCCATGTTGTAGAAGCCGGTCTGCAGCCCGCCCTGATAGATCGGGGCGGGCGGGTTGGCGCCGTTGTCGTCGCCGGCGGTGTTGGCGACCCAGGTGCTGAGCCGCCCGTCGTGCGAGCCGTACTGCTGCCACATCTGGTAGAAGCGGTGGATCGGGTCGCCGACGTAAGCACCGTAGAACTCGCACTGCCCGGACGAGGAGTACTCGATGTGGTCGTCGAAGTAGGGCACGTACTTGGTGATCTGGTACGGCCCGCTCGGCAGGTTCGCGGGGAACCGGGTGTCCGGGCTGTTCCCGCTCAGGCCGTCGCAGGCGGTGGGCACGTACGTGGTGTTGGGACGCGGCAGCGGCTTGTAGCTGCCGGTGATCTTCGGGGTCAGGCTGTAGGTCTTGGTGTCGGAGGCGGTGAGCTGCCTGGCCCTGGCGAAATTGGGGCCCGGGGCGCCGCTGGCGGTGATGATCCCCTCGGAGAGCAGGTTCTGGATCTTCTGTCCGTGCGGGGGCTGGTAGGTCGCGAAGAGGTTGTCGAAGCTGTGGTTCTCCCCGATGATCACGACGACGTGCTTGATCGGCGTGGTCGTCGGCGGGGCGGCCTGGCTGGCGCGCGGCGTGCTGCCCGCGGCCGCGGCGGTCATCATGACGGTGACCGCGGCGGCTGCGCCGACGGTCACTGCCGGGTGGATGAGCTTCCTTGCCATGCGGATTCCCTTCCCCTCATTCCTGGGACAGGTGATCTCCGCCGGTTACACCCGGGTCCGGGTGTAACCGGCACATCTCCGAAAGCGTGCCGAGCCCGGAAGGCCTCACGCAAGACCCAGGATGAACGGCGGACGAGCGCTTAGGGAACGCGGGCAGAAACGACCGGCCCCGTCCGCGCGGCGGCCGTCCCGGCCGCGCCCGCGACCGCGCCGGCAGTCGTCGCGTCGGCGGTCCCGTTGGCCGGGACCGTGCCGTCCGGGACGGTGCCGTCCGGGGCGGTGCCGTCCGGGGCGGTGCCGTCCGGGGGGAAGCCGTCCGGGGCCGTGCCGTCAGGGTGGATGCCGTCCGGCGGCGCGAACACGTGGCAGCCCTCCGGGGCGAGCCGCAGGCCGGCGACCGCGCCCCGGGCGGACCTGACCGGGGAGAAGACCCCGGTGAGGCGGCCCTGGCCGGGCAGGTCGATGGCGTGCTCGTAGCCCCGGCCGCGGAACGCGACATCGGCCACCACGCCCCTCAGGTGGTGCTCGCCGGTGTCCGGTGGGCACAGCTTGACCCCGGTCGGGCGGATCATCAGCAGCGCAGTCGTGCCGACTGGATCGCGTGGTGCCCTGGCGTGGAATGGCCGCGCATCGCCCCCGGCCGCCCCGCCGGCCCCGGCCGCGCCGTGCGGGGTGACCTCCACCAGGCCGTCCCGGGCCGGCCCGAGCAGGCGGACCGGGAACTCGCCAGACAGGCCGGTGAACCGCGCGATGAACGGGCTGGCCGGTTGGGTGTAGATCTCCTCGGGGGTGCCGGTCTGGACCAGCCTGCCCTGCTCCAGTATGCCGACCCGGTCGGCCAGGGCGAACGCCTCCGCCTGGTCGTGGGTGATGTACACGGTGGTCGCTGCGGCCTCGCGGACCAGGGCAGAGATCTCCACCCGCATCCGCTCGCGCAGGTCGGCATCGAGGTTGGACAACGGCTCGTCGCAGAGGATGAGCCCGGTGTCCGCGACCAGTGCCCGGGCCAGAGCGACCCGCTGCTGCTCACCGCCGGACAGCTCGTTGGGGTAGCGGTCCGCCAGCGCGCCGAGGCCGACGCGCTCGAGCATCGCGCCGGCCCGTGCCCGGGCCTGGGCCCGGCCGAGCTTGCGGCGGCGCAGTGCGAACGCGACGTTGTCGCGGACCAGCAGGTGCGGCCACAGCGCGTAGTCCTGGAACACCATGGACAGGTCGCGCTGGTCCGGCGGCACGTGCGCCCGGCCCCCGGCCACGGTCTTGCCGCCGAGCGCGATCCGGCCCGAACTGATCCGCTCGATACCCGCCAGGCAGCGCAGCAGCGTCGTCTTGCCCGACCCGGACGGCCCCAGCAGCACCAGGAACGTGCTCGGCTCGACCTCGAGGGAGACCTCGGCCAGCGCCTGATTGCCACCGGGGTAGACCTTGCCCAGCGCCTCGATCGTGATCCGTTCAGCCACGCGACGCCCCGATCCGTTCAGCCACGCGCCCAAGACAGTCAGCCACGCGACGCCTCCCCAATCCGGCGCCACCCGGCCGGTGCCGCGAGCCGGTACCCGCCCAGCACCACCAAGACAGCGGCCAGCGCGATAACCACGGCGAGGACCGACTGGGCCATGCCGACGCCGAAGTGATAGTTGCTCAAGTTGTCTTCGATCGCCACCGACGCCGGTGGCGAGTTGGGCGCGTAGAGCAGCTGGGACAGTGGCAGCTCCAGGAACACCCCGCAGAACGTCAGCAGCCAGGCCATCACGATCGGCCGGGAAACCACCGGCAGGACGCCACGCGCCCAGGCGATCATCGGCCCCGCGCCGTGCACGCGCGCCGCGTCGGACAGCGAGGGCTGGAGCTGGGAGACCGAGCCCACCATGACCCGCGCGTTGGTCGGCAGGCTGGACGCCGTGTAGGCGATGACCAGCAGTGCGACCGTCTGGTACAGGTTGATGCCCAGCCGGGACATGATGGGCAGGTTGTAGGCGAAGATGTAGCCGGCGCCGAACACCACGCTGGGCAGCGCCACGGCGGCCAGCAGCAGGAAGTCCAGCAGCCTGGTCGCCTTGGTCTTCCGCTTGGACAGCAGCCGGGCGGCGACGAAGCCGGCGATCACCGTGATCGTCGAGGTGATCACCCCGTAGGCCAGGGAGCGCTCGACCGGCCCGATGAGGCCAGCCTGGTGGAACAGGGCCCGGTAGTTCACCAGCGTCAGGATGAACGAGCCGCCGTAGTCGCCCAGCAGCGAGGCACTGACCGCACCGAAGCCGGGCACGCCGAGGGCCACCAGGTAGAACAGCCCCACCCCGGCCACCGCGGCGACCGTGCCCTGGCGGGTGAGCTGGCGGCGCATGATCTGCCGGGACCGCCCGGACAGCACCGCATATGACCGGCCGCGCAGCGCCCGCGCCTGTAGCGCGAGCGGTATCGCCACCGCCCCGACCAGCAGCCAGCCCATCCCGGCGGCGAGCGGGAAGCTGGGCGGGAAATTGCCGATGGCGGCGTACAGCTGGTACGTGGCCAGGGAGAAGTTCGAGTTGTAGGCGAGCGTCGCGGCGACGCCGAAGTCACTCACCGACTCGGCGAAACCGATGGCCAGCGCGGACCAGATGGCCGGCGCGAGAATCGGCAGGATGAGCGGGAGTGCGGCGATCCGGCCCGCCCCATGTACCCGTGCGGCGTCCTCGAACTCCTGGCCGAGGCCGGCCAGCGCGGCCGTGATGGCCAGGAAGGTGAACGGGACGCTGCGCAGGCCGAGCAGCAGCACCACACCCCCCGGCCCCATGATCGTGTGGGTGACCCAGGGCAGGTTGAGCCCGAGCCGGTACATCACCCCGTCCGGCTGCACCAGCCGTTCCCAGCCGAGTGCGGGCAGCCAGGACGGCAGCAGCAGCACCAGCCACATGCTGCCGGCGACCAGCCGCCGGCCCGGCAGCGTGGTGCGGGCCGCCAGCCAGGCGATCGGGAAACCGATGGTCAGGCCCAGCGCCGCCGCGGCCGCGCTCACCCACAGCGAGTTGATGACGGCGACCAGGGTCGCCCCGGTGAACGTCTGCCCCAGAAAAGTCAGCGTGAACCACTGGCCCCCGGCGCCGAACAGCCGGGGGGAGACCGCGATGGCGAGGAAACACGCGCACGGCGCGAGGATGAACAGGACGACGACGAGCCAGAACGCGGGCATACCCAGACGCCGCACGGCTGGCAGGCCGCGCGAGGCGGCCTGCCAGCCCAGTGGTGCGCGCCGGGCGGCGATACTCAACGAACGACGTTGCTGTCGAACCAGGTGTTGATCGAAGCCTCCTTGCCGCCCCAGGCGTACGGGTTGATCGTCTGGGTCTTGGCGCTGGTCAGCGGCGGCAGCGCGGGCAGCGGCTGCACCCCCTGGATGACGGGGTAGTAGAGCGAGTCACCGGTCGGGTCACCGCTTTGCATCACCTTCTGCCCGGCGGGGGAGAGGACGTACTCAATGAACTTCTTCGCCTCCGCCTGCTCGGCCTTGGGCGCGCGGGCGTCGATGCCGATGGCGCTGGGCAGCAGGGTCACCGGCGGCAGGTACTTCACCGCGAGGCTCTTGTCACCGAGCGCCGCGCCGATCCCGGCGGAGCTCTGCACCAGTGCGAGCTTGATCTGGCCGCTGGTGAGTGCCTGCAGGGTCGGGCCGTTGGTCGGGTGAATGATCAGCCCGTTGGCCTTGAGCTGGGTGAAGAAGTGCTCTCCCGCGGTCACGCTGCCGAGGTAGTTCATCATGCCGGCGATGAAGGGGTAGGTCGGGCCGGACTGGGACGGGTCGTTCATGCCAACCGCGCCCTTCCACTGCGACCCGAGCAGCTGGTTCCAGCTAGTTGGCGGGCTGGGCACCTTCGTCTTGTTGTAGACGAGCGCGGCCATGAGGGTCACGCCGGTGGGCGTGTAGCTCTTGTCCGGGGGCAGCGACTGGGTGCCCAGGCTGTCCCACTTCACCGCGGGCTCGAAGCCCTTGAGCAGGAGGCCCTGCTGGTCCAGGGCGGCGAAGGCGGTCGCGCCATCCACCCAGAGCAGGCCCCAGTTCGGGTTGTTACGTGACGCCTCGATCTGGGTCAGCAACGGCCCGGTCGAGTTGTCGTCGAGCTTCACCGGGATGCCGGTGGCCTTGCTGAAAGCGGAGGCCATAGCGTGGTCGTAGCCCTGCGCCGAGTAGATGACCAGCGGCACCGTGGCCGCTTTTCCGGACGATCCCGGCGACGAGGACGACGACGAGCAGGCAGCCAGGGCGAGCGCGCCGGATGCCGCGAGAGCGGCGACGGCCAGCGCCCTGGTGCGGAGCGGAAGATGTATACAGGTGGGGCTCATGCTGGCAGCTTGGACCCCTGAACCAGCGGGAGCGTGGCGCGAAGATGACGTCCAGATGAACCGTTGATCACAATGCCAAGTTAACAGCTGTTAAGTTGACTGGCTGATGACAGTTACTATATCCAGGTGTGCAGGGGGCCAGATCGAGTGCCGGGCCAGGGCGCCGCGGCGAGCGTACCGGAGGGAGGTGGGGGCTCAGTGGCCGTCAGCTTCCTGCGCGTACACCCGGGCCGCGTACTCCTCCAGCGACTCCGCGCACACCGCCAGAGCCTTCTCCGCGGCCTGCCGGCCGCCCGCCCCGAACACGTCGCGCTGCCGGACCCGGTCAAACCACTTCTGCAGCTTGTCCAGGTCGACCTCGTTCTCCTCCAGTTCCGCGTACGTGTAGTGGCCGGCCACGTGCTCCTTCTTCACCTGCGCGAGAAAGTCCTCGCAGCGGTCCACGATCTCCTCGTACTCGTCGTCCCGGGCCGCCTGGAACGCCGCATGCACGTCCTGCGCCCCGGCGAGCACCGCACAGGACAGCAGCGCCGCGGTGCCGCCCATGTCGAGGATCTCGCTGCGCAGTTTGCGCAGCGCGCGTTCCGCGCCCAGCCCCGCGGGCAGCGCGGCCGCCGAGTTCTGCAGGTAGATGGCACCGAGGCTCTTCAGCCGCCGCCACACCGCCGAGCGGAGCCTGGTTGGCTCGGGCGGTATGCGGTAGATGAGCAGAAGCCAGCCCTCGTCGGCCGGGCGATCTTCGTCAGCCACAGTCGTATTCTCTCCCAGCCCCGCCGAGGCCCGGCACCCGCAACCACGCAGGAGGTCGCGTGAACTCCCTGGCCCTCGTCCTGACCGTCTTCATCGCCTGCGCCGTGGAAGCGGTGGAGGCGCTCACCATCGTGCTCGCCGCGGGGCTGACTCGCGAGTGGCGCTCCACCTTCCAGGGCATGGCCGCCGCCCTGGCCGCGCTGGCCGTCATTGTGGCGGTGGTCGGCCCGGCACTCACCCTGGTGCCGCTGACGGGGCTGCGGCTGGCCGTCGGCGCGCTGCTGGCCATCTTCGGCCTGCAGTGGCTGCGCAAGGCCATCCTGCGCGCCTCCGGATACAAGGACCTGCACGACGAAGGGGCGATCTACGCGCGGCAGGTCGCCGCGGCGCGGGCCGCCGCCACTGGCAGCAGGCGCAGCGTGCACGACTGGTACGCGTTCACGCTCTCGTTCAAGGGCGTGCTGCTCGAAGGCCTCGAGGTCGTCTTCATCGCCATCACCTTCGGTGACAACCAGCAGAACCTCGGCCTCGCCGCGGTGGGCGCGGTCGCTGCGGTCATCATGGTCGCGGCCGTCGGGATCGCGGTGCGGGCGCCGCTGTCGCGGGTCCCGGAGAACACCATGAAGTTCGTCGTCGGCATCATGCTGACCTCGTTCGGCGTGTTCTGGGGCGCGGAAGGGGCCGGCGCGGCCTGGCCGGGCAACGACGCCGCGCTGCTGGTGATCATCCCGGCGATCGCGATGATCGCGCTCGGCTACGTGGCTCTGCTGCGCCGTGCCCGCGCGGCGGCCGGGGCCGAGGTCCCCTCGGTGGAAAGGAGCACCGTATGAGCAGGTGGCTGCGCTCCGTCGGGGCGTTCTGGTACGACTTCGTCATCGGCGACGACTGGCGCGGTGCTGCGGTGGTGGCCGTGGCCCTCGCCGTGACCGCTCTGCTGGTGCATGCCGCGGGGGTGGCGGCATGGTGGCTGCTGCCGATCGCGGCGGTCGCCGCGCTCGGCTGGTCGCTGCGCCACGCCACGTCCGGCAGGTCCTGACGGCCGCCCGCCTTCGGACAGTACGCGGGCCGTTCCTCTCTGACGCCGTACCCGGGCCGGGTGCCGCCCAGCCGTTCCGCGGGCCGGCGCCGTCCAGCCGTTACGCGGGGCCGCGCGCCTTGACCAGGCCGGTCTCGTAGGCGAAGACCACCGCCTGCACCCGGTCGCGGAGGCCCAGCTTGGCCAGCACCCGGCCGACATGGGTCTTCACCGTGGCCTCGGACACGAACAGCCGCCCGGCGATCTCGGCGTTGGACAGGCCCTGGGCGACGTGCACGAGCACCTCGCGCTCGCGGCTGGTCAGGCAGTCCAGGCCGGGCGGCGCGGGGCCGTGGCCGGCTGGGAACAGCGGCGCGAACCGGTCGATCAGGCGCCGGGTGGTGGACGGGGCCACGACCGCGTCGCCGGAGTGCACCGCCCTGATGCCGAACAGCAGTTCCTCCGGCGGCACGTCCTTGAGCAGGAACCCGCTGGCGCCCGCCTTGAGTGCCGCGTAGGCGTATTCGTCGAGGTCGAACGTGGTCAGCATGAGCACCCGGGGCCGCTCGCCGGCCTGGCAGATGCGCCGGGTGGCCTCGATCCCGTCCAGGCGCGGCATCCGCACATCCATTACCACCACGTCGGCGGTCACCGCGCGCAGCAACTGGAGCGCGGCGGCGCCGTCGCCCGCCTCGCCGACGACCGTCATGTCGGCCTGGGCGTCGAGCACCATGCGGAACCCGGCGCGCACCAGTTCCTGGTCGTCCACCAGCAGGATGCGGATGCTCATGCCGCCCCCGCCCCGGCTTGCGCTTGTTTCTGCGCCTGTGCCTCCGCCCGTGCCTGTGTCTCCGCCTGTGCCTCCGCCTGTGCCTGTGCCTCCGCCCGTGTGGGCGTGGGTGGGAGCGTGAGCGGCAGGGTGGCCATCACCTCGAAACCGCCGCCGGGCCGCGGCCCCGCCGTGACCGAGCCGCCGTACATCGCGACCCGCTCACGCATGCCGGTCAGACCGTGCCCCGCCCCGGGCGGCGCCGCGCCCCCCAGCTCACCCAGGCCGTCGTCGCTGATCGCCAGCACCAGCGCGGCCGGCGAGTACCGGAGCAGGACCGACGCGGAGGCGACCGGGCCCGCGTGCTTGCGGGTGTTGGTCAGGGACTCCTGCACGATCCGGTAGGCGGCCAGGGCGGCACCGCTGGGCAGCGGCTGCGGATCCCCCTCGACGGTGAACGACACCGGGAGCCCCGCGCCGCGCGCCTGGTCCAGCAGTTCGCCCAGCTCGCCGATCCCAGGCTGCGGCGCCCGCTCGGACGCGGTGCCGTCCTCGCGGCGCAGCACGCCGAGCAGCCGGCGCATCTCGGCCAGTGCCTGCCGCCCGGTGGCGGAGATGGCGGCCAGGGCCTCCCTGGCCCGGTCCGGGTCGGTGCCGAGAGCGTATGAGGCGCCGTCAGCCTGCACCACCATGACGCTGACGTTGTGCGCGATCACGTCGTGCAGTTCCCGGGCGATTCTGGCCCGCTCCGCCACGGCGGCGATCCGCGCCTGGGCGTCCCGTTCGCGCTCCAGCCGGGCGGCCCGGTCCTCCAGGCTCGCGTAGTACGCGCGGCGGTAGCTCATCGAGTCACCAAGCAACCAGGCCAGCACCGCGGGGCCGGCGAACACGATCGCCCCTATCGTCAGCCAGCTCACCAGGCTGTGGCTGCTGAACCTGGTCCACCGGGCGACCCCCACCGCCGAGCCCAGCAGGCAGATGGCCAGCCCCGGCACCGACAGCCGGCGCGGGGTGTAGGCGGCGAGCGTGTAGAGCACGATCAAGATGGTCACGTCCGTCGCGGCCGGCCGGACCCCCAGCAGGACCTGGACGAAGCCAGCCAGGATGGCCGCGGCGAAGCTGCCCACCGGATGCTTCCGGCGAAACACCACCGGTGCCGCGATCGCGATGGCCAGCGGGATGTCCAGAAACATGCCCGCCGCCACGGCCGGGGCCGCGCCCGCCAGCACCAGCGCGGCCGCCAGCATGCCATCCACCAGCATCGGGTGGCGGCGCAGCCAGGCATACAGGGCGGACACGCGTCCAGGGTAGATCCGGGCGGCCGCCCCGGCGTCATCCTCGCGGGTACGCTGCCCTCATCCTCGCGGGCGACAGCCCGCCTTAGCGCGACAGCCCGCCGTGGACTGGGGCGACAGCCCGCCCTGGAAAGGTGCGCCAGTGACCGACTGTGTGTTCTGCCGGATCGTGGCGGGCGAGGTGCCCGCGCACTTCGTGCTCCAGGACGACGAAACGGTGGCGTTCCTTGATGCCAGGCCGGTGTTCAAGGGGCACCTGCTGGTGGCGCCACGGCAGCACCACGAGACGCTGGCCGACCTGCCGCCCGCCGCGGTGGGGCCGCTGTTCCAGCGGGTGCGGCTGCTCAGCGCCGCCGTGCCGGCCGCGCTCGGCGCGCAGGGCACCTTCGTCGCGGTCAACAACGTGGTCAGCCAGAGCGTGCCGCACCTGCACGCGCACGTGGTGCCGCGGACGAAGGGCGACGGGCTGCGCGGGTTCTTCTGGCCGCGGCAGCGCTACGCCAGCGAGGACGAGGCGGCGGAGTACGCCCGGCGGATCCGGGACGCCGTGGCCAGCGTGGCCGCCTGAGCCGGGCTACCCGCCGCCAGTCCCGCCGCCGCTGGCTTGGCGGCCCGTGCCCGGCCGTGCCGGTCCCTTGGACGAATACGGCGGCGGCAGCGCGGTGCAGCCCAGGCAGGGGGGCTTGCCGCGGAAGAACGGCGGGATCGACGGGGAGTCGGTCTTCGGGTTTGTGGGCAGCAGGAACGGCGGGCGCGGCGCCTGGCTGAAGTTGAAGTCGTTGACCAGGTTGCCCAGCTGCGGCACGTTCTCCCGGACGTCGGGCCGGGGATCCCACCGGCCGTCGGTCTTCGGGTTGAGCCGGGCACCGCCGAGGAAGTCGTCCTCGATGAACTTCAGGTACGCGTCGCTGCTCAGCGTCTGGTGGTCGATGTAGCCCTTCTTGGCGAACGGCGAGATGACGATCGCCGGGACCCGCAGCCCGTAGCCGTTGCGGTCGATCTTGGGCGGCAGCACGCCGTCGTAGAACCCGCCCCAGTCGTCCCAGGCGAGGAAGATGGCCGTGGTGCCCCAGTCGGGGCTCTTCATCGCGGCGTTGATGACCGCGGTGACGTAGGCCTGGCCCTGGTGGATGCTGGCCGGTGGGTGCTCGCTGTCCATCTGGGACGGGGTAACCCAGCTCACGTGGGGCAGGGTGCCCGCCTTGGCCGCCGCGAAGTAGGACGACAGCCCCTGGACGTTGCCGACCTGGTGGTCCCGCTGGACGTCCTCGAACAGCGGCAGCGGGTTCCAGATCCCCGGGGTCGAGGCCCGCTGCTGGACCGGGGAGCAGGCGAGCACCGAGTCGTTGCCGCAGTCGGGCTGGGTGCCTTTCTGTACGTAGTACCTCCAGCTCACGTGGTGGGCGTGCAGCAGCCAGGTGATGTCGGTCCAGGCCATGTCAATGGGCGTGACGCCGGCCGTCAGTTGCTGATCCACCGCCTGCCCGATCGCCACCCCCTTGTCCGGGCCGCCGATGTTGTTGACGCAGCTCTTGGGGTTGGCGTCTTTGCACCTGGCCGACCAGGCGGACACCATGTACAGGTGGTCGGGCAGCGACCACGACTTCACCGGCTCGAACATGTGGTCCGCGAGCACGAAGTTCTTGGCGTACGCCCAGTAGTTGGGGATCTCCGCCGCGGTGTGGTATCCCATCACGTCCCGCGCGCTGCCCGGCGCGCACTGCGGGTCCTGGGCGAACTTGCAGCTGTTCGCGGCGGCCGCGCGCTGGGCCAGGAACCCGTTCATCTTCCCGCCGTTGATGTCGGCGATCGCGTTCTTCACGCCGTGCGGGCCGCCGCCGTCGGCGTCGTTGGTGTCGTGGTAGGGCCGGATGCACCCGCCGCCGGGATTTGGCACGCAGACCGCCGGCGCGCCATTGTTCATCGGGATCCCGTCCACGCCGGGATAGGTGCCGAAGTAGTTGTCGAACGACCGGTTCTCCTGCATGACGATGATCACATGCTGGATCTTGTGTATGCCGGTGAAGCCGGCCGCGGACTGCGGCCTCACGGGGGCTGAGGATCCGGTCACCTGCGGGGCCGAGGTGCAGGCGGCCAGCAGGCCGGCCAGGAGGCCGCCGGCGGCGAGGCAGGGAAACAGGCGGTGGCTGCGCATGGTCCGAAGCTAAGCAGGAACCACTGGGCCGCCGCCCAAGGTCCGGTAACGATTCAGCGTGATCACCTCAAAGAAGGCTGGGATCTTCCAGGTCCGGCCGAGGTGCTATTCAGGTGATAAGCGCTTATCGTCAAGGTATGGCCGGATGGTGGTCGATCGAGGTATTCCACGGCGAGTTCTCCGCACGGCGATGGCAGGACACCTACAGTAACCCCCTGATCGAGGCGGCCGTGTCCCACGGCGCGACCGACTGGGAATGGCACGAGCACGGGTGGGGCGTGGTGTTCGAGGTGGAGTTCGGTGACGACGCGCAGTGGGCGGCGTTCCGGGCCCTGCCACTGGTCCGGGCGGCACTGGACGCGGTCCCCGATCCGGTCAACGGTCTTCTGGTCTACCGCGGCCGCGGCGGCGGGGCTGGTAGCGTGTCCCCCCGCAAGCCACGGCCGGGCGCGGGCGCGGGCGCGATGGAGTTGCCGGAGCCCGGTGACGAGCCGGTCGCCCGGGTGACCAGGATGGCTCCGCCCGGGGTGCTCGAACCGGCCGACGCCGGGGCACTGTAGGCGCCCGGGCCGGCCGTGGCCCGGGCGTTTTGCGCACGGGCGCCAGCACAGCCCAGCGGACAGTGCAGGATGGAGGCATGAGGGATATCCGAGCCATGGCAGGCGGACTGCGGTCTGCGATCGAGCGGAGCGGCTACTACCCGGGGCTGGTCGCCGATGCGGTACTGTCCGCCCTTGGCTCCGAGCCCGTGGTCTCCTACGTGGTGCACCACGACGCCGTCTTCGACCCGGCCATGGAGGTCCGCCGCCATATGACGGTGCTGGTGCTGACCCCGACCCGGCTGGTGCACTCGCACACCGACGAGCACCCGGCCGAGGAGCCGGGGGAGCGCCCGCAGGCGGAGACCACCACCGAGGCCGTGCAGGTCTCCCGTATCTCGTCGGTGGCGCTTACCAGGGTGGTGCCCGACCCGGCCTCCTACGTGCCCGGCGTCACCATGCCGAGCGAGGTGGTCCTGACCATCGGCTGGAACGTGGTGTCACGGGTCGAGCTGGAGCCCGCCCAGTGCGTGGACGAGAACTGCGAGGCCGACCACGGCTACAGCGGCACGATCTCCGCCGACGACCTGGCGCTGCGGGTGAGCGAGGCCGCCGACGGCGAGGAAGCGGTGCGTCAGGTCCTGGACTTCTCGACTGCGCTGACCGAAGCGACCGCGCACCCGCGCCACTGACCGGGGGGGCGAATGCGAGCCGAGCCTGCCGTGGTCCCTGTCCTGCCGCGCTACGGCGAGAGCACACTGTCGGATCTCGCCTGCTCACTGCTCGCCTCCCTGGGCGTGGCCGGCGAGGCCAACCCGCTGGGTCTGCCGCTCACCGGCCGCGCCTGCCTGCTCGTGGTGGACGGGCTGGGCTGGGAGCTGCTGCGCGACCAGCCGGCCAGCGCGCCATTCCTGTCCGAGCTGGCCGTCAACGGCACTCCGCTGACCGCAGGATTCCCGGCGACCACCGTGACCAGCCTCAGTTCGCTGGGCACGGGCCGGCCCCCGGGCGAGCACGGCATGCTCGGCTATCAGGTCGCCATTCCCGGCAAGAACAAGCTGCTGAACGGCCTGCGGTGGGATAGCTCAGTCGATCCGCGCAGCTGGCAGCCGGGCAGCACGGTGTATGAGCGGGCAGCCCGGGCGGGTGTGCGCACCTACCGCGTGGCGGCGTCCGCGCTGGAGCGGACGGGACTGTCGGCGGCCGTCATGCGCGGCACCGAGTACCGGCCGGCGGACAGCATGGGTGCCCTGGTGGCACAGGCGGCGGCGGCACTGAGGGGTGCCGACCGTGCCCTGGTCACCGTCTACCATGGCCAGCTCGACGCCACCGGGCACACCTTCGGCGCGTCCTCCGACGCCTGGCGCTACCACCTCGGCCACGTCGACAAGCTGGCCGAGCAGCTGGCCGGGGCACTGCCCAGCGGGACCCCGCTGTACGTGACCGCCGACCACGGCATGGTGGACGTGGGGCCGGACGACCGGATCGACGTGGACCAGGTGCCTGCGCTGCGCGAGGGGGTCGCGCTGCTCGGTGGCGAGCCGCGGGCCAGGCACGTGTACGCCGAGCCCGGCGCGGCCGCCGACGTCACCGCGGCCTGGGCCGAGGTGGTCGGCGACCGGGCCTGGGTGCTGTCCAGGGACCAGGCGATCGCTGCGGGCTGGTTCGGCCCGGTGCCGGACGGGATGGGTGCCCGGATCGGCGACGTGGTGGCCGCCCCAGTGGGCCCGTTCGCGCTCGTCGCCAGCCGGACCGAGCCGCTGGAGTCCTCCCTCGTTGGCATGCACGGATCGCTCACGTCCGCCGACCAGCTCGTGCCGCTGCTCAGCCTGCCCATGCTGTGACCCACACCGAACAGCTGCTCACCCCCGGCCCGGCTCAGCGGCCCCGCCTGCACCGCGAGCGCATCCGGGGCGGCGCCACCCACAGTGGGGCATGCCGGTTACCCACAGCATCATCCGGGGAGATGCAAGAGTATGCGGGGCTCGTCCACAGAATTCCCGGACTTACCACAGGACGTTCCCGGCATGGTAACGGTCATTATGATGTCTCCCCGT
>Ga0070730_10002583_pt1 | contig 16430 bp, 11 predicted proteins | sample Coa_R1_3_FD_66447 | JGI IMG/M metagenome (GOLD analysis project Ga0070730, IMG submission 66447) | Surface soil microbial communities from Centralia Pennsylvania, which are recovering from an underground coalmine fire - Coalmine... | ecosystem: Environmental > Terrestrial > Soil > Unclassified ...
TCTTTTTGGCAGCTATAGCAATTATTTGGTGCCTGCCGGCCACGCCCGCCAGCGGCAGCAATCCGTCCCCGGTGCTGACGCAACACAACGACAACGGCCGCACCGGTGCCTATCTCGGCGAATCACTTCTAACTACCACCAACGTCAATTCCGCCCAGTTCGGCAAGCTGTTCGTGCGTGAAGTGGACGGGCAAATCTACGCGCAGCCGCTATATGTGCCCGGCGTCGCAGTCCCTGGCGGGCCGCGCAATGTGGTCTACGTGGCCACCATGCACAACAGCGTCTATGCTTTCGATGCAGACAACCCCGCTGCCTCGCAGCCGCTCTGGCAAGTAAGCCTGGGACTCTCGGCGCCGGTCACCTATACCATTCCCAACACCACCACGCTTGGGCATGATTTTGGCCCGCCTGGCTATGACGATATTGTAGGTGAGATTGGCATCCTGAGCACCCCGGTGATTGACCCGGCCAGCAAGACGCTGTATGTGGTTGCGCTGACGCGAGAGCCTAAGCCGCCAGTCTGCCCCTGCCAGTACGCCTACCAGCTGCACGCGCTGGACCTCGCCAACGGCTCTGAAAAATTCGCCGGGCCAGTCACTATCAGCGGGAGTGTACCGGGCACGGCCGCCGAGGGCGAAAACGGCGTAGTTAGCTTTCAGGTCCGCCAGCAAGATCAACGCACCGCCCTGCTGTTACAGGATGGGGTGATTTATATGGGGTTTGCCAGTTTCGGCAGCAGCCAACCCTATCACGGCTGGGTATTCGGCTACGATGCCGCGACGCTGCAACAGGTTTCGGCCTGGAACTCGACCCCCGACAGCGGCCTGGGCGGCATCTGGCAGACAGGCCAAGGGCTGGCGGCCAACGCGGACGGGAAAATCTACGTGATGACCGCCAACGGCCACTTCAACCCGGCGACAGGCGACTACGGAGACAGCTTCGTCAAACTTGACCCACAGGGGGTGATCTCGGGCGTGCTGCCGGTGATCGACTCCTTCACCCCGGAGAATCAATCGGAGTTGGAGGCCCACGATCAAGATCTTGGCTCCGGCGGCGCGCTTTTGTTGCCTGGAACACAGCTCATGCTCGGTGGAGGAAAATCAGGTCTGCTTTACTTGCTTGACCAATCAGATATGGGGGGGTACCAAGAAGGCCCGGGCGGCACAGACCGATTGGTGGCCAGCATCCAGGCGACCGATTTCTTCACCATCGCCCACAGCAACCACCCGCCGCCCGTTTTCTGGAACGGGCCAACCGGGCCGCGCTTCTATATCTGGGGTGAAGGCCAGGCGCTCAGGGAATTTGGCCTGACCATCAATTCACCGGTCAGCGCCACGATCCAGCCAGCCCCAGTCGCCACTAGCACAACGCAGCTACAATCGTTTTTCAAGCAGGGTGCGGCCTTGTCACTTTCCGCGAATGGCAGCATGACCAACACCGGTATTCTCTGGGCGGTTACCCCGTTCAACGTGCCAGGCACTGACTTACTAGCTGTGCTGCGCGCCTATAACGCCAGCAATGTCACTCAGGAATTGTGGGACAGCAGCCTGAACCTGGCCCGCGATGCCCCCGGAAAATTTGCTAAGTTCAATGCGCCAACGGTGGCAAATGGCAAGGTTTACGTCGCCACCTTTTCCAATCAGCTCGTTGTATACGGTCTGATGCGCGCGCCGTGGATCATTACCCAACCCCAAAGCCAGGTGGTTGTCGGCGGGCAGAATGTCATCCTGTCCACCGTTGTTTCCGGCCAGGCACCTCTCAGCTATCAGTGGTATCGCGGGGTCAGCGGCGAGACGCAAAATCCGGTAGGCCCAAATGCGGCTGCTTTCAACCCAGCAGCCCTGCCCGGCACGTATTGGGTACGCGTCAGCAACGTGCTCGGGCACATTGACAGCGCCACCGCCGTCCTGTCATTTGCCAATCATTTATATCTGCCGAACTTCGCGAACAACTCAGCGGCGGAAGCCAGATAATCCCGCCAGCCTACGCACCTGGGCGCCAGGTGGCCACGGTATTGTCACCGGCGGCGTCGGTCAATTGCACCTCTCCCGTTCCATTGGCCTGCATCACAAACAGGTTGTTCTTTTTGTCTTTCCGATCGGATTCGAAGACAATTTGCAGACCATCCGGCGAAAAGGCCGGTGAGGTCGCGTTCGAGTCGGTTTGGCTGACCTGGTGCATATCAGTGCCTTGCAGGCCAACCAGGTAAATCTGCAAGTGGCCCACCTTCGGGTCGGGCTTGGCGCTGAACACGATCTCCAGGCCGTCCGGCGACCAATTCGAACGCTGGACGTTTTGGTTCGTCGTCATCAGGCGATGCGCGTTACTACCATCGGCCTTCATGAGATATATCTCGCCGGTGCCTGTCAATGAATTGTTGCGCTTTGACAGGAAGCTGATCTGCTTCCCATCCGGTGACCACTTAGGAAGAAAGTTGTCACTCGGATCCTTGGTCAGTTGTTGGGCGTTTGAACCGTCGGCGTTTATGACAAAAATCTGCAGGTTTGCGCCGGCTTGCGCCGCGTAGGCAATCTGTTTGCCATCTGGTGACCAATTGGCGTGATAGGCAGCAGCGGTGCCCTGCGTCAGCTGCTTCACGTTGCTGCCGTCGGCGTTCATGATATAAATCTGATTGACCCCGCTCCGATCCGAGGCGAACGCCAACTGAGTTCCGTCGGGAGACCAGGCTGGGCCAGTATCATTGCCGGAAGAGTCGTGGGTCAAGTCTGTCACCGTGTCCGGATGGCTGGCATCGATCACATAGATATCATTGTTGCCGGTACGGTTGGATTGAAACGCAATGACCCGAGCACCGTTCGCCGGCTGCGTTGCCGCGGCCGCGGGTGTGTCAGTGGGTCCAGCCGCCGCCTCGGTTGCCGTGGCTTTAGCCGCCGGGGTGCTGGTGGCCGCCGGCTGGGTGAGCTGGGCGATCTGGGTGCTGACGCCCGTCGCCAGCGCGGCGGCGGTCGCATCTAGGGTTGGCACAACCACGGTCGGCACCGACACTGTGGGTATCTTCACGGTTGGCACCAACTGCGCCACCCGGTTGCGCGTATAGAAATAGTAACCCACGGCGCCGCCGCAAGCCAGCAGCAGAATCAGGATCAGGCAGCCCACCCCGCCCAGGATCAAAGGCGTGTTGCTGCGTGGCTTCGACAGGCCGGCCGGGGTGGGTGCGCCGGCTGGGGTGGGCGCGCTGCTCAAATTCACGGTTGGGCTTTCGCCTGGCATCTGTTGAGACATAGATCAATCCTTTGTAGGTGCGTCGCGCGGCCCCGCTGATCGGCGCGGCCGGCCGTAGTCAGGCTTGGTCAATCGCCTGCCGGCGTTCAGCCCGCGCCGGCGCCGCCGACAACGGCCAGCGGCGTTTGAATCAATAACTGCACATCGAGCCAGAACGACTGGTGCTCGATGTAGTGTAAATCCATGTGCGCCATCTGGTCAAAGCTCATCCGAATACGCCCGCGCACCTGCCACAGCCCCGTTGCAGGAGCTGGGCCTTAAGCGTGGCGTTGCGGCTGCCATCATAGGCGTCCATCAAAACCGGGTAGAACGGCCAGAAGCCGGCTACCATCAGCAAGACCGATACGTTTGGTGCTGAATTTTCGAAGCATCGAGCAGTGGTTACACGATAATGCGGTCAGGTGCCCGGTCGCGAAGTGAGTGCAATTATACACAGAGTCAAGTGCTCGGGCGAAGCTCGTGATTATGTAATCGCATATTACGATCAGCTTGTCGATTTACCTGGCAGTCGTTCACACATCAGGATGAGTTGATTTCTGCCCTGTGCCCTGTTTTCCGAATTGACAATCGCCCTCTCCCAAGGTAGACTCTGCCTGCTCGTGTGGTTATTTGATAACTGCCGGCGCCCATTGGGCGTCGCTTTGTTGTCTGGGTCTGGCTTCGGCTGCGCCCCGCGAGCAACTTCACACCGGTGAGGAGGTGAATTTCAATGACGTCTGTAACCTTGCGACCGAACGAATCGCAAGAGCAGCTTTTCAAGCGCTTTAAGAAGAAGGTCATGCGCAGTGGGCTGCTGAGCCAGTTGCGCAACAAGCGCTGGTTCGTGTCGAAGAGTGAAGTCCGCCGCATCGAGAAGAAGAAGGCCATCCGCCGCATCAACAAGCGCAAGCGCCGCGATAGCGAAGACTGACATCAACGGCCCGGTCACCCTGACCGGGCCGTTTTGTATCGCCATCCAATGAAGAAGATTTACTTCTCCTGCTCGATCACCGGCGGGCGCCTCGACGAAGCCATCTATACGGCCATTGTCGACGACCTGCTGGCCAGCGGGCATGAAGTCTTGACCGCTCACCTGGCCCGCACCGGCGTGGCGCTGATGGAACAGCGCGTCGACCCGCGCGAGGTTTACCAGCGCGACGTCTTCTGGATCAAAGGCTGCGATGCGCTGGTGGCCGAGGTGAGCACCCCCTCGCACGGCGTCGGCTACGAGATTGCCCTGGCCCTCACCCTGGCCAAGCCGGTGCTGTGCCTCTACCGGCAGGGGGCGCGCATTTCCAAGATGATTACCGGCAACGACGAGCCCACGATCACCGTCAGCGCCTATCCCGACCAGGCCGGCGCGCTCGACCTGGTGCGCCGTTTCGTCTCAGCCTGAGGGCAGGCCGCGCCGCAGCAGCCGCAGCCAGTTCCCGCTCAACACCTGCTCCACGTCGGCGTCGCTAAAGCCGGCCGCCGCCAGGGCCTCGCCCACGCGATACAGATCGTCCACGGTGTCGATTTCGGCCGGCGCCGACTCCGAGCCAAAGCCGCCATCAAAATCAGAGCCAATCGCCACATGGCGCGCATCGCCGGCCAGGTCGCAAATATGCTGGATGTGCGCCACCGCCACCGACAGCGGCACCGCTGCCTTGTGGCTGCCGGCCTCCGCCCAGCCGGCCTGCAAGAACTTGTTGTACAGCACGGCCCCAATCACCCCGTCGCGCGCCACCAGCGCGCGGATCATGTCGTCGCTCAACTGCCGGTCGGTGGGCACCAGCGCGCGCACGTTGCTGTGGCTGGCGATCACCGTGCCGGGAAACAGGTCCAGCGCCTCGAAGAACGAGGCCTCGGCCATGTGCGACGTGTCCAGGATCAGTCCGGCCTGCGCCAGCTCTGGCATCAGCGCCCGCCCGAGGGCGGTCAGCGGGCCGGGCGCGTTGGTGCCCCCCGCGTAGCGTGTGGCGCCCCAGGAGGTGCCCACGATGCGCACGCCCTCGGCAAACCAGCGGCTGGCGTCCTCGGGCTTCACAATCGGGTCGGCGCCCTCCATCAGGATTACGAACCCCACGGTTGGCTGCTCGGCGGCGATCACGCGCTCCAGGTCGGCCTGGCTGCGGATGATGACCACGCGCGGGTCACCTTGGGCCAGGTTCAGATAGTACGTTAACTGGTCGCGCGCCTGGGCCTCCGCCTCGGCGGGCGTCGAGTAGGTGTGGCCGGGCGGCGCGTGCAGATTGGTGGCCGGGTTGGCATACAGGGTAGCAAAAACCACCCGCACATTCCCCTTAAGTAAATTGGGGATGCCCACCATCGGTATTCCGCCGCGGCGCGGCGCCGCGCCCGGGCTGAGGGGCTGGCGCTTGTCCTCGGCCGCCAGGCTGGGGTCCAGGCCGATGAATACGGCGTTATAAGCCAGGTCTTCGTGTCCGTCGACGATTAGAGGTTTCTGCATGGGTGTCCTCGGCGAATAGGTCAAACACTCAATTGACAGAACTTTGCACCTCCATAATAATGCATCTAGCATGCTCAAGTGGCAACCCCTGTCGTTCGTGCGCGAGGCGATTGCGCCGGCACCCGCCAACCCACTCTGGCTGGCCAGGTGCAAAATCGCCTGCGCGTGACTGATGCGGAAGTGACTATAGTTTGATCGAGCGTGTTCGCTTCCACATTCCTCTCGCGGGTATAACCGACAGCCACGCGCTGCATCTTCTCTAGACGCCGTGTTCCACACTATCGCAAGGAGGAGTCAATGACTAAGTCTCACCGTATCCCTTATATGCTCGTCAGTTTGCTCACGCTGTTGAGCCTCACCTTGGCGGCCTGCGCCAGCGGGGCCACCCCCGTGCCGGCCACCTCGGCCCCGGCGGCCACCTCGGCCCCGGCGGCCACCTCGGCCCCGGCCGCCACCTCCGCCCCAGCGGCCACCTCGGCCCCGGCGGCCACTGAGGCCCCCACCGCCGCGCCAGCGGCCACAACTGCGCCGGCCGCCACCGTGGCCCCCACCGCCGCGCCGGCCAGCGCCGCCAACACGCTGACCTTTGACGGCAATTTCCAGGACATGATCAGCATGGACCCGGCCGTGGCCTACGAGTATGCCGGCATCCTGGTGGACCACAACACTTATCAGACCCTGGTTCAGTTTGTCGGCTCCGACCTGACCACCATCAAACCGGCCCTGGCCGATACCTGGGCCACCAAGGATGCCGGCGATCACTGGGAGATGACCTTTAAGCTGCACCCCGGCAACAAGTTTGCCAGCGGCAACCCCATCACCGCCGATGACGTGGTGTGGTCGATCAACCGCGTGATCGCGATCAACAGCTCGCCGGCCTTTCTGATCACCGATGTGGGCGGCCTGATCACCGACAGCGTCAAGGCGGTTGACCCCCTGACGGTGCAGATCAACATGCCCAAGACCGCCAGCCCGGGCGGGTTCCTGTCGGTGCTGACCAACACCATCGCCAGCGTCGTGGACTCGAAGGAAGCGAAGACCCACGAGACCAACGGCGACCATGCCTCGGCCTGGCTGCTCGACCACACGGCCGGCAGCGGCCCATACATGGCGGACCACTGGACCAAGAGCGTGGAAGTGCTGCTCAAGGCCAACCCGAATTATGCCGGGACCCAGCCAGCCCTTAGCTCGGTTTTGCTTAAGAACGTGCCCGAGTCGGCCAACCAGCTGACCGAGCTGCAAAAAGGCGATGCCGATCTGGCCGAGAACCTGACCCCCGAGCAGCTGGCCACCCTGAGCGGCAACACGGTCGGCACCAAGGGCGACAACTTGCTGCTGTACTACGTGGGCATGAACACCGCGATGAAACCGCTGGACAAACCCGAGGTGCGCGAGGCCCTGCGCATGGCCATTGACTACGACGGCATCATCAAGGACCTGCTGTCGGGCAATGCCAAGAAGGTGCAGACCATCGTGCCGGCCGGCTTTTTTGGCTTCAACTCCGACGCGCCCTTCCAGGCCGATGTGGCCGGCGCTAAGGCCCTGCTCCAAAAGGCCGGGGTGAGCAAAGTCAGCCTCGATATGCTCGTGCCGACGGGCAACGCCGCGGGCGTCGCCTGGGCCGACCTGGCCGCCAAGCTGCAATCGGACTGGGCAGCGATCGGCGTGACCGTCAATATCAAGCAGGAGGCCGAAGCCGATCTGCTGACCTCCTACCGCGCGCAGAAGAACACGTTGACGCTCATCAACTGGGGTCCCGACTATGCCGACCCGGACACGAATGTGAACCCCTTCGCCAACTACGACGCGCACTCGATCGCCTGGCGCAATTCGTGGAACGATCCCGGCATTGCGGCCAAGGTGAAAGCCGCGGCGCTGATGACCGATGCAACGGCGCGCGCAGCGGCCTACAAGGACATCACCGAGTACGTGCTGCACAACGGCCCGTACGCCATCCTGTACCAGCCGCTGCAGCTGTTCGGCGTCAGCACCAAGGTTCAGGGCTTCGCCTGGAACCCGATGGGCTACGCCGACCTGTGGTCGGTCAGCAAGACCAGCTAATCGAAGTCTAGCAAGACCCATGGGGTGCAGGCCGGCACCTGTGCCGGCCTGCACCCCAACGCGCCGCCAACTGCCGCCCCCCGCTCGCAATGGCACTGCTCGCTTTTTTTCTCCGACGGTTGGTGGGCTTTGTGGCCGTGATGGTCGGTGTCTCGATCATCACCTTTGCCCTGTCGCATGTGGTGCCTACCGATCCGGCGGGCGCCGCGCTGGGCGACCACGCCACCGACGCCCAGATCAAACAGTTCCGCGCTCAGTACGGCCTGGATAAGCCGGTGCCCCAGCAGTATTGGATCTATGTCACGAACCTCGTGCACGGCGACCTGGGCCTCAGCATCCATTCCCGCCGGCCGGTGGCCGCCGACCTGCACGACTTCTTTCCGGCGACCTTTGAGCTGTCGCTGACCGCGCTCCTATTTTCGATCCTCATCGGCGTGCCGGCGGGAGTGGCCTCGGCCGTGGCCCGCAACCGCCTGCCCGACCATGTGGTGCGGGTGTTGTCGCTTATCGGCGGCTCACTGCCCATCTTCTGGCTCGGCTTATTGCTCATCGGCTTTTTTTATGGGCGCCTGGGCTGGTTGCCCAGCGGCTCCCGCATCGACCAGTTTATCCCGCCCCCAACCGCGATCACCGGCTTGTTTACCGTCGACGCCGCGTTATCCGGCAACACCAAAGCCTTCTGGAGCAGCGCCCAGCACCTGATTCTACCGGCGCTGACCTTGGGCTATTTCTCCACCGCCATCATCGCGCGCATGATGCGCTCGAGCATGCTGGAAGTGCTCAACCAGGATTACGTGCTGGCGGCGCGCGCCAAGGGCCTGCGCCAAGGCAAGGTAATCTGGCGGCACGCGCTGCGCAACGCGCTGATCCCCACCGTGACCACCATCGGGGTGACCTTTGGCAGCTTGCTGTCTGGGGCGGTGCTCACCGAGACGATCTTTAGCTGGCCGGGTTTGGGGCGCTATGCCACCACCGCCGCCATCAGCCTCGACTTCCCGGCCGTGATGGGCGTGACTCTTTTGGCGGCGCTGGTCTACACGGCCGCCAACCTGATGGTCGACCTGGGTTATCACTGGCTCGACCCAAGGATTCGCAGTGGTTGAGGGGGCGGGCGTCTTAGTGCCGGTGCCGGCCACGTCGGTGCGCCCGCGCCGCTGGCCGGCCTGGCTGCGCAGCCCGCTGACCGTGGCCGGCCTGGTGCTGATCACCTTGTTTGCGCTGGCCGCGTTGTTCGCGCCGCTGCTGGCCCCCGCCGATCCGCTGAAGCAGGTGCTTTCCACCCGGCTCAAGCCGCCCACCGCCGCCCACTGGCTGGGCACCGATCAGCTGGGGCGCGATGTGCTCAGCCGGATGCTTTTTGGGGCGCGCATTTCGCTGCTGGTGGGTGTGGTGGTGGTGGGGCTGGCCGGCAGCCTGGGCACCTTTGTGGGCCTGGTGGCCGGCTATACTGGCGGCTGGCTCGACGAAGGCCTGATGCGCCTGACGGATGTATTCTTCGCCTTCCCGGCGTTGATCCTGGCCATGGCCATCGCCGGCGCACTTGGCCCGAGCCTGACCAATGCCATTATCGCCATTGCGGTGGTGTCGTGGCCGGTGTATGCCCGGCTGGTGCGGGCGCAGGTGCTCACGCTGCGCGAGCGGGAATACGTGGAAGCCGCCCGCAGCCTGGGCGCCTCGACGCCACGCATCATCTGGCAGCACATCCTGCCCAACACGCTGGCGCCGCTGCTGGTGCAGGCCAGCTTCGATATGGGCGGCGCCATCCTGGCCGCGGCCGGCCTGAGCTTTATCGGCTTCGGCACCCAGCCGCCCACGCCCGAGTGGGGGGTGATGATCAGCGACGGCCGCAGCTACATTTCCACCCAACCCTGGCTCTCCCTGTTTCCCGGGCTGGCTATCCTGTTCACGGTGGCGGCCTTCAACCTGATCGGCGACGGCTTGCGCGACGCTTTTGACCCCCGGCTGCACGGCAAAACATGAGTTACTGGCCTATAATAGGGTTATGGTCAGCGACAGCCTCAAATTCCTCAAAGACGAAGCTGCCCGGCTCACGCAGGAGAACCATGACCTGCGCCAGGAGCTCGGCGGCCTGCGCCATTCGGCGCACGCCCTGTCGTCACTCTATTATTTCTCGCAGCAAATCACGCCCCAGGTGGATGTGCGCCAGTTGCTGGGCCATATCCTGGACTCGGCCCTGGCCGGGCTAAACGCCCGTGACGGCTCGCTGATGCTGGCGGACGAAGAAACCGGTGATCTGGTGTTTACCATCGTGCGCGGCGACGCGGCCGGCCGGCTGGAAGGTTATCATCTGCCCAAGGGCATCGGCATCGCCGGCTGGGTGGCGGAGCATCGCCAGCCGCAGGCCGTGCACGACGTCCGGCGCGACCCCCGTTTCTACGCGCAGGTGGACGAGGCTTTCGGATTTAATACCCGCTCGATGGTCTGCGTACCGGTCGATCTCGACGATGGCCGCCTGCTGGGCGTCATCGAAGTGCTCAACAAGGTCTCCGACAAAGAATTCACGCCGGACGATATGGATCTGCTCTTGATCGTGTCGCAATTGGCGGCCACCGCCATGCGCCGGGCCGAGCGCGCCATCGAAGCGGCCGAGCGCGAAAAACGCCGCGCGGCCCTGCTCCCTTCCGGCCCATCCAAATAGCAGCCAGGCCGCGCCCTACGCCGAGCGCCGTTCGAGGCCACTTCGCTTCGCAGCCCGCGGCGCCGCTAAGCACCTGACCCCATGGAAACGATCCAGGCCGGACAGACGATTGGCCCCTACCGCATCATTCAACAGATCGGCCAGGGCGGCATGGCCACGGTCTTCAAAGCCTACCAGCCGGCCATGGACCGCTATGTGGCGCTAAAAATCCTGCCGCGCCAGTTGGCCGAGTCGCCCGAGTTCATCGGCCGCTTTCGTCAAGAGGCGCGCACCATCGCCCGCCTGGAGCATGCCCATATATTGCCGGTGCACGATTATGGCGACAGCGGCAGCTACACCTATCTGGTCATGCGTTTCGTGGAGGCCGGCACCCTGAAAGAGCGGCTCCAGGCTGGGCCGCTGCCGCGGGACGAGATTGACCGGTATTTTCTCCAACTGGCCGATGCGCTGGATTACGCCCACGCGCACGGCGTGGTGCACCGCGACTTGAAGCCCTCCAACGTTTTGCTGGACGAGCGCGGCAATTTGTTTCTGACCGACTTTGGCATTGCCAAGCTGCTCGAGACCGATAGCCGCTTCACCGGCACCGGCGCGCTCATTGGCACCCCGGCCTACATGAGCCCCGAACAGGCCCAGGGCCTGCCAGTCGACCGCCGGACCGATATTTATTCCCTGGGCATCATGCTGTATGAAATGGTGACCGAGCGCCTGCCGTTCGAGGCGGATACTCCGTTGGCCATCATCCTCAAACAAATCAGCGCCCCGCTGCCGTTGCCCTCCAGCATGAAACCGGGCATCTCGCCTGCCGTCGAGCAGGTGCTGCTCAAGGCGCTGGCCAAAAATCCGGCCGATCGCTACGCCACCGTGGCTGAATTTAGCGCCGCCTGGAAAGCCGCCAGCAAGCCCGCGGTCACCCAGCGCGTAGCGCCGGTGCCGGCACCCACGCCCGCCGCCCCAGGCTCGGGCGCCCGCCCGCCCACGCCCGCGGCCCCGGCGGTCCCAGCCGCCAAGCCCAGTTGGTCGCGCCGCCTCACCTTCCTGGCGGCCGCCGGCCTGCTGGCGGTGGGCGTGGTGGTTTGCGGTGCGCTGTTGACGGTGTTCGCTCTCAACCAACAGCAACACCTCAGCCCGCCGCGCCCCAGCGCCGGCGCGACCACCTTTGCTGCCGGCCCGAAGGCCACGCCTACGGCCGCAGCCGGCAGCACCGCGGCCGCCGTCACCCCGGCCGTCGTCTTCTCGTCCGGCCCGGCCCATTGGCACTCGTGGGCAGCGGCCAATGATTTGCTAGCTGTCACCCTGTTTAATGGCCAGTTGATCAGCGGTGGGCCAGGCGGGGTCACCCTGTGGAAACTGGCAGATGGCACCGTGGTCAGCCGGCTGACCACCGGCAATGGCCTGCCCGATCCGAACGTGGACGCCCTGGTCGCCGATGACGCGGCCAAAACACTATGGATTGCCACCGAAGACGGGGTGGCGGCCTTCGATGGCCAGCACACCACGCTGTATGACCGGAAAAGCGGCCTGGACAGCAACGATGTCAGGGCCTTGGCGCGCACCCGCCGCGGCCTGCTGGCTGGCACCGCGGAATCGGGTGTCGATGGCGGCGGTTTGAACCTGTTCGCCGCCGGCCGCTGGCAGCCGGTGGCTGGCTTTCCGTCCGTCAATCAGACCGATACCGCGCCTGACCGGCTCTCCGCAAACATCACCGCCCTACTGGAGGATTCGAAAGGCAACTGGTGGATTGGCACCGCCAACGGACTGGGCTTCTACGACGGGCAGACCTGGAAACGCTTTTCCACCAGCGATGGCTTGCCGGATAACCAGGTGACGGCGCTGGCGGAAACGGACGGCGCCATTTGGGCCGGCACGGATTCCGGACTGGCGCATTTGGAAGGCAGCGCGTTTGTCGTGACGGCCGAAACGCAGGGGAAGACCATTCACGGCCTCTTCGCCGGCCAGGGCAGCGACCTGTGGGTCACCGGCGACAGTGTTATTGCCAGGCGCGCGACAGGCGGCCATTGGCAAACGTATACCGATACTAATTTTCCGGCCAAGGAGGTGTTTGGCGGCGTGCCGGGCAGTGACGGGATGATCTATTTCGCCAGTGACGCCGGCGTGCTGCGTTTTGACGGACGCACTTTCGACCTGTGGTCGGTGCCCAACGTGCCCAACCAACCCGGCTACGCCCTGATTCTGGCGCACCCCTCCAAAAACCAATTGTGGTTCATCGACGAGAGCTACGACAACGCGGATGTGCTCGACCTGCCGGCGTCCAATTGGTCACGGCTGCCCACCTTGCCGTGCGGTGCCTGCATCCCGCTGGCCTGGGGACCCGATGGCAAGCTGTGGGCCGCCAGCGGCGATGGCATGTGGATCATCCAGGGAGATCAGGCGAAGCACGTGACCGCCGACCAGGGATTGCCCTCCAACAAAACCCGCGCTTTCGCCTTTGGGGCCGATGGGTCAACCTGGGTGGGCACCGAGGCCGGTGTGGCCCACTACGTGGGCAGCGGGGTGACAGCGGTGTTCTCGTCGACCAACGCCGGGCTGGCGGACGACACCATCAATCGCCTGCTGGTCGCCGCCGATGGATCTTTGTGGGTGGCCACCAACACCGACCTGAGCCGCCGCACACCCGATGGGCAATGGGTGCATTACGGATCGGGTAATCCGTTTCAGAGCGACGTCGGGGTCAACAATCTGGCACAGGATGCCAGCGGCGCCGTTTGGGTTGCCACCAGCGGGGAAGGCGTCTATCGCTTCGCCGCCAACGCCTGGACTCAGTTCCGGCCGGGCGTCGGCGGTGTGAAGCTGCCTTCCAGCGAGGTCTATAGTGTTTTGCCCGCCAGCGATGGCAGCCTGTGGTTCGGCACGGGCAGTGGCGCGGCCCGCTTCGATGGCACGAACTGGCAGGCCATTACCCTGGCCGATGGCCTCATCAACCCGGTCGTCCTCGATATTTACCAGGACCAAAGCGGCACGGTCTGGTTTGCCACCTATGGTGGCGTAACGCAGTATCAGCCTTAATTACTTCACCCGTCACTCGCTCCGCAGCGCCGCCCCAAGGTCATCTTGCAGGCGTTTGACGATCTTGGCCCGCAGCTTGGCCACCTCGGTGTCGGTCAGGGTGCGATTGGGCGCCTGATAGGTAAGACGGTAGGCTAGACTCTTTTTGCCCGCGCCAATCTGCGTCCCGCGATAAAGATCGAACAGTGTGGCCCCCGCCAGCAGTGGGCCGCCGGCCGTCTCGATGGCCAATTGCACACTCGCGGCTGCCGTGCTCTCGTCCACGATCACCGCCAGGTCTTCCTTCACCAGCGGATATTCCGGCACCGGCCGCACCCGGTAGCGCTCCTCCACCTGCGCCAACAGCAGCTCCAGGTCCAGGTCGGCAGCCAGCACCGGCTGGGCCGGCAGGTCGAACTGTTCGCGCACCAGCGGGTGCACCTCGCCCAGCCAGCCGGCATGCTGGCCTTTCAGCTTCAGGCGAGCCGTGCGGCCGGGGGTGAAGCTGGGATGCTGCTCTTCGGGCGCGGGCGGCTCATAGGTCGCCTCGTTCAGCGGCAGGCCGGCCACCAGCGCTTCGATCACGCCTTTCAAGTCGAAGAAATCCATCGGGCGGTGGTCGCCGCCGGCCCAGGCCAGCGGCGTGCGCGGTCCGGTGAGCAGCAGGCCCAGGCGGCGCTGCTCATCCGGCAGCCGGTCGGCCTGCTCACCCTGGAAATAGACAGTGCCGATCTCGAACAGCGCCAGCCGGTCATGGTGGCGGCTATTGAGCGCGGCCACGTCCAGCAGGCTGGCCAGCAGCGTGTGCCGCATGACGACCCGGTCGCTCACGATGGGGTTGGCCAGGGTGATGTAGGGCCGGTCGTCAGCCGCCGCGCTGGGCGGCAGGATGCGGCGCTCGCGCTGCGGCGCGGTCAGCGAATAGGTGACCACTTCCTGCAGGCCAGCCCCGCTGGCCACCAGCAGGTCGCGCGTGCGCTCCTCCAGCTCCAGCGTCGGGTTGCCCCGCTGCGGCGGCAGGGTGTCCGAAATTTGAGTCTCGGGTATCCGCTCGTAGCCGTAGATGCGGGCGATCTCCTCGATCACGTCCGCCCGCCCCACCACACCCGTGCCAATGTCGAGACGGTGATCGGGGGCGGTGATGTGGAAGGAGGTGTCTGGAGAATCGGTCGCTTCGCGTGGTAATTGGTAATTGGTCATTGGAGAGGCGAGCTCAACCTTGAACTCCAGCGACTCGAGGATGCGCGTGATCTCGGCGACCGGCAGGCTCAGACCCAGGATCCGCTCGACCTCGGCTGCCGGCAGGTCCACCACCACGGCCGGCGCCGGGCGCGGGTAAGCGTCCACCAGGCCGGCGGCGATGGTGCCGCCCGCCCATTTACGCATGGCCTCGATGCCGCGCCGCACACCGCGCTCGGTCATGGCCGGGTGCACGCCGCGTGAGAAGCGGTAGGCGGCCTCGGACGGCAGGTTTTGCGCCTTGACCGTGCGGCGAATGTTAATGAACTCCCAGGCCGCGCCTTCGAGCAGCACATTGGTGGTGGTGTCGCTCACCTCCGATTCGGCCCCGCCCATCACCCCGCCCAGCGACAGCACGCCCTGCTGGTCGCAGACCAGGATGGTGAAATCGTCCAGCTTGCGCTCTACCCCGTCCAGGGTCTTCAAGGTCTCGCCCGGCTCGGCCAGCCGGGTGATAATCGTGGGGGTCCCGCCGCCGGCGCGCGCCGCCAGCACGTCGTAGTCGAAGGCGTGCAGCGGCTGCCCGATTTCCAGCATCACGTAATTGGTGGCATCCACGATGTTATTGATCGGCCGCAGCCCGGCCAGCCGCAGCCGGCGCTGCACCCCATATGGGCTGTGGGCGATGCTGACGCCCTTGATCAGCGCCGCCGTGAAGCGCGGGTTGATCTCGGAATTGCGGATCTCGATGGCCAGTTGGCCGGTGATGGTTGGGCCGGCGGCGTGCACGTTGTAGTCGGGCTGGCGCAGCGGTTGGCCGGTGAGGGCCGCCACCTCACGCGCCAAACCCAGCATGTTGGCGTCGCGGGCCATGTTCGGGTTGATCTTGACGTCGAACACCACGTCGCCCATATACTCGGCCAGTGGCATGCCCACCGGGGCGTCGTCGGGTAATACGATAATGCCCTCGTGCTCCTCAGAGATGCCCAGCTCTTTCTCCGAGCACACCATCGAGTAGGACTCCACCCCGCGGATCTTGGCCCGCTTGAGCGTCATCAGCTGCTGGCCGGGCTTGTGGCCGTCATACAGGATGCTGCCCTCGCGCGCGTAGGCCGCCTTGATGGACTTTGCCAGCGGCCCCTGGCCCTTGTAGTCGAACAGGTTGGGCGCGCCGGTGAGCACCGTTTGCTCCTGGCCCGAGCCGTCGTCCAGCCGCAGCAGGGTCAGCCGGTCGGCGTTGGGGTGCGGCATGACCTCCAGGATCTGCGCCACCACGATCTTGGCCGGGTCCCAGGCCAGGCCTTTGGCGGCCGGACCAGTGGCCTTGCCGGGCTTCGCGGGCAAGCCGTCAATGCGGCCATCGCTCGGCGCCAGCCCGACGTATTCAATATCCTCTACCTCCAACCCGGCGAAGGTCAGCTTGTAAGCCAACGCCTCAGCCGTGAGGCTAATATCGACGAAGTCGCGCAGCCAACTTAGAGGTGCTTTCATTTGAGTAGACTCCCACCAGGTAATTGGTAATTAGCCATTGGTAATGAAAGCCAAGACCGGCCGTGTAATTACCAATGACTAATTACCAATTACGCCTTTGCTTTTTAGAACTGCTCCAAGAACCGCATATCATCCTGAAAGAAATACCGGATGTCTTCAATGCGGTGCTTGAGCATGACGATGCGCTGCGGGCCCATGCCGAAGGCAAAACCCGAAAACACCTCTGGGTCGTAGCCGCCATTGGTCAGCACGTTGGGATGCACCATGCCGCAGCCCAGGATCTCCAGCCAGCCCGTTTGCTTGCACACCGCGCAGCCTTGCCCGCCGCACACAAAGCACTCCACGTCCATCTCGGCCGAG
>Ga0070730_10002584_pt1 | contig 16428 bp, 15 predicted proteins | sample Coa_R1_3_FD_66447 | JGI IMG/M metagenome (GOLD analysis project Ga0070730, IMG submission 66447) | Surface soil microbial communities from Centralia Pennsylvania, which are recovering from an underground coalmine fire - Coalmine... | ecosystem: Environmental > Terrestrial > Soil > Unclassified ...
CCGTCTTGCTCGGATTGTTCGCGTTGGCTGGTCTGGTACTCGCCGCGGTCGGAATATACGGTGTTGTTTCTTTTCTTGTGGCCCAGAGGCGGCGTGAGATGGCCGTCCGTATTGCCGTGGGTGCAAGCGCCTCAAATATTCTTTGGCTTGTATTGAAACAAGGGCTAAGCATGGCTGCCATCGGCGCGTCGATAGGACTGGTCGGCGTATGGGCCGCGCAGAAACTTATCAGCGGCCTTCTGTTTGGGATTTCGGCGGTTGACCCGGTGACGTTCGCAGGATCAGCGCTGTTCTTGCTTGCGGTTGTCCTGATCGCGTGCTGCGTGCCTGCGCGGCGAGCGACGCGCGTCGACCCAATGACCGCGCTGCGCCATGAGTGAGAGAGGTAACGGCTAGTCCGTTTTTAATCATCCTATCGGCCAGACCACGCCTCTCTCATTTCAATAGAGATAGTTGTAAATAGGAGTAGCTTCTAGGACAACCAGACTGACAGGCCAGTCTAGGATGAGGCCTGTTTAGAACCCTCTTTTTTGACCCCTCCATGGCTAGTTGATTCGCGAACTTAGCCTTCGCCGATGTCCTCTTGCCAGATAGCTGGGTTTTTCTGGACGTAATCGGCGAGCATGCTGATGCACTCCCGATTTGCGAGGTCGACGATCGCGACGCCGTTTTCGCGCAACCACTCCAACCCGCCCTTGAAATTCGCGGACTCACCGACAATTACTTTGCCGATGCGAAATTGACGAATCAGTCCGCTGCAATACCAGCACGGCGCAAGCGTGGTGACCATGATTTTATCGCGATAGCTGCGCTGGCGGCCCGCTTTGCGAAACGCGTCCGTCTCCGCATGGATGGAAGGATCATTCTCCTGAACGCGCCGGTTGTGGCCGCGCTCCAAAAGTTTCCCCTCATGATCGAAAAGCGCCGCTCCGATCGGGATGCCGCCTTCGGTCAAACCAAGCCGAGCCTCGGCCAGGGCAATTTCGAGCAAGGCAATGTGTTCACGCTTCATCATCAGCCATCATTCACCGCCCGGTTCCAGCGCATCGCGTCAATACCAAGCCATTGTAGTGCCTCGCCGCAATGCGCGGCGTTGACTCTGTGCGACGTGCGCCCTAAGATGCAGCGTTTATGCCGGACAATCAGCCAATTATCGGACGCACAATCTCGCACTACCGCATCGTCGAAAAACTGGGTGGTGGCGGAATGGGCGTGGTTTACAAAGCCGAGGACACCGATCTGGGGCGTCCGGTAGCGCTGAAATTCCTGCCGGAGAACCTTGTCGCCGACCCGTACGCGCTTGAACGCTTCCGCCGCGAAGCACGCGCCGCTTCGGCGCTAAACCATCCCAACATCTGCACGATCTATGAAATCGGCCGCGACGATGACCGCTACTTCATCGCGATGGAGTATCTGGAGGGGCAGACGCTGAAGCACCTGATCGCCGGCCGCGCAATGCCAAGCGAACAGACGCTTGAACTCGCCACGGAAATCGCTGACGCTCTCGATGTCGCACACGCGAAAGGAATCATCCATCGCGACATCAAGCCGGCGAATATTTTCGTCACGCTGCGGGGCCACGCGAAAGTTCTGGATTTTGGATTGGCGAAGCAAACCTTGGACGCCACGGGACAAACAGCCTCCGGCATGACGCGCGATGCAGCTACGCTTGATGAAGCGCACCTCACCAGCCCCGGGCAGGCCATGGGCACAGTCGCGTACATGTCGCCGGAGCAGGCGCGCGGTGAAACGCTCGATCCCCGGACCGATATTTTCAGTTTTGGCGCGGTCCTTTACGAAATGGCCACGGGCTCCCTGCCCTTTCGCGGCGATACCACGGCGGTTATCTTTCACGCCATCCTGGAAAAGACGCCGGTAGCGCCGATACGCCTGAATCCCGATATTCCCCCAAAGCTCGAGGAGATCATCTCGAAGACGCTCGAAAAAGACCGGCGGATGAGGTATCAAAGCGCGGCTGATTTGCGTACGGATCTGGTGCGCCTGAAACGCGATACAAGCTCGAGCCCGCGGATCGCAACGGACGCCGCAAGTCCTGAAACGAAAATCAGTGCTGGGGGAGTCGCGGACGGGTCTCCGTCAGGTCAGACGCGCGCTACAACCGCTGCCGCCTCCACACACAGGTCGGGGAGCTCGAGCGTCGCCGCCGTGGCGCGTGAGCACAAATTCGGCACGGCTGCAACCGTGGCGGTCGTGTTGATTTTGATCGCCGCGGCGGGATACGGGATTTATGCCTTACTGAACCGCGCCGCGCCGGTTCCCTTCCGGAATTTCACCATCACCAAGCTAACGAACACGGGCAAGGCGGCGCTGGCGGCGATTTCGCCGGATGGCAAGTACGTGCTGAACGTGCAGGACGAGAACGGCATGGAGAGCCTATGGCTGCGCAACGTCCCGACGAACAGCGACACGCAAGTGAGCGCACCGGCGCAAACTCACTATTTTGCGCTCCAGTTTTCGCCCGACGCGAACTACGTCTACTTCGTCCGCGGGAGCGCCGGAAATAATGAGTTTGGCAACCTCTATCGCTCGCCGATACTGGGCGGAACGCCGCAGCAAATCCTTCAAAACCTCAGCAGCAATATCACGTTTTCGCCCGATGGGCAGCGCATTGCATTCGTCCGAAAGGATCCGGCGGCCGGAAAATACATCCTGCTCCTCGCGAATGCCGATGGCTCGGCGGAAAGAACGTTGCTCACCGGGAGCCTGCCGGGGATGGATGATGTCGCATGGTCGCCCGACGGAAAATTAATTATCGGCTCGATGTTTTTGGCCGGGCAATCGTTTGGCAGCCTGATCACGGTGGACTCGACGACGGGCCAGCAGGTCCACGCGATCCGCTCCCAGGAACGCACTTTTGGACACCCTACTTGGGCGCCGGACGGGAAAGGTCTGTTCATCCTCACCGATCGCGTGGATGCCGACTACTACTTCCGCGAGCAGGTGGGTTTTCTTTCTTATCCGCGCGGGGAATTCCACGAAATCACGAGAGACACAAATAATTATCCCGCGTTGAGCATTTCCGGTGATGGGAAGAATCTCGTGACGGTCATGAATCAGCAGAACTTCCAAATGTTCGTCCTGCCGTCTGATGCGAAACAGATGAGCGATGCCAGGCAGATTTCCTCCGGAGAAACAGTTCATTCCTTCAGTTGGATGGGAAATGATTCCGTGATTGTAAAACAGGGGCTGGATCTGCAGCGGATCGACATCGCAACGGGAAACGAGACTGTCTTTCTGGCCGACAAGCTGCATGCGTCCTTTGAACCGACCGTCTGCGAAAATGGAAATGTGGTTGTCTTCGGCTCGGTGGGGCGGCCGGAAGAGATGTCTGCTCCCCTGTGGCGAATCGACGCAAATGGCGGCAACCTGCAAAATTTGACCGCGGGAAAGAATGACGCGGTACCGGTTTGCTCTCCCGACGGAAAATGGATTTTCTATATCGACTCCATTGGCCGCGGTAAAGTGATGCGCGTGCCGGTTGCTGGCGGAAAGGCGGAAACCTTCGGAGACTTCGCAACGTACTCTGGGACGAATACAGACGGTTCACTGGATATCACGCGAGATGGAAAAATGCTGGTGACCCTCGCCGTCGGCGGCAAGAACCTGCAAGCGAACGTGCAGGACGCGGGCACGGGCAAAATGTTGCGCGTGCTGGATGTTGATCCGCGCCTTGCTCCCTACGCTTTGAGATTCAGCCCGGATGGACGAGCGATTGTGTATCCCATCCGCGTGAACGGAGTGGATAACCTCTGGGAACAGCCCCTTGCCGGCGGGCCGAGACGCCAGATCACGCATTTCACGTCCGAGCAGATTTGGGATTTTCATTGGTCGCCCGATGGCAAGAAACTGGGAATCGTTCGCGGCCACTCCGATTCCGATGTCGTCGTCCTCCGCGAATCCAGCCAGTAAAGACGCGGTGAGCGCGGAATTCGCGGCAGCCGCAAGCATTCTAGGTTAGAATGCGGCTCGATGAGCGTCGGAGCCAAACCCATTCTGGCGATTTATCCCGGGTCGTTCGACCCGGTGACCAACGGCCATCTTGACTTGATTGGGCGCGGAGCGAAGATTTTTGACCGGCTGATCGTATCCGTGCTGCAGAATGCGGAAAAAGATCCGCTGTTTGCCGTGAGCGAGCGCCTCGAGATGCTGCGCGAAGTGACGCGGCCGTGGCCCAACGTGGAAGTGGACGTCTTCGAAGGGTTGCTGATGGCCTATGCGCGGCAAAAGAATGCGCAAGTCGTGCTGCGAGGCATTCGCGCAATTTCCGATTATGAGTACGAATTGCAAATGGCTCTGATGAACCGCAAGCTCGAGCCAAAAATCGAAACGGTGTTCATGATGCCGGCCGAAACATATAGCTACCTGAGCTCGCGGCTGGTGCGGGAAATTGCGCGTTTGGGCGGTTCGGTAAAAGATCTGGTTCCAGCAGTGGTGGAAGAGCGCTTGAAAGCAAAAGTAGGCTGAATTTCAACCCATGGGGTGGACGAAAATGGAACTTTCAGAGCGGGTGAAACGCATTGAACCGTCGGCGACGCTGGTTGTATTGATGGAAAAGGAAAAGCTAGTGGCGCGGGGAATTGACGTGGTGGATTTTGGCCCGGGAGAACCGGATTTTCCGACGCCCGATTACATCAAGCGCGCGGCGGTAAAGGCTCTTGACGAAAACAAGACGAAATACACGGCGTCGGGCGGGATCATGCCCTTGCGGCAGGCCGCTGTGGAATGGCACGCGAAGTACCTTGGTACACATTACGAGGCGAAGGAATGCATCATTAACGCGGGCGGAAAACATTCTCTCTACAATGTGACGCAGGCGCTGATTAATTCCGGTGACGAAGTGCTGATCGTCGCGCCGTACTGGGTAAGCTATCCGGACATCGTGAAGTGCGCCGACGGCACACCGGTGATCGTCGAGACGGATACGCGAAATGGTTTCATACCGCGCGCGGCGGAAATCGAAAAGGCGATCACGCCTCGCACGAAAATTCTGATCATCAATTCGCCGTCGAATCCCACCGGCGCCGTGATTCCGGAGGAAGAATTCGCCAGCATTCTCGACGTCGCGAAGAAACACAACATCTGGCTGCTTTCCGATGAGTGCTATTCGCATTTCGTTTACGGCAACGCGAAACCGTTTTCGATTGCCAGCCTGCCAGGCACGAAAGAGCACGTGATTATTTCCGGCTCGCTCTCGAAGACATTTGCGATGACTGGCTGGCGGATGGGCTACACGCTCGCTCCGCCACAGCTTGCGGACGCGGTGCTGAAACTGCAGAGCCAGTCGACGTCGAATCCAACCTCGATCGCGCAATACGCGGCGTTGGAAGCCCTTCGCGGCGGCATGGACTCAGTGAACATCATGGTCGCGGAATTTGCGAAGCGGCGCGCGCGAATCATCGCGGGCCTGCGCGAAATTCCGGGCGTGAGCTGCCACGAGCCGGAGGGCAGCTTTTATGTTTTCCCCAACGTCGCGGGCGCGGCGACCGGAAGCAAGAGCGGCGCATCACAGTGCGACACCGTACAGGTGGCCAAAGAGTTGCTGGAACGCGAACACGTCGTCGTGATTCCCGGCGAAGCCTTTGGCGCGCCCGGCTATTTGCGGCTTTCTTACGCGACGTCGATGGAGCGTATTGAAGAAGGCCTGCGGCGGATGTCCAGTTTTTTTCGCGCCGAGACGGCCGTGAGCTCGGCCGCGATGCGCGGATAAGTTGTGAAACCGCGGCCCGCCCGGTTGGAACCGCAATTCGTGCCGCGTATTTGGGGCGCCCGAAGCCTCGCGCCGCTTTTTCCCGACAAGCAATCGTTGCCAGAGCCCATTGGCGAAGCGTGGCTCACGGGGAACGACTGCCGATTCGCCGATGGGCCGTTCGCCGGAGAAAAACTCGGCGATGCCTGGCCGCTCATGAGCGACGATTGGTCGGGAAGCAATGTCTCGCGCGACATGCCGTTTCCCCTCCTGGCGAAATTCATTTTCCCCGAAGAAAAACTTTCCGTGCAGGTGCATCCCGATGACGATTACGCGCGAAAAAACGAGGCTGCGGCCGGCGGGGTGGGGAAAACGGAAATGTGGTACATCATCTCCGCGCGGAAGGGCGCGGAAGTGCGCGTGGGGATGAAGCCCGGCGTGGAACGCGACACTTTTCGTCGAGCAATCGCCGATGGAAACGCGGAAGAATGCGTCGAGCGCGTTCCCGTGAGCGCCGGAGATGCAATTTTCGTTCCCGCGGGTACTGTGCACACGATCGGGCCGGGCATGACCATTTGCGAGATCCAGCAAAATTCTGACATTACGTATCGAGTGTTCGATTTCAACCGGCTGACGCCTCAGGGAAAGCCGCGCGAGTTGCACATTGACAAATCCATGGATGTGATTCGTTTCGGCGAACAGCGTGGCGGCAAAGTGGCGCGGGTGGAAGCAAACGAAACTCACAATGCGGTGTACACGCTGGTCGAATGCCCCCATTTCGTTGTGGTGAAATCGGTTTTCGCCGAACCTCGGCACCGGGTGAAGCCCGCGGGTGTGATGGAGGTCCTCATCATTATCGAAGGAACTGGAAAAATTGAAGCTCCGGACGCGGAAATCGAATATGCAAACGCGCAGGCTTGGCTCGTGCCGGCGGTGATGCGCGATCTTCGCTTTGTGCCAACAACACCAACGACAATGCTGCACGCTTATGTGCCGGGCGGTCTCTCGATATGAAAAACTCTAGGAAAATCACTGCGTGCGCCGTGCTGCTGGCCGGTGGGCGAGGCACGCGTTTTTGGCCGCGCAGCCGGACACGAACGCCGAAACAGCTTCTCGACATTGTGAGCTCGAAGAGCATGTTGCGCGAAACGGCGGATCGCCTGGCTCCGCTATTTGCGGAAAATAGGCTGTGGGTGGTGACCAACGGCGAGCAGGCGGCGGGCGTGCATCGCGAGTTGCCGCGTGTGCCGCGTAAACAAATTTTAGCCGAGCCCGTTGGACGAAACACCGCGGCGGCAATCGGGCTCGCGGCGATTCATTTGGCGCAAGAGCATGGCGACGCGTTGATGGCCGTGCTGCCGGCGGATCATCACATCGCGGACGCGGCGCAATATCGCAAAGTTGTCCGCGCGGCGATGAAGATTGCCAGCAGGCCGGGAAACCTCGTGGTGCTGGGAATTCCGCCATCGGGACCGGAAACAGGATTCGGCTACATCGAGCGCGCCGGCGTGGCAGCGCGGGTCGAGCAAATTCCCGCATATATTGTCCGGCGATTCACGGAGAAGCCAAACGCGGCGCGCGCGCGCAAATATGTGACGTCCGGGCGGTATTTGTGGAACGCGGGCATGTTCTTCTGGCGCGTTTCCACCTTTCTGGAATGCTTGCGCAAATATCTCCCGAAAACGTGGCACGCGCTTGGCGAACTGCAACAGTCTATCGCCACGCCCGGATATGCGCGGGATCTCCAGCGAATTTATCCGCGACTCGAAAACATTTCCGTGGATTACGCAATTATGGAGCCGGCCACGCGTTCGCGTGCTGCTCACGGAAAATCCAAGAAACACGGAACGGAGCGCGTTTTTGTGCTGCCGGCGAGAATCGGCTGGAGCGATATTGGCTCATGGGCCGCAGTTCACGAACTGCTGGCACGCAAGCCGGGAGAGAATGTGTCGGTTGGGGATTCGTTTGCGCTCGATGCGACAGGCAATTTTTTGTGGAGCCGCAAGAAATTCGTGGCGGCGATTGGCGTGCATGACCTCGTCGTTGTGGAGACTCACGACGCTTTGCTGATTTGCCCGCGTGAAAGAGCGCAGGACGTCGGCAAAGTTGTGAAATGGCTGGAAGAAAAGCGGCGCCACGATTTGCTCTAAGAAAACACGCATTCTGACAAACTGAGTTTTTGAGCGTGCCTCACAGCACAATCCTTTCCGCGTGAAGCCCTATCGCATATACTTTTCAACCGTGACGCAAATCCACTTTGGAACCGACGGCTGGCGCGGCGTGATCGCCGAGGATTTTACGGTTGCGAACGTGCGCAAAGTCGCCGCGGCGATCGCGCGTTACGTGATTCGCGCCGAGAATCCAAAAAATGGCGTCCTGATCGGCTATGACACGCGATTCGGCGGCCCGCTGTTCGCGCGCGCAGCGGCGGAAATCGTCGCCGCTACAGGAACACCCGTTTGGTTGGCGGACGGACCGTGTCCATCGCCCGCGATTTCTCTGCTGGTGCGCCAGCGTGGCGCGGCCGGCGGAATCATGATCACCGCGAGCCACAATCCCTACCGCTGGAATGGCGTGAAGTACAAAGCGAGCTACGGAAGCTCCGCATCTCCCGCAATTACCGCGCACATCGAAAAAGAACTGACGGCTGCGCTCAAAAGCGATGAGCCTGAATTATCTTCGCGGCCTGATCTAATTCATCTGCTCAACGTGCGCGAGCCGTATTTGGAAACGCTCGACAAGCTGGTCGATTGGGAGCGCCTGCGCGGGACGAAATTCCGTTTTGTGGCCGATCCGATGCACGGCTCGGCGGCGGGCTTGCTGCATGAACTTTTCCGGCGACATGGGATTGCGTGCGACGAAATTCGCGGAAAATACGATCCCCTTTTCGGCGGCGTGAATCCCGAGCCGATTGAGCCGCATATTGCCGCGCTGGAAGAGGTCGTGAGGAAAGGCGGCTATGACGCGGGATTTGCCGCCGACGGCGATGGCGACCGCATTGGGGCGGTGGACGCCGACGGGACGTTCATCACGCCGCACCAGATCTTTTCGATTCTCTTCTGGCATTTGGCGGGCACGCGGAAGCTCGAAGGAGACGTGGCGAAGACATTTTCGACCACGAAAATGATCGACCACATCGCCCGCAGATTTGGCAGAAAGGTTTACGAGACGCCGATCGGCTTCAAGTACATCTGCGAGTTGATGCTCGAACACGACATTCTGATCGGCGGAGAAGAAAGCGGCGGCATCGCCACAAAACTGTATTTGCCGGAGCGCGATGCCACGGTGAGCGCGCTGCTGCTTGCCGAGGTGATGGCATGGCATGGCAAGCGGCTCGGCGAACTGGTGCGCATGCTCGAAAAGGAGTATGGCGAACAGCACTACGGCAGGGTGGACTTGGAATTACTACGCGGACAAAAGGAAAAAGCGATCGCATATTTTGGTTCGCAGAACATGACCAAAGTGCTGGAATGGCCGGTGGTGCGCAAAGAAAACATGGATGGCGAGAAAATATTTCTCGGCGATATCGGCTGGTTGCTGCTGCGCGTTTCAGGGACGGAAGAGATGTTGCGCATCTATGCAGAGACGACGCGGGCGGAAACGACGAAGCGCGTGCTCGACGAAGTATGCGCGACCGTGAAGAAGCTATAGCATCCCAATATTTCGACGAGCCAAATTGTCATGCTCGTACCAGACCAAGAATGAAAACCAAAATGCGCAAAATCACAGAACCAGTGGCAGAATTGGAATGCATTTAACGAGCCTTTACCGGCCAAGCGGAGATTGATTTGAAACGACGCCTGTACCAGCTCGACGTTTTCACCTCGAAACCATTCGAGGGGAACGCGCTCGCAGTCATCACCGACGGCGACAATTTGTCCCGCCCGCAGATGCAGGCGATTGCGCGGGAAATGAATCTGGCGGAGACCGTGTTCGTCCAACGGCCAACCAACAATCGCGCCCTGGCGCGGCTGCGAATTTTTACCACGACGCGCGAGTTGCCGCTGGCTGGGCACCCCGTGATTGGCACATGGTTTCTGCTTGCGGAACTCGGCGTAGTGCCCGCCGCGGAAGGCCAAGTGCAAATTCAGCAACAGACGGGCGCGGGAATTTTGCCTGTCGCAATCACGTTTCGCGACGGGCGGCCTGTGCGCGTGACGATGACGCAGAAAGAGGCACGCTTCAAGACTCCGAAGTTTTCGCGCGAAACTCTGGCGGCCGCGCTCGGCTTGCGCCCGAGCGACATCGATTCCGATCTGCCAATTGAATGCGTGTCCACGGGAATCTTTAATTTGATGGTTCCGTTGCGAGGAAAAACAACGCTGAAGCGCATCCACATGAACATGCGCGCGCTGTTTCACGCGCTCAATGGCAACAGCACGATGGCGTATTGCTTTGCACTCGGCGGGCGCGGGAAGGCCTTCGCGCGCGGGATGCTGCCATGGGAAATCATCGAGGATCCGGCGACGGGCTCCGCGGGTGGTTCACTGGGCGCGTATTTGGTGCGCCACAACAAGCTAAAAGCCGGCGAACATCTCTCGATAACGCAAGGCGTGGAAATGGGGCGTCCCAGCGAAATTCACGTCGAAGTTGCGAATGAAAAAGGAAAGCTCGTGCCGCGCGTCAGCGGCTCAGCCGTGCGTATCTTCGAAGGCCATATAGATTTCTGACCGGTCCCCAGTTCGTTAAATCACATCGCCCGACACAAAAAAGGCCGACTCGCACGGAGCCGGCCTTTTTGATCTTCAGATGATCCTGTTATGGGCCGAACCGTTCGTTCCCAACTCTGATTATCGACCCCGGCGACGTTGCCGCACATCGTGACGCACATCGCGGCGATCGTGGTGGATGTCACGCCTGTCGTGGCGAACATCGCGGCGATCGTGATGAATGTCGCGAGTATCGGCGTTGCGGTCCTTACGGTCGCTGCGAATGTCGCGCCGCAGCGCTTGCGATCGCTTGCTATCAACACCGTTCCTGGCGTTGGACCTGGCGAGCTGACGTTTGTCTCTATTAATGTCGCGCTGGTCGGCATTCCGGTCGCGGCGGTCGCTGCGAATATCGGTTCTGTCGGCCCGCACATCGCGTCTGTCCTGACGAATGTCCTTGCGGTCGTTGTGAATGTCGCCCGGTTGCGCGCTGCTGGTGGCCGACTGCGGCGGAGTGGCCGAAGATTGGGCCCATGCGCCGGCTGAAAGCAGGCCGGCAGCGGCCAATGTGAAAATGCTTCGTCGGATCATCGTCTCGATCTTCATGTCATTCTCTCCTTGGGCTAGGTAAATATCATTTGCACTCCATTGAACACGGTGAAATGAGAAAAGTTGCGAAGGCCCCGTAGGACGGCCGTATTCCTTTCAGAAATGCCTATAAACGCGCGTAAAGAAAGGGGATGTAGGAATCGAGCTTGTTTGGCGGAAAACGCACGAGAAGATCGCTAAATCTGATGCAGGCGGAATTTCTATTCTTGATTCTTGTTATTTTGGTTTTGGTTGATCGAGGGATTTCGAAGCGGCGTCGAGGATTCCGTTGAGAAACCGCGCGGATTCGGCCGTCGAGAATTTCTTGGCGAGCTCAAGCGCCTCGACGATGACGACTTTAACGGGCGCCGTGCCGGAGCGAAGCTCGTAAATCGCCAGGCGCAAGATGCCGCGGTCAATTTCGGGCATTCGTTCGATGCGCCAATTCTTGGAGAGCATTTCGATCGTGGTGTCGTTTGCTTCCGCCTGCGCCACGGCACCTTCAAAAAGCTGGTTGGCGAAACGCCGCGTCGATTCCGCCGCGTGCGCGGATTTCCAGAAGGATTCCTCAACGCGCGCCGGCGATTTGTGGTTCATGTCCCACTGGAAAAGCATCTGCAGGGCGCACTCGCGGGATTTTCGGCGAAGGGTCATTTCGCGCGGCGTTTTCCATGGCGTGCTGCGCGCGACTTCGATTTGCCGCCCTCGTTTAATTTTCGTGCGGGCGCCAGCTTGGGCAGCAGATTCGCCATTTCGATTGCGGCGAGACCCGCGTCGAAACCTTTATTGCCGCTCTTGAGGCCCGCGCGGTCGATGGCCTGTTCCAGAGTGTCACACGTGAGGACGCAGAATGCCATGGGCACGCCCGTGTCGAGTTGCGCGATTTGCACGCCGCGCGCGACCTCCGCGCAGACATGTTCGAAGTGCGCCGTCTCGCCGCGCAAAACGCAACCGATGCAAATGATCGCGTCGCAACGGCCGGACGCACCGAGTTTTTTCGCGGCGATGGGAATTTCGAGCGAACCCGGAACGCGAACGACTTCGATTTGTTCTTCTTTCGCGCCCGCGCGTTGAAGCGCGTCGAGCGCACCAGCGAGAAGGCGGTCCGTGATGAAACTGTTGAAGCGGCTGACGACAATTCCGAAGCGCAGGCCCGCGGCGGAAAGTTCGCCTTGAACCGGTTTGGGCTGGAGCTTTCCGGGCCTTTTTTCAGGCCTCTTGTGTGGCATGGCGCTATTTTCCCTTGAACTGCGCGGGACGTTTCTCGATGAACGCGCGCGTGCCTTCGCGCATGTCTTCGGTGGCGCAACAGAGACCGAAGAGCGTAGCTTCGAGGAACAGACCCTCTTCCTGCGGCATTTCCATTCCGTGCTCCACGGCCTCCATGGCGAACTTGACGGCGAGTGGCGCATTGGTCGCGATTTTCTTCGCGATGGATTCCGCGGTGGGAATCAGTTCCGCTTGCTCGACGACGCGATTCACCAAGCCGACACGCAGGGCCTCATCGGCGGAAATCATCTCGCCGGAGAGAATCAATTCGTGCGCGATTCCCTTGCCGCACAGGCGCGCGAGCCGTTGCGAGCCTCCATATCCCGGAATGATGCCGAGTTTCACTTCGGGTTGGCCAAGGCGCGCATTTTTGCTCGCGATGCGCATGGTGCACGAAAGCGCGAGCTCGCAACCCCCTCCCAGTGCGAATCCATTGATTGCTGCGATCGAAGGCTTGCCCATTGTTTCCAGGCGGTGAAATATTTCCTGGCCGAAGAGCGAAAAGTCTTTGCCGTCGACCGGCGTGCGCTGGGCGAGTTCGTTGATGTCCGCGCCCGCGACGAACGCTTTTTCGCCCGCGCCGGTCAGAATTAGGGCCCGCACGGTGGCATCCTCGCGCGCGTGGTTCAACGCATCGCCCAATTCCTCGACGGTTTTACGATTCAGCGCGTTCAATACTTTCGGACGGTTGAACGTGATGTAGGCGATCTGATCTTTTATTTTGAACAGCAGATTTTCATAGGCCATGGGCTGGGCTCCGTCGCTCGATTTTTGCGCGCTACGTAAGTTGTATTGCTTTCGGCTTGGCCGGGTCCGAATAATCGTAAAACCCACGTCCTGCCTTGCGCCCGTTCCATCCGGCGAGAACCATGCGCTTCAGCAACGGCGGCGGCGCGAAACGCGCTTCCTTAAATTCGTCGAACATGATGTTCGCGATGTAATACGTCGTGTCGTTGCCGACGAAATCCAGCAGCGTCAGCGGGCCCATGGGATAACCGCAGCCCAGCTTCATCGAATTGTCGATGTCTTCGATGGACGCGACTCCCCCTTCCAGCACGCGCACGGCGTCGAGAAGATAAGGCACCAGCAGCCGATTCACAATGAAACCCGTGCGGTCCGAAGTGCGCACCGGCACTTTTCCCAAGCGGCCCGCGAACACAACCGCTTCCTCGTACACTTTTGGATCCGTGGCGATGGTGCGAATCACCTCGACCAGCTTCATCAGCGGCACCGGATTAAAAAAATGCAGCCCGATGAAGCGGTCCGGGCGCGCGGTCATGAATGCCATCTCCGTGATCGAGAGCGAGGACGTATTGCTTGCGAAAATCGTATTCTTAGGGCAAATCTTATCGAGCGCGGAGTAAAGCTCGCGCTTGTCTGGCAACTGCTCGATAATCGCTTCGACCACCAAGTCGGAGTCCTTCAAATCTTCGAGCTTCGTTGTTCCGCGCAAACGGCCTCGCGTCGCGTCGCGATCCGCTGACGAAAGCGTTCCCTTCTCTACAAATTTATTCAGGCTCTTCTCGATCGACGCGAGACCTTTATTCAGCCGCTCTTCGCTGACTTCGCGAACCACAACCGTGCAGCCCGCCTGCGCCGCAATCTGCGCGATTCCCGATCCCATCAGGCCGCAGCCTATTACTCCCACTTTTTCAATAGCCATTCCTTCTCCTTCTTGGAATTAGAATTCTTTGTCATCCGGCTACGACATTGATTCGACGATCATCGCGATTCCCTGCCCTCCGCCGATGCACGCCGTCGCGAGGCCGTAACGCTGATGGCGCCGCCGCAATTCGAGCAGCAGCGCAAGGACCAGCCGCGTGCCCGTGGCGCCGAGCGGATGGCCAAGCGCAATGGCGCCGCCGTTGACGTTCGTTTTGTCGCGATTGAGACCCAGTACCTTCTCGACAGCAAGATACTGCGGCGAAAACGCTTCATTCACTTCGATCAAATCAATTTGATCGAGCGTTAGCCCGGCGAGTTCCAGAGCTTTGCGCGTCGAGGGAACGGGACCGATGCCCATGAGTTTCGGCTCGACTCCGGCAGTGGCCCACGAAACAATTTTGCCAAGCGGTTTCCATCCGCGATCCTTCGCAACCTTCGCATGCGTCAAAACGACGGCTGCGGCGCCATCAACAATTCCGCTGGCATTTCCGGCCGTGACGATTCCATCTTTGCGAAAGGCGGGCGGGAGCGCCGAAAGAATCTCCATAGTCGTCTCGGGACGGCGATGATCGTCCTGCGAAACCATGTGCGCTTTCTTGCCTTTGCCGACTTCGACCGGCACGATTTCTTCCTTCATCCTGCAGGCGCGAAACGCAGCTTCCGCCGCTTGCTGGCTGCGCAAAGCGTATTCGTCAGCCGCTTGGCGCGTTATGCCGTGCTCGAGCGCTAGATTTTCCGCCGTGTCGGACATCGTGCAACCGCTGATCGGATCGTAAAGGCCGGACATCAGCGAATCCTCGAGCTTGCCTTCGCCCAGGCGGAAACCCGTGCGCGCCCCGCGAATCACGTGCGGGCACTGCGTCATATTTTCCATTCCGCCAGCGAGAACTGTCTTCGCTTCGCCGAGAAGAATGCGTTGCGCTGCCTGGCTGATCGATTCGACGCCGGAGCCGCAAAGCCGGTTCACGGTGACGGCGGGTGTTTCAATTTTGAGGCCCGTCTTCAATCCGACGTGACGCGCGCCATAAATGGCGTCCGCGCTCGTTTGCATCACGTTGCCGAATACCACGTGCTCGATCTCGCCAGGATCGACGTTCGAGCGCTTCACCGCTTCCTTTGCGGCGGCCACGCCCAAATCAATGGCGGTGACGCCTGCAAATTCGCCGTTGTAGCGCGTCATCGGCGTGCGCGCCCCGGCGAGAATCACCACGTCCGTGGGAAACATGATTCCTCCTCGATATACGGGTTCTCAGTATGAATTAATTCGGTTGCGGCGCGGCCAGCGTGACCATCGCATTGCCGCCGCGATGCCTGATTTCGTCCAGTCCAACTTCCGCGCGATTGATCCATTCCGTCACACGATCTTCGTTTTCGTCCGCCGCGCGCGCTCCGGCATCGGCCACTACCGCGCTGAGACTCACGGCCGTTCCTTGCCAGGTTGGCTGAACCTGCGCCGCAGCCTGTCGCAGTTTTTCCGCGAACGGTTCCCCTTTTTCGCGCGATGTGTCCGGTAGCACAAACGCCAGAGACCACGCGGTGTACTTCACAGCCAGATCTCCCTGGCGGATCAACGGTTCGAGCGCCCGCGCCACCTGGTTCATGTACGCTTCAAGGGCCGCATCGCCCTCCTGCCGCAATATTTCCGCGCCGCGGTCCAGTTGCAAAATCACAAGGGTGAGCGGCGTACCCTGCACGCGCGAGCGCTTCGATTCCGCCAGCAAGCAATCAATGTAAGCTCCACGTCCAAGCAATCCCGTTTTCTCGTCCGCCACGGCGAGCGTGCGGACCAGCGAACGCAGACGCGTGTGATTCACGGAAATCATCACTTGGTCGCCGACGGCTTGGAGAAAATAGCTTTCATTCGGTTTCCATTCGCGCGACGAGGCATCGCCGATAAACAGCACCCCTGCCGCCGCTTGCGTGTCTTTATCCGTCAGCGCGACGCCCAGTACCGTGTCCACATCCAGCTCTCGCAAATCGTGGAGCTGGTCGGAGGTAGTGGAGATGCCGCCGATTGCATCCTGATGCGATTTCGAAAGTCCTGTAGCGATCTTCGCCAGCACACCGGCGCCCGCCGGCTTCAATCCGGGAGACGCATATTCGGCCGTCATCTGCGGCGCTTCGCCCGGCGCACCGATCACCGCAACGCAACGGCGCGCGGTGAGGTACTTGCCAATTTCGCGCACGGCCGTGCCGAGCACTTCGCGCGGAGTGACCTCCCGATACATTAGACGTGTGATTTCCGCGATCTCCGCCAAATCGCGATGCGTGTCGGCCGCCGAGGAAACACTCGGGGCGGCCTGTACTGGCGCGGCAGGAGCCGACTTCGCGCGAGTGTGTTTTCCCTTCGGCCACCAGTTCGCGCGCTCATACAGCATCCGCAAACGCTCGTTGCGCTCCTCCTGGCCGGGAAACTGCTCCGCGATTCGTTCGAGACGCTCCGTGGCTTTGCTCTGCAGCGAATACTGAAGAAAAATTTCAGCCTGAACAATCAGGTCGTCCAAAGCGCGCTGCGATTTTTCTTCTTCGGTCGCGGGAGCACGCGCCGCA
>Ga0070730_10002585_pt1 | contig 16423 bp, 9 predicted proteins | sample Coa_R1_3_FD_66447 | JGI IMG/M metagenome (GOLD analysis project Ga0070730, IMG submission 66447) | Surface soil microbial communities from Centralia Pennsylvania, which are recovering from an underground coalmine fire - Coalmine... | ecosystem: Environmental > Terrestrial > Soil > Unclassified ...
CTGGTCTTTGTGAATCTGGATCCCCAGGCGCGACCGCTGCGCGAAAGTCTCGGGAAGTTGCCGCGGCAAGCCGAAAAATTCGCCTTCGCCACCATGAAGCTCTTCGAGCGCCGCACCTACGACATGAAGTGCAACTGGAAAACGTATGTCGACAATTATCTGGAGGGATATCACCTGCCCAGCGTGCATCCCGGACTCAACCGCGAGCTCGACTACAACGCCTATGTGGTGGAGCCGTATCCGTGGCACGTACGGCAGTTCAGCCCCATTCGAGGAGCGCAACCCGGCGACACGAGTCTTCGGCGTTATCAGGAGGCGCGCGAAGACCTGACGACGGAGTATTTCTGGATCTTTCCCAACTGGATGCTCAATTGTTATCCCGACAACGTCTCGCTCAACATCGTTCTGCCGCTCGACCCCGAGCGAACGCTTGCGATCTTTGAATGGTACCTGCCAGAAAAAGATCATAGGGCTCCGGCTGCGAAGGCATCCGTTGAATTCAGCGATCAAGTCCAGATGGAAGATGTAGCCATCTGCGAGGCGGTGCAGAAGAATCTGCATTCACGCAGCTACTCGCGCGGACGGTTCAGCGTGAAGCAGGAAAAGGGCGTGCACGCCTTTCATCGTATGTACAGCCAAGCGATGAACGAAGGCTGAGTCATTCCTATGGGTGGCCGAAAACCACCACTTTGGCCGAGGGCGGCCAGTTTCTCGCCTCCTCGCTTTTTTTGGCTGCCTGAGCGCTTTGCTATCCCTTGAAAACAATAGGCTTAAATGCATGCCATAGCAACGCATTTGGCACGGCACTTGCCTCTACCGGAAGAGAGAACTTATGCGAACTAGTACACGCAGCTTGGGCCCGAAGGGGTGGGTTATGAAGAACCTATTCATCAATAAACTGGCAGTTTTGGTTCTAGCAGCGGCAGGAACGTTTTCGGTGGCCGCGTTTGCGCAGACGACCGACGAGGGTCCTGGTCCGTCGGAGCAGCCGAGCGCTCCCATGGAGACGGGACAGGGGCAACCCTCTGACTCGCAACCCATGGACGCGCAGGGTCCGGACATGAACGAGTCGAATGCGCAGCCGACCGATGCCCAACCTGGTGGTCCGTCCGGCGAATCGCCGGCTGCGACCGATCAAGGTGTCGCACGCTTGAGCATGATCCACGGCGACGTTTCGACGCAGCGCGGCGACTCGGGCGACTGGTCCGCGGCGACGCTGAATCAGCCCGTCATGACCGGCGACAAGGTTTCTACCGCCGACAGCGCTCGCACGGAGTTGCAGCTCGACTTCGCCAACATCATTCGCCTCGGTCCCAGTACACAGCTAAATGTCGCGAACCTGACCCACAAGAATATTCAGATTCAGCTTTCTCAAGGCATTGCGAACTACACAGTTTCCAAAGACAGCGAAGCCGAGCCGGAAATCGACACGCCGAATGTTTCGGTTCATCCCTCGCATCATGATGGTGTATTCCGCATCGAAGTACGCCCAGACGGCGACACGCTGGTGATTGTGCGCCAAGGCGAGGCGCAGATTGCGACGCCACAGGGCAGCACGGAAGTGCGCAGCGGCGAAATGGCAACAATTCGCGGCAATGCCAACGAGGCGCAGTACAAGATTACGTCGGCTCCCGATCGCGACGATTGGGATCGCTGGAACAGCGATCGCGATCACCTGATCCGCAACGCAAATTCCTGGCACCACACCAACCGTTATTACACCGGAACGCAGGATCTTGACGCTTACGGTCATTGGCGCCATGTGCCCGACTATGGCGATGTGTGGTATCCAAATGAGTCTGACGACTGGGCTCCGTATCGCGATGGAAACTGGGTATACGAGCCTTACTACGGTTGGACTTGGGTTGGCTACGAGCCGTGGGGTTGGGCTCCATATCACTATGGCCGCTGGATGTGGGCCGACGGCGGATGGGGCTGGTGGCCGGGACCAGTGGGTGGTTTCTACCGTCCGTTCTGGGCGCCGGCGTACGTTTCGTTCTGGGGCTGGGGCGGAGGCTTCGGATTCGGGTTCGGCTGGGGCGGTTGGGGCGGTTTCGGCTGGCTCCCGCTCGGACCTTGTGACTGGTTCCACCCGTGGTGGGGTGGATACCGCGGCCGCTTCGGTTCGGTGAATATCACGAACATTCACATCACTAATATCAACAATTACGGCGGAATCGCGCCTCTGCATGGCGGAACGCGCTTTTCCAACATCAACAATATTCACGACAACCACGTATTCCGGGCGATGTCGACCGTGAATGCGGGACACTTTGGTGCGGGTAGAGTGAACGCCGTAGCCGCGTCCCGCGCGCAGATTAATGGCGCGCGCATGATGGCCGGAAATTTGCCGGTCGTTCCTACGCATGCCAGCTTGTCTGCGAGCGGGCGTGCGGCTGCGCCCTCGACGATTCGCAATGGCGGATCGCAGCGTTTCTTCGGGGCGCATAACAACATCGCGCGGCCCGTCTCGTTCCAGCAGCAACAAGCGAGCCTGCGACAGACGATGCAGCAGAACCGGGTCGGAGCCGTTCCAGCGGGCGGACGTGCGAGTGAACTTGCATCCCGCGGCCGCAGCGATCTGGCGCGGCCAAGTGCCGGGATCCAGTCGCGGCCAAGTGCTGGGGTCCCATCGCGCTCCACTACCGGTTTTTCGAATCGCGAGATGAATAACATCGGAAACCGCGGCACGGCCCGAACGCCGTCGGCGGCACAGAACGAGACTCGCGGGGGATTCCACCCTTTCAATGCGCCAACGGCGGGGAACCGTTCGACAAGCATGCCGAGTGCGCAGGGCAATTCCTCGCGCTCCACGGGTGGCGGTTATCACCCATTCACTCCTCCCAGCGGGAATACGCGTTCTGCTGAACCGGGCTTTGCGGGATCGCGAGGTGAAACCCAGCGTCCGTCCGCACCGGCGGAGAGCCGTGGTGGATATCGTCCGTTCACTCCGCCCAGCGGGAATACGCGTTCTGCTGAACCGGGCTTTGCAGGATCGCGAGGCGAAACCCAGCGTCCGTCTGCACCGGCGGAGAGCCGGGGCGGATATCGCCCGTTCACTCCCAGCGGGAATACGCGTTCTGCTGAACCGGGCTTCGCTGGATCGCGAAGTGAAGCTCAGCATCCGTCTGCACCGGCGGAGAGCCGTGGTGGGTTCCGCCCTTTTACTCCTCCATCCAGCAGTTCCATGTCACGGAGTGAATCGCGCGCTCCAGTGTCCCGCGGCAGCAGCGGCGGTTACTGGAATCGAACTGCTCCCAGCTCTATGGGACAGCAGCGTAACTACTCTGACTCTTACGGGCGCGGTTCGTCCCGTCCGCAGCTTGATATGCGGCAACCGATCGTTCGAGGCCCATCGTACAGCAACCCTGGATCCTCTCGCGGCAATTACGGCAGCGGGAGTTACGGTGGCTATCGCGCACCCAACTATGGTGGTTCCCACCCTGCACCCAGCTATGGAGGAGGAGGTGGCGGACATCCCTACAGTTCAGGGAGTGGACACTCCAGCAGTGGGTATTCCGGCCCCGCCCATTCTTACGGTGGAGGTGGTGGGCATTCCAGCGGGGGATACTCCGGCGGTGGCCATTCCAGTGGCGGCGGAGGAGGACACTCCAGCGGTGGCGGGCACTCGAGTGGAGGACATCACTAACTCGCAACGACTTGTTTACGCTAGCAGGGGGATGTAACCAAAGTAAAACGACAGAGGCGAGAAGGCGTGCTTAACGGCACGCCTTTTCTCTTTTTTCAAGAAGAAGCTTGAGATGGCACGGACGGGCGGCCCTACGGCACCATCTTGCCGTTGACGATTCTTTTCAACCGGAGCAAGTTGTAGGCACCTTCGACAATTCTGGGAAACTTCTCGACGGGGCGAGGTTACACAGCTAACATTGCGTTTTGATGGACCGCCATCTGGGCGACCAACGTCCACAGCAACACTGTGACTGAGCTCAGCGTTAGTACTGGTGCGGTGCTTGGGACGTTCAATACAGGGAGCACTCCAGAATACGTTGTGTTTGATGGTGCCAATATGTGGGTGGCAAATGTCAACTCAAACACGGTTTCAAAGTTCTAACGCTGACCGCTCTTCCATGTGCTACGGCCGCGCGTATGCCGGGCTGTCTGGCTCGGGTCTGTCGTAATCGCGGCCGTATTTATTCTTGTGGCCGATGGTGATCCCAGACTCCGCCAGCGAGATGTTTCCCAGCGTCCCATCCTCCGGAGCTACGGTGATCTCCCGATTCAGCGCACGCAGCGTTTCGGTGGGCACCGCGGTGTGAAAAACCTGCAGTTGATAGCGGCCCGGCGGAACATTTGCAATGCTGATTTCTCCGCGCGCATCTGAGATTCCGTAATAGGGAGTCGAAAGGGCGATTACAACCGCGCTCATCTCGGCATGAATGTTGCAAAAGATGTATGAGATACCAGGTTTGTCGAACTGCACGAAGCGGGTTGTTCCGCTTTCATACAAGCCCAAATCGAAGCGCTTGCCCTCGAACAAGGAAAATACATTGTGGAAAAAAGGATCGTGGTTGGGAAATTCCACCTTGCCTCCAACCGGAATCACGACCAGCGAAGGTTGGAAGCTTTTGTTTTTTTGGACCAGCTGGGGGATCTTTGACGGATCCTGCTGTGGTGGATCCGGCGACACACCAATCGGCATGAGCCAGACAACCGCCTTGGAAGCGTCCTGCAGCCGATGGCCGTTTCGAGTCAAGTCCACATGCGCTTTCAGAGGAGATTGCTGGGCCTGCACGCGGATTCCCCCCAACAATGCGACACCAAGCAAGGCCCCGAGTTGAACGGTTCGCGAGTTCAAAACAAGATTCCCATCGAAAGATTTACCTGGTTGAGAGAAGTGCTGGAGCTATAGACGGGGAACGTGCGCAGACGTTTCAATTCCGCCGAGAGCACCAGGTCGGAACGGGGCCGGAATACGATGTTCCCCAGCGCTCCGCGATTGCGGCCGATAACCTCGCCAAAATTATTCTGATCGGTAGCGAAGCCGCGGATATTGCCGGTGAAGGCATCATCCTGAGACAGCACGCCGTTCAATTCCACCTTGGGTGTTAACTGCAATTTCAGCTGGGCCCAGCCTCCTGCAGTGTCGACTCCGCGCAGGGGACTCGTCGCATACATCGGGTTGGCGCCGTATACGACCGAAGTTCCCACCGCCGCGCCCAGCCCCCCGATTCCGCGCCCGCGATAAAACTCACCCGAGAGCGTCAGTCGGGGAGCAATCGGCACTTGCCAGTCTGCCATGCCGGCCCAGGCATCCACATTGCGGTTCCATGTCCAGTTCTGACGCCCGTAGTATCCAGCAGCGCCGAAGCTCAGCGGATGCTCCTTCAATGGTCGTGACCACGCCGCGCGAAACGCGTAGGCGGGTTGCCCCGACAGTTCCCCGGCTTGCGAGGTCCGGTAGAAAGGATCGTAGGGCGGTTCCCAGGTGAGATTGTCGAGAACCCCAGCTTGCATCGTGATCGTTTGTTCGTCAGAAAGCGTGAAGCGATGCTCTAGCCGCAATTGTGGAGTCCATCCCCACAGATTTCCCGCAAACGCTAAGGCGGGCGTTGCCAGGGAAGAAAACGACGTGGGCGACAGCGGCGAGATGAATAAAGAATCCTGGCCCGCAATTACGGAGGTGTGGTCCCAATCAAGATGCAAGCTAGCCGTCTGCATACGCATGATTCCGAAGTTGACGCCGTTTCCGGTTGCAGGAAATCCGCCAGCGAAGTCGAACTGGATGTCAGCCGTGGTTCTCGCGCCGGCGACATTCGGCCCAAAGACTTCCAGGCCTATCTCCGACTGTCGCAGCGTGGCTCCGACATTTGCTCGTGGATTGCCAAAATGGACAGCCTCGGCATAACTCGGAAAATCCAGATCGTCTGATTTCCCGACGTTGCGAAACGCATTCATCAGAACGATTCCGTGCAGTCGTGCGCGATACTTGGACGCCGTTTCGACCTTCGTCTGATACTGCTCGTCGACTTTCGATCCCATCAGAGAACTAGCATCCTCGAGCTTCTGGACGCGTTCTTCGAGGGAAGATGGTGGCGGAGCCGCACTGGACGTGGCGGGAGGCGCCGCATTTTGGGATGCGGACCTGGCCACAGTATCGTTGCCTGCGGATTGCTGCAGCAGGGCACGCGTGCTTTCGAGATCCGACCGCAGTTGCCGCATCTCGGCTCTGGATTGCTGATTCTCGGTCCGCATCTCGTCGACCAGACTACGAAGTTGGCGGACCTGTTCCTCAAGATCCCGTACGGCGTTCGAGGTTTGCGGGTTCCCGGACGTTTCCTGCGCCCAGCAGTAAGAACTAACCGAGAGGATCGCGAAGGCCGTGAGCGCGGCCAAGCGCAGAATAGTGTTTCTGGGGCTCTTCACACCGTCCTCCAATGATCCGGAGTAAGGCACTTGGAGAAGCCACCGCATGTGCCTAGCTACCCGGATGCGCAAGGGAATTCTGACTAGCGTTGTCTCTCGAGGATGGTACCACCGATGCGATGACGCCGCCCTCGTCGGCGGGGCGCGAAGATGGCTGGGCGGCGCGCGGCAACACGATGCGGAAAACCGTCGTCGCTCGCGGTGTGCGCTCAACGACAATCTCCCCACCGTGATCCTGAACGATCTTTTGCACGACCGCTAACCCCAATCCCGTGCCGTTTTCTTTTCCGTAGCTGACGAACGGATGAAACAGACGTTCGCGAATCGATTCGGCAATACCAGGTCCGTTATCCGCGACCGAGATTGTGATCGATCCGGCAATCTCGCCGGCCGTGACCTCAATCGTGCCGCCTACTGCAGGGGCGGCTTCGCACGCATTCAACAGCAGGTTGTACAAGGCGCGCTCCAATTTGCGCTGGTCAAACCAGCCGGAGACTTGCGGGCCGCACAAGACGTCAATCGAGCGGGTATGGTGCCGAGGATGCAAGCGGACGGCCTGCACGGCCCGCTGAATGGTTTCCGAAACATTTCCGTAGGCCGGGGTCAGTGATTCGCGTGTCCGGGCAAACTCCAGAAGCGAATCGATCAAATCCGTCATCAGATTCACCCCGGTTCTGACCTCCTGGTACAACTCCTCCCGCTGCATGGGAGTGAGGTGGCTGTCCACCAGGAATTCTGAGTTAGCCACGATTGCGGCCAGAGAGTGCCGCAGGTCGTGCGAGATGGAACTCGCCATGCGTCCAATGGTAGCGAGTTGCTCAGACTCCAGCAGATCGATTTGGCTCTTCAGCAGGCTGGTGCGCATCCGGTCAAACGCGCGGGTCAATTCCGCGACCTCATCCCCGCCGCGCGAATCCAGAGGGTGATGAAAGTCCCCGCCTTCGAGAGCTCGGACTCCAGCCACCAGATTTCCAAGAGGACGCGTGAAGGTGAGAGAGAGGAAGAACACTAGTCCACTGCCTACGATAATCGCCGCCACACCTAGCAGCAGGAGATAACGATTCAGGTCGTCCAGGAACTTCGTCGCCTGATCATACGAGCCCAAAACACTGAGACGCACTGATGTATTTCGGGATGCTGACAATTCCAAAGAGGTGGCCAGGAAACGTTCCTTTCCAATCTCAATGTCATGCGGCTCCTCTTTCGCTGAACCAGTGATCAGAGTCTGAACATTGGCTCCCTTCACTTGGTCCGGCGGCAATGTCGTCGCGACAACCTCATTGCCCGAGGAAAATGCTACCTGGCTGCCGGCAACTTTACTGACTTCTCCAGCCAGCCGGTTGTTGATTTCATAGCCGATCACCAGAAAGCCCAAAAGTGTGCCATCAGTGCGGGAACCGTGATAGATCGGCTCAACAAAAGTCTGATACAGGTGATGTTCCCCCAGCCACCAATGGCTGGACTCTCCAGTCTCATCAAGCGACTGCTGAAAATATTTCGCCGCGGCCTCTCGGGTGAATCCGGGAGTTTTGGTGTGCAGCGCGACAATCTTCCCACTGCGATCGACGAGTACGAATAAATCGCTGTTGGCGATTTCCCATACGTCCTGCGATGCATCCTGAATCGTCCCCGGAGAAGGCGCAGTCATGATGGCACGCGTGATGGGGAGATCTGCCAGCAGAGCCACGTCGCTGGTCAGCATGGTCTCGCGCTCGTGACGGAAATCCTGGAACGCCGCGACGGAATTGCGCAGATTCACTGCGATGCTCTGCCGAACGTTGCTCTCCACACTACGCCGGACCAGCAACAGGCTCGTGGTCGTTAACCCGGCCGTGATCAGCAGCATGGACAGCAGAAAACGGGTGCGCAACCGCATGCGGGGCAGCAAGGCGGCCGTCGATTCTGTCGCGGTGGATGGAAACGCGAGCTTAGTCGATGGGGTCACAAATTTCAGCGAACGAACTTATAACCCATTCCATGTACGGTTCGAAAATGCACCGGGCTCGATGGGTCTTTCTCCAGTTTCTGGCGGAGTTTCAGAATATGGTTGTCGACCGTGCGGGTGGAAGGATAGTTCTGATATCCCCACACTTCGTTCAGCAGTTCATCGCGGCTAATCACGCGATCGGCATTTTGTACCAGGAACTGAAACGTTTTGAACTCCTGGGCCGTCAAAACTACGATTTTGCCATCGCGTTTCACTTCCATTTTCTTGAAGTCAACCGAGATATCGTCAAAGCTGACCACATGTACGTCTGGAGTCCGGGCTGTGTGGCGAAGCGCCGCCCGTACCCGCGCCAGCAGTTCGCGAGGGCTGAACGGCTTGGTGACATAGTCGTCCGCCCCGAGTTCCAGCAGCAGCACTTTATCCGACACATCGCTGGCGGCGCTTAAGACCACGATCGGCACAGTGGGCGCAACGGCCTTGATTTCCTTGCAGACATCGCTGCCGGACACCTTGGGCAACCGCAGGTCGAGGACGATCGCCGCAGGTGCGGAGTTGTGAAAACTGTCGATCGCCGACTTGCCGTCGGACTGCGTCTCAACCGTATAGCCCTCGGTTTCGAACAAACGCCGCAGCGCCTTCTGTACGGCCGGGTCATCTTCAACCACAAGAATACGGCCGGCAGGCCTTAATGTGGGCGCCGGATTCACGGTTTTGCCGACACTGAACGAAGCCAGATTCCCCATAGTACTCTTCCTCGCAAGGGGCAAGACATTGTCCGGTTTGTGCGAATTCCAGGTAAGGCACGCCCCTCTACTTGAGAAGCTTACAACCGTTGGAGGGTGATTCCGGGCAGAATCCGCGGTTTTTGACATTCTTTTTACAAATTGGAGACCTCGTCAAAAACCGCTACGGCACACGGTTTGCAACGATCATGGACTTCTTCGGGCGCGGTTAAGTTCGGCATCGGTTGGCGTAAGATTGGGGTCTTGCGTGAACTCGACGATCTGATTGTAGTGTTGGTGCGCCCGCGCAATCCTCTCAATATCGGCGCCGCTGCTCGAGCTATGAGCAACTTCGGAGCCCGGTCATTGCGCGTGGTGAATCCTTACAAAGAAGGTTTTCGCGAAGCAAAATCTGCGGTCGGTGGATCGTCAATCCTTAAGAATGCGGAGGAATTCGAGTCTGTGGCGGCGGCAGTAGGGGATTGCATTCTCATCGTTGGCACCACGGCGATTGGAGACCGTACGTTGCAGCACCCGCCACGGCGTCTTGACGCCGAAACCGGCGCGTTAATTCGGTCGAATCTGCAGAATGGACGTGTCGCTGTCCTTTTTGGTTCCGAAAAGACCGGGCTTTCGAATCAAGATTTCAGCTATTGCCACTGGCTTTTGAACATTCCCACGCACCGGAACAATATCTCCATGAACCTGGGTCAAGCGGTCGCCGTGTGCCTTTATGAATTCGCGCGCAGTGCGCCGCCACAGGCAGAGAAGATCGAACCGGCGACCGCAGCCACGATCGAGCAAATTACGGAAGCTCTGCTCGACGCCCTGCGCATGAGTGGCTACATCAAACCAGGTACCGCCGCCATGTTTGAGAAGAAGACTCGCCAGTTGATCCTGCGCTTCGGACTCGAAGCCTACGACGCCAAACTCTTCCTGGGCATGGTGAGACAAATCATCTGGAAGCTTCGGCAGGACAAGACCTAACGCTTGGTTCGTTCCGCGGAAGCCTGGAACGAGGTCCGCCGGAAATGGAAATGCAAGAGCCAGGTGCTTGCAGTCGGCTGTCCCTCCACAAGTGGCGGAGAAAACTGCCATCTGCGGGCGGCCTCGATCGCCTTATCGGCAAAATATCGGCTCGCTCCGGCAGATTTGAATTTCGCCGAGGTCACCTTTCCCGAAGAATCCACCTCCGCCCGGACCGTCACTTTGATCGTTCCCGTGATGGTGTTCTTCGCGCTCTGCGGGACATCGGGCATCACCTTCTGAACCACGTCTCCCTCGGACGACGCCGTCTTTGGCGCTTGGACAGGTTCCTGCGTTGGCGATGTCGGTAGCGTAGCCTGGGCAGCGGGCTTCGGCGTTGCGTCGGAGTTCTGGGTGGAACTGTTCTTCCCACGAGAGAGGAACACTCCCACCAGAACCAAAATAGCGACGATCGCGACGATAACTCCAGCCAGACTGGGCCTGTGGTTCACCGATCGCAGAGGGACCGGTAAAGGTTCGGGTTTATGAGGTACGGATCTTCCCGCTGGTAGCAACCGAGCCCCAATTTCCGACAGCGAGCATCGCTGCTTTGGGTCGGGCTGCAGGCATTGGCGTGCGATGCCGCGGTAGGGTTCCGGAATCGCGTCCGTCAAAGTGACGTTGCCCGGCGAATTCTCAGCCGGGGCATGCTGTGTCATGGTGGCGAAGAGTGTGGCTCCGACCGACCACACGTCGCTCGCGGCAGAAATCTCTCCCGCCGCCCTCTCGGGAGCATCGAACACATCTCGTCGTTTCTTTTGCGGATATTGGTCATTGATCGCAGTGATCTGGTCGGACGAGAGCTTCAACTGTTCACCCACCGCAAATAGATTCGAGGGCTTGATGCGGCCATGTACGAATCCATGAGAGTGAAGGGACGAAAGGGCATCCAGCACCGGAGGCAGCAAATCCGACACTTCGTCGGGAGACAACGGTCTCTGCGGCAGGATCTGCGACAGGTCCTCATCCGCGTACTCCATCAACACGTAAAGAAATGGAGTGCCGTCCAATTCACCCTTGCCGGCTTCGATGATCTGCAGCAAATGCGGATGAGAAACCTTCGATCCCGCGCGTAGCTGTCGTAAGCGACGGTTAGTGTCCTCGCCTTCGATGTCGATCAACTTTATCGCGACGTTGCGCGCGCCGGGTCCGGGCAGTTCCGAAAGAAATACCGCGCTATGGTCCGACCCGCCGACCCATTGACGGAGAGGAAATTTCCGATCGACTTCCCGACTTACCCAGTTTTTCCAGTGTTCAGTATTGCTCATGGGCCGCATCCGCGACCCTCATTCTATGCCATGAGCCCAACGACGGCATATTCAGAAGGTTCGCGGACGCGCCTGCGGTTTCGTGATCACCGTTTAACGGCTTTTGTAGCTGAACGTCACCTTGGTTTCTTCGTCGAGCACTAGCGGACGCACAAAGCTGAAAGAAGTGCCCGCTCGCGGGACATCGATCGCCACTGGCAGCACTCCGGCCATCCGTTTCTGCAAGTTGGTCACATTCGGCGAGGCCGGTTGGTTGACCGGGCCGGCGCGAGGCTTCTCCACTCTGCTGAAGTTTTGTCCGCTCATCTCGCCCGGAATCGTCATGAGAGTCGATGATGTAGTGGTGTCGATCTGCGGCACCGATGCAGTGACCTCCACCTCCTCGGACGCACTGGCGACGCTCATGGAAAAGTTGTACATCGACGGTTGATCCGCGTTGTAGTTCAGATCGAACATGGTGGTCCTGAAACCCGTCAGCTCCGCTTTGGCCTTGAAGTTCCCCGAAGGCACCCCTGCTATGACCCAACGGCCCTGGGCGTCCGTGGTCGTGATGCGACTAGTACCGTCCTGTGTAGACGTGATCGTGATGCGCGCGTTCTGAACAACCGCTCCTGAAGGATCGACAACGTATCCGCCCATCTGTCCCGGAAGGGTCTGCACCATGAAGTTCGATCTTCGGAGATCGCGTTCATTGCGCGCACCGAGTTCCTCTCTAAAAGGTGGAGGAACCCTGTTCGCTGCGATCGCATCTCCGCCGAAATCTTTCACCTTGTATTGCTCCGGCAGGAAGATTTCCCAGTTCAGCAGGCTGATCGGAATATCCATGTTCGGCAAGCTAAGTTCCGCGCCCCCTTTTTTGGCAAACGGAGCGCCCGAATGCATGAACACAAACGAAACGGTATACGTGTCGGTCGGACGGAACCCGGGACGCAGCAGTGGCACCCGGCTTCCATCCGCTCCTTGCACCGGCTTGACGCGCTCTCCCGCCACATCGGCGGACAGAATGCTGACGCCTTGAGGAAGCGCAACTTTCAAGAATGGCTGAGCCTGGTTCTTCAAAATCAACTTCACTTCTGTGAGTGACTTGCCTTCAGAAGTCACCAGTGTTGTCACCACCGCGCTCTCGGCTACGGCCGCTAGAACGCTTCCATCCGGAAATCGCACCCAGTCGAGTGCCAGGGTTGGCGCCTCACTCGGCTGCCGGTGATAGCGGAAAGCCGCCTGCGGTGGAAAGTGAGCCAGCGATCGTAGATACGGATTCGCTTCCTTCACATCCATCCGCTTCAGGCTTCCGCCTTCGCTGGCCTTGATTTCCATGGTGCCCTCGCCCTCCACCAGCACTTCTCCCGTGTCGCGTTGTGATCCGGCGAAGCTAAGAAACGGCGCATCTACCGACGTTCCGACGATCGATCGCTCCATCGAAATCAGAAATTCATGCACTCGTTGCCCCGGCGCATTCACTTTGAGCGTCATCACGCCAGACTGGTTTTCGGAGGAATCCAGTGTGGATCCCGTTACGCCTGTGACCTCGTAATTTGCGGGAACGTTGAACTGAAACTGGGACGGTTCTCCCTGTACGACCGTGACATCGGCCAGTACAGCGATCCGCATCGCGCCTTCATTGACGGAAACTAACGTTTTCTCGTCCGAAAGAAACCGGACTTCACGCGGTACCGCAGGAGCCACGACCTCTCGCGTCGCCCACCAAACCGTGGCCGGTTGTCCGGGAACAAGTGTGGCCTGGATGGATGTATGTCCGTTCTCTGACTTACGTTCGGTGATCAGGCCCGGGCTGATGTAAGCAACCGTGTGGTCCCCGGGAACCTGCAACTCGAGCTGCACGCTTCCGGCGTTCGGTGCCGGAAGGATGAACGATGCCCTCCCCGCCTCCATTCTCAGGGGTAGCCCAGCGCCGAGCGCAACCGAAAATTCAGCCGGTCCCGGCAACAGCGCGGCGTGCGTGTCATTTTCCTGGATCAGCGGGATGCCCTTGCCACTCTGGTGCGCATCGAGAATCGTGATCCCGCTGGTCAGCGGAACCTTGCTCGTTCCTTTGCGAAAAACTTCTCCTTCCAGCTCGATCGTGCCGCGCACGCCGTCATTTTCGACGTGCAGCTTCACATCGGCGTGCTTGATCGAGTAGGGAAGAGGCGCTCCATCGGGCTTCTTCGGAGGTTTAGCGGCCATTTCTACCAGCTTGTTGTATTCATCAAGAGTCAAGGTGACGCTGCCGGGATCGGGCAAAGGTAAAGTCGTTTTTTCCTGCGCCCAGCAGATTGACCCAACGCACAGACCGCTAGCCAGTACCGTCATGAAAAAGTTTTTCATCGCAAACCTCCTTTTTTGTCGCGCTCAAAGCTCAACTCTGCAAATGGAGATTGATTCTCGCTGGTCAGTTCAGAAACGAGATAGATCGAAGACCCAAACGCGGGGAAGGGAACACTGACGGGCAAAATGCCTGTCACTTTCCCTCCCAGTGACTTGGCTTTGAACGTGTCGAGCAGGGCCTGGGTGGTATCTTTCTTCTCCTTATCGTCGCTTCTCTGTAGCTGCGCAAATTGCTCCAGACGATCCCCCTGTTTCAGGGATCCATGAACGGGACCACCGATTACAGCAGCAGAACCGACTGCAATCACTCCACCCGAACCGATATCCACCGCACTCATTGGCGCCAGCGCCGACGAAGCCGGAATCTCATATGGCTGTGCGCGGAACGTTCCTGGCTCGGCCGTTACTCGGAACGTTGGCGGGTAATAGAGCAGCATTCCGGTGCGCGAAATCGGAAGATCCAATGCAGGCAGCGCCACCTTCTGGCGGCCTTTCTCCTGCCATGCGGCCGCCTTGGTGAGATAAAGAATTTCTACGGCGAAGGCCGGAGCGTCGTCGCCGCCGCGCGATTTTTCGAGTGGCAACAGCAGGCTCCCATCCGGCGATTGCCCGGGCCGGACCGGTTGTCCTGCCAGCATCACGCTCCACACGGTCGCGCCTGCAGGCAGCGTGATCTTCACGAAATTGCGCTGATTGTTGCGGATCGCATATCGCGCCTGCACCAATTCCTTTCCATCCGCGCTCATCAGTATCTGGTAACGCGCTTCTTCGATGTTGGCCATCAACACTGCCTGCTGGTCATAGCGCGCAACGTTGACGCTGAGTGTTCGCTCCGCGCCGGCTCCGCCCGGCCGAACGCGAAACGCAACCAGCGCCGGTGACTGCCGGCTGGCGATCATCTCTCCCAAATCCGTAGCATCGGCTTCTTCCAGGCCCTGTTCCTTCTGGCCTTTGATCTCCCCGGCTCCGAGGATCTCGACTGCGACTCCGCCGCTGTCCCGTTCGGTGTTCAGCGGTCGCAAGAGAGGGATGTCGATAACTCCATCCCGCGGTAGCCGAGCCTCTCCGTTGATGACGAATCGCGCGCTGTGCTCCACTGGTTCCAGAAATTTGACTGTCAGTTCGCCCTCCTTCATTTCCCAGTCGGCCACCATCGCACCCGACACCTGGTTGATGGTGACTTTTTCCGGAAGCTGAATTCGCACCTCGCGCGCCGCCCCCTGCACGATGTCAAAACTGGCTTCGGCGTAGAGCGACGTCGAGTCTTCCGCCAAGCTGATCAGCTGCGTCAGTCCGCCCCGTACTCGCAGTGGTAACTCCACGTGATGATCCTCAGTCTTTTTGCGCCAGGTGAAGGTCAACGGCTCATTGCCACGGCCATACGCCAGCCACCTGGTTTCGCCGGAGGTTTCTGATTTTTCAGACAGCAGCCCACCCGCGATTCGGAGGTCGATTCCCGCCCGCGGCAGTTCCACCGTGGCCTTGGTCACTCCTGATTCTGTGGAGGGAAGCGAGAGGGTCTCGTCTCCTGTGGCCGATGCGACCGGGACATCTACATCAAGAACCAAGACCGATCGGCCTGCGTGCGAAAGCATTGCGCACAGATGGGTTGTGCTTTTGGCCTGCGGGCCTGGGACAAGCGAAACCAGTTTCCCGTCAAGCCGGGCTTCACGAACCAGTAATCCTGTCGGAACGGGTACGCGCACCCAGCCGTCCTTCAAGACATCGACGGTAAGGCTGGCGCGTCCCGTTGCCAGATCTCCCTGGACGTGCAAGTCGTAATCCACGCGCGTGAGCGTCGGATCGAGCGGCGGCGGCTCGGGATCGTGTTCGACCGGGTACGCCTTCGCGCGAAGCACGCGGTATTCTTCGACAGGAATGACGACCCATCCCGCAAGGTGGGATGTCTCGGCCGGCTTTTCTTGAGCGGCGGCCCCGATAAAAAGAGCACTGGTTGCGAAGCACGAAACCACACATCTCAGAACCACTCCTCTGAGAACCGACGCTGCGAGAATCGACTTTTTCATAGTTCAACCCTCACTCCAACTATTCCGGGGATGCTCGTACTCATAAAAGGGATGTTCGAGGGAGTTTCATTCCTCTTTAAGAATGCCCGGATGGCCGGCAATTGCAGAGTATTTTTGGGTGGTTACTACAGAGTGACCGCGTCCAGAAAAACACGAGGGGTGCTCGGGGTCTCGCGGATTTTGCGAGACCCAAGATTCGGTGGTCAACGCTTACTTCAATTTACGGCGATTTCGTGCTGTACCATAGCAAGTCGCCGGAATTGACGGCCGAGGTCCCGTTTGACGTTTCGCACGGAAAAATCCAGGCAGGTGTACGAGCGCACGCTCGGAGTGTTAATCGAGGCCAGCAGTTCTTCGTCGCGAGGTCCAGCGAATTTCGGTAAGTATCCCATCTTTATGCAGCGTGGCCGCGGCTCGCGCATTTACGACATCGATGGCAACGAGTACATCGATTGGATGATGGCCTTCGGCGCGCTGCCTCTCGGCCACGCTCATCCTGAAATCGTGGAAGCGATCACCGAGGCCGCCAGCACGGGCGCGCACTTTGCCACTGCGACTCCGGTTGAACTCGAAGTCGCCGAGATGATTCAGAAGGTCGTGCCTAACGCGGAACGAGTGCGCTTCGCCAATACAGGAACGGAAGCCGTCATGGTTGCCATTCGGCTGGCTCGGGGCGTGACCGGACGCCCGAAGATCCTCAAGTTCGAAGGCCACTACCAT
>Ga0070730_10002586_pt1 | contig 16417 bp, 9 predicted proteins | sample Coa_R1_3_FD_66447 | JGI IMG/M metagenome (GOLD analysis project Ga0070730, IMG submission 66447) | Surface soil microbial communities from Centralia Pennsylvania, which are recovering from an underground coalmine fire - Coalmine... | ecosystem: Environmental > Terrestrial > Soil > Unclassified ...
AAAAGTCTTTGGATCAGCGAAGGTTGGATGACTCATCCCTAGATTTTGGCAGTATTCCGGCCGTTCGGCTGTCACAGTTTGGTAATATCAAAACGTGACCGAGATCACACCGGAATGTGATTATTAAGAAACGCTAAACGTTTACCTGCACATTTCCTCGGTCCCCGCATCCGCGGCGAACAACGCTGAAGGCTTAAAGCCCATCGGACCCGCTATCAGATTCCGAGGAAACTCCGCCTGCGCCGTGTTGTACTTCCGCACGCACTCGTTGTAATGCTGCCTCGCATAGGCGATTCGGTTTTCGGTCGAGGTGATCTGCTCCTGCAAAAGCAAAAATTGCTGCGAGGCCTTCAGCGTCGGATAATTTTCCGCCACGGCAAACAAATTGCCTACCGCGCCGGTTAGCGCCATCTCCGCCACTGCCCGCGTGGCCAGTGAAGCTCCTCCCGTCGCCGACACGGCCTCGGTCCGGGCTCGCGTCACCGCTTCCAGCGTCGCGCGTTCATGCGTCATATAGCCCTTCACGGCTTCCACCAGGTTCGGGACCAGGTCATGCCGCCGCGTGAGTTGCACATCGATGTCCGCCCAGCCGCTCTGCACCGCATTCCGCATGCGTATCAGGCCGTTGTAGGTCTTGAGCAAGAGGAACAGCACGACCGCGGCAATAACCGCAATGGCTATGAAGGCATAAGAAATATCCAAGGCCGCTCCTTATCAGCATTTTCGGCTGCTGAAAGAATGGAAGCATTTTACGGTAACCGGTTTTCAATTTTGGCAATCTGAAATTCTAATCTCCCGCCGGCCCCAGCACAGGCTGACCTTTGCGATGCGCGCTCCGCCACCGCGCCACGCGCAGACGGATGCGATCCAGGTAGAGATACACCACAGGAGTCGTAAACAAAGTTAGCGCCTGGCTCACAATCAATCCGCCGACAATCGCAATGCCCAGCGGCCGTCGCAGCTCTGATCCGGTTCCGCCACCCAGCGCCAGGGGCAAGCCGCCCAGCAGCGCGGCCATGGTCGTCATCATGATGGGGCGGAAGCGCAGCATGCACGCCTGGAAGATGGCTTCCTCGGGAGTCTTGTTGTCAACCCGCGAAGCGTTCACGGCAAAATCGATCATCAAAATGGCATTCTTCTTCACAATGCCGATCAACAAAATGATCCCGATCAAGGCAATCACGTTCAGGTCGTTTCCGGTCAGCATGATGGCCAGAATCGCGCCTACGCCCGCCGAAGGCAACGTGGAAAGAATCGTGATGGGATGAATCACGCTCTCATATAACATGCCCAAAACAATATAGACGGTGATCAATGCAGTCAGGATCAGCAGCGGCTGGCTTTGCGCTGAGTCTTTAAACGCCGCTGCCGTTCCCTGGAAGCCGCCATGTACGCTGGCCGGAACTCCCAGCGCTCGCATGGCGGTTTCTACAACCTTTGCGGCATTGCCCAAAGGCACGTTCGGCGCAAGGTTGAATGACAGCGTTACCGCTGGATAGAACCCCTGATGGTTCACCTGCAACGCGGTGTTCGAAGGCTGATATCGCGTGAACGACGCCAGCGGCACCTCAACCCCGGTGGACGATTTCACGTAAGTATCCTTCAGCGCGTCCGTGCCGGGCAGCAGCTTGGGGTCGACTTCCATCACCACATGATATTGATTGAGCGCCTTGTACATGGTTGAAACCTGGGCCTGCCCGAACGAGGCATACAGCGCGGCATCCACCTGCGCCGGAGAAATGCCCAGCCGCGAAGCCGTGTCGCGATCGACAACCACTTCCGCTGCCAGCCCTTTATCCTGCTGGTCGGAGTTCACGTCGCGCAGTTCGGGCAGCGACCGCAGCTTGGCCAGGATTCGCGGGGCCCAGTAATTCAGCTCCTGCAGGTCTTCAGACTGGATGGTGTACTGGAACTGCGCGTTGGAAAACCGGCCACCGATGTTCAGGTCCTGAGTGGCGGTAAGAAATAGCGTTGCGCCCGGTACCACCGCCAGCTTTCCCCGCAGCCGATTGATGATCTGGTCCGCTGTGGCCTTCCGCTCGTTCGGCGGCTTCAGAACGACGAACATGCGTCCGGTATTGGAACTGCCCTGGCCGCCGGCAAATCCCACGGCATTGTTTACCGCCGGATCTTTCAGCACGATCTGAACATATTGCAGCATCTTGTCGCGCAGCGCGGGGAAAGAGATGTCCTGTGAAGCCTGGATAGCTCCGCCCATCCGGCCTGTATCCTGCTGGGGAAAGAAGCCTTTCGGCGCTATCACGTAAAGGTAGATGCTCAGGGCCGCTGTGCCAATCGTAACCGCCAGCGTCAGCGCCTGATGTCGCAGCACCACGCCCAGGCTGGCGCGATAGACCTTCAGCATCCAGTCAAAGCCGCGTTCGCTGAAGCGATAAATGCGGCCGTGTTTCTTCTCCTTTTCCGGCCGCAAAAACTTGGCGCACAACATCGGCGTGACCGTGAGCGACACCACTAATGACATGGCGATGGCCGTGCTCAGCACCACCGCAAACTCACGGAAAAGCCGTCCTACCAACCCCTGCATCAGCAGGATTGGAATGAACACCGCCACCAGCGACGTGCTCATGGAAAGCACGGTAAAGCCGATCTCTCGCGCGCCGCGGAATGCCGCCTGCACCGGCCCCATGCCCTGTTCCATGTAGCGAGTGATGTCTTCCAGCACTACAATCGCATCGTCCACCACGAACCCGGTGGAGATGGCCAGCGCCATCAGCGAGAGATTGTCCACGCTGTAGTCCAGCAGGTACATCACGCCAAACGTGCCGATGAGTGAGAGCGGCACGGCCACGCTGGGAATAAATGTTGCGCGCAGGTTGCGCAGAAAAACAAAAACCACCAGCACCACCAGCACAATGGAAATCACCAGCGTGATCTGGATGTCGGCCACTGACGCGCGAATCGTCGTGGTGCGGTCCAGCGCCACTTCCAGCTTGATGCCGGCGGGAATCGATGCCTGCAGCTCCGGCAGCAGCTCTTTTACATGGTCCACGGCTTGAATAATGTTGGCGCCGGGCTGGCGGAAGACGATCATCAGCACCGCCGGCTTTCCATTGGCCACGCCGGTATTGCGGATGTCTTCCACGTCATCTTTTACGTCCGCCACATCTTGCAGGCGCACCACGCCGCCGGTGGGATTTCTGGCCACAATAATCTTTTTGTACTCTTCGGCTTTGAAGAGCTGATCGTTGGCCGTGATCTGCCATGCATTTATCGCGCCGGCAAATTCGCCCTTAGGACGGTTCGCGTTGGCCGCGCCCAGCGCCGCGCGCACCTGCTCCACGCCCACGCCCAGCTTGTTCAGCAGCGTGGGATTCACCTCCGCGCGCACTGCCGGTCTGGCGCCGCCACCCACAAATACCTGCCCGATTCCCGGCACCTGTGAGAGCTTCTGCGCCAGCACCGAATCAGCCACGTCATACATTCGCGGCTTGGTGATGCTTTCTGAAGTAAGCGACAGAATCATGATCGGCGCATCGGCAGGATTGACCTTGCGCCAGTTCGGGCGTGTCGGGAGATTCGCCGGCAACTGTCCCAGCGCGGCATTGATGGCCGCCTGCACGTCGCGCGCGGCGGCGTCAATGTTGCGTGAGAGATCGAATTGAAGCGTGATGCCGGTTGAGCCGAGCTGGCTCGTCGAAGTCATCTGGTTAACGCCAGCAATGCGCCCAAACTGCCGCTCCAGCGGCGTCGCCACCGATGATGCCATGGTCTCCGGGCTGGCACCGGGCAGTCCGGCGTTCACGCTGATCACCGGATACTCCACCTGCGGAATCGGCGCCACCGGCAGCCGCGTGTACGCCAAAATGCCAGCCATCAACAGGCCAAGGGCGAGCAACGATGTGGCTACAGGCCGCCGGATAAATGGTGCGGAGATATTCATCAGTCCCCGCTGCTCTCCGGCACAATCTCATTGCCGATCTGGAAGCGTGAGAACTTGCTCGCCAGCTTGTCAAACCAGATATAGATCACCGGCGTGGTGTACAGCGTGAACAACTGGCTGAGCAGCAGTCCGCCGATGATGGTGATGCCCAGCGGATGCCGCAGCTCCGATCCGGTGCCGCGCCCGAAAGCCAGCGGCACAGCGCCCAGTAGAGCGGCCATCGTCGTCATCATAATCGGGCGGAAACGCAGCAGGCTGGCCTGGTAGATGGCTTCTTCCGGTGGCTTGCCTTCCTTGCGCTCAGCGTCCAGCGCAAAGTCGATCATCATGATGGCGTTCTTTTTTACGATGCCGATCAACAGAATAATTCCTATCAGCGCCACCACCGTCAGATCATTGCGTGTGACGATCATTGCCAGAATTGCGCCCACGCCGGCCGAAGGCAACGTGGAAAGAATGGTTACCGGATGGATGTAGCTTTCATACAGCACGCCCAGCACAATGTAGACCGTGATTAGCGCGGCCAGAATCAGCCACGGTTCTGAAGCCAGCGAATTCTGGAACGCCGCCGCCGTTCCCTGGAAGCTGGGATGGATGCTGGCCGGCATTCCCATCTCCTGCTCTGCCTGAGCAATGCCTTTGGTGGCCTTGCCCAGAGATTCTCCCGGCGCAAGGTTGAAGGAGATGGTCACAACAGGGAACTGCCCCTGATGATTGATGGCCAACGGCGCGGGCGACGTAACGAAATGGCTGAAGGTTGAAAGCGGCACCTGCTGCCCGGTTGAGGACTTAACGTAAATGCTGCTCAAGTCGCTGGGATCATCCTGGAATTGCTGTCCGACTTCCAGCACTACGTGATATTGGTTCAACTGCGTGAAGATCGTGGACACCTGGCGCTGGCCGAAAGCGTCATACAGCGTGTCGTCAATGTTCTGCGGCAGAATGCCAAAGCGCGCAGCGGTATCGCGGTCAATGACCAGGTCGGCTCTTAGGCCGCCGTTCTGCTGGTCGCTGGCCACGTCGCGCAGCTCCGGCAGCGTGCGCAGCCTATCCAGTATGCGCTTTGACCAGTCATTCAACTCATTGGCGTCGGCATCTTCCAGCGAATACTGGAACTGCGTCCGGCTCACGCGATCTTCTACCGTCAGGTCCTGCACCGGCTGCATATATAAGGTGATGCCTTCCACCGTGGCCAGCTCCGGCTGCAATCGCCGGATTACATCAGAGGCGGTTACGTCGCGTTGCTCATGCGGCTTCAGGTTGATCTGGATGCGCCCGGCGTTCTGCGTGGTGTTGGTACCGTCAATGCCGATGAACGACGACAGGCTGGCAACATCCGGGTCCTCAAGAATCACCTTGGCCAGCTTTTGCTGGCGCTCAGACATGGAAGCGAACGATACGTTCTCCGGCCCTTCAGAAATGCCCAGGATCACGCCGGTATCCTGCACCGGAAAAAATCCTTTTGGCACGATGACATACAGATACAGCGTGAGCGCCAGCGCGCCTGCGGTTGCCAGCAGCGTCATGGTCTGATGTTTCAGCACCCACTGCAACGTCGATCCGTAATACTCAATCACGCGCTCATACGCGCGTTCCGTGGCCTGGTAAAAGCGGCCGTGCTTGACCGTCTTGGGATTCTTAAGCAACCGCGCCGACATCATCGGCGTGAGCGTGAGTGAAACCAGGGCGGAAATCACGATGGTCACGGCCAGCGTCACGGCAAACTCGCGGAAGAGCCGGCCAACGATGTCGCCCATGAAGAGCAGCGGAATCAAAACGGCGATCAGCGAAACAGTCAGGGAGATGATGGTAAAGCCAATCTGTCCTGCGCCCTTGAGCGCGGCGTCCAACGGCGAATGGCCTTCTTCAAGAAAGCGGTCGATGTTTTCGATCATCACAATGGCGTCGTCCACCACAAAGCCGGTGGAGATGGTGAGCGCCATCAAAGAGAGGTTGTCCAGGCTGTAGCCCAGCAGGTACATCACGGCAAACGTGCCGACAATGGAAAGCGGTACCGCCACGGCGGGAATGATCGTGGCCGAAAGATTTCGCAGGAAAAGAAAAATCACCATCACCACCAGGCAGACGGTGAGCATCATTTCAAATTCCACATCTTTCACCGATGCGCGGATGGTTTCTGTGCGGTCGGTGAGGATGGCGACTTTGACTGAACTCGGCAGCGCTCCCTGCAGTTGCGGCAGAACTTTCTTAATGCGGTCTACCACGCTGATGATGTTGGCCCCGGGCTGGCGTTGAATATTGACGATCACCGCCGGTGCAAGCATGGCCTGGCCGTTTTGCGTTGTTCCCATCCACGCGGCCTGCTTCGCGTTCTCCGCGCCGTCGATGACGCTGGCCACGTCGCGCAGCCGCACAGGCGCGCCGTTGCGGTATGCAATGATCACGTCCTTATATTCATTGCCGGAGAGCAACTGGTCATTGGTGGCGATGGTAAACGCCTGCCGCTGATTTTCTAGAATCCCCTTGGCCTGGTCCACGTTCGCCTGCCCCAGCACCGTGCGGAGATCTTCCAGGCTCAGCCCATAGGACGCGAGCGCCGTTGGATTGGCCTGTATCCGCACTGCCGGTTTCTGTCCGCCGCTGATGGAGACCATGCCGACGCCGGTGAGCTGCGAAATTTTCTGCGCCAGCGTGGTGTCCGCCAGGTCTTCTACCTTGGAAAGCGGCAGGCTGTCTGACGTGAGCGCCAGCGTCAGGATCGGCGCGTCCGCGGGGTTGACCTTGCTATAGATCGGAGGATTGGGCAGGTCGCGCGGCAGGAACGTCGTCGCGGCATTGATGGCGGCCTGCACTTCCTGCTCCGCAATATCGATGCTCTGCTCCAGGTTGAATTGCAGTGTGATAACCGAGCTGCCAAACGAACTGGTTGAAGTCATCTGGCTCAGTCCCGGCACCTGGCCAAGCTGCCGTTCCATCGGCGCCGTGACCGATGAAGCCATCACCTCGGGCCCGGCGCCTGGATAAAACGTGATGACCTGAATAGTGGGATAGTCGACTTGCGGAAGCGCCGAGACCGGCAGTTGGAGGTACGCGACCACGCCCACCAGCAGCACTCCGATCATCAGCAGCGACGTGGCTACCGGACGAAGGATGAATAGTTTTGATGGGCCGCCGTTAGGCATGATGTCTGCTTAAATTCTTTTATCGTCTCTCTTAGTCGCGATCATTTTTTGTGCGATCGTGCGCCTGAATGCCTTACTGCCCTTGCCCCTGCCCTTCGCCCGTTTGCGCCGGGCTGGGTGTTGGTCCGCCTTCGCCGCGGATCTCCACGTGCGTGCCGGGCTGCAGTTTGTCCTGTCCATCGGTCACAACCGTTTCGCCGGGCTTGATGCCCTGCGTGATCGCCACAAAATTTCCCTGGCTGACGCCCACAGTCACGGGGCGCATCTCCGCGGTTTTGTCCGGCTTCACGCTGAACACGTATGTCCCCTGCGGCCCGCGCTGGATGGCAGCGCTAGGCACCACCGTGTTGTTCTTCTTCAGTTCCAGCAGCAGATGGACGTTCACAAACTGATTGGGCCAGAGCGAGCGGTCACGGTTGTCGAAAACGGCCTTCAGCTTTCCCGTGCCGGTCGTACTGTCAATCTGGTTATCGATGGTGGTCAGCGAGCCTGTAGCCAGCTTGGTCTGATCGTCGCGGCTGTAAGCGTCGACTGAAAGCTTGCCATTGCGCATGTGTTGTGAAACCGCCTGGAGATTGTCCTGCGGCAGGCTGAAGATCACTGCAATCGGCTGCAACTGCGTAATCACCAGCAAGCCGTTGGGATCAGACGCATGCACCATGTTGCCAACGTCGATCTGGCGCAGGCCGATCCTGCCGCTCACTGGAGCGGTAATGCGCGTATATGCCAGATTCAGCTTTACTGTGTCCACCTGAGCCTGGTCGGCGCGCACGGCGCCGTCAAGCTGGCCTTCGAGAGAACCCTGGGTGTCAAACTGTTGTTTGGAAATTACGCCATCTTTATAGAGTTGCTGAAATCGTTCCAGGTTCAGCCGGGCGTCTTTCAATGCGGCCTGGTCTTTGAACAGAGTTGCCTGGGCCTGGCTGAGCTGCACTTCATACGGGCGCGGGTCAATCTGCGCCAGCAGGTCTCCCTGCTTCACTTCCTGCCCTTCTCGGAAATTCACTTTCACCAACTGGCCATCGATACGACTTTTGACCGCGACAGTGTTGTAGGCTTCTACCGAGCCGAGTCCGCTCAGCACGATGGGCAGATCGCGCACTTCAGCTTTGGCCACGGCCACGGGAATCGTCATCTGCCCACCGCCCCGGCCTCCTTTGCCTCCTCCGCCTTTCTGTTTGGAATCGGCGCTGGTGCTAGCACAACCGCTCAGGGCCAAAGCGATACAAGCGCACATCAGAGCGCGGACGGCCAAAAAATAAGGCAAGGGTTTCGACATCTGTCCTCTCAGGGCAGGATTCTGGAAATCTGAAATCCTATACAGACTTCGGTTTTTCAGCAATTGCCGGTTTCCGGCGGGGGCCGGTACCGCTAGGAATGTGCCGATTCGCAGCTCACTGCACCAACCACTCTAGTTTGACGGTATATCGGCCCTTCACAACACTAGTTTTTGTAAATAATTGTTAAAGGAGATTGGGTGGTAAATGGAGTGTTTGCATAAATTTACTATCTTCGATCCGCTGCCAATTGTATTGGGCAACGGTGGCCATTCGATGTAACAGCGGATTCTCAGGGTTTCATGCTAAAGTTTGAGGGGAAATGGCGTATCAGCGCCGTTTAGGGGCTGAATATGGGTACCACAACCCGGCTGACATTTGCGGAATACGAGAAGCTCCCGGAAAAGGAGGGTGTCCGCTATGAACTCGATGAAGGAACGCTTCTGATGGAGCCCTCGCCTGCGCTTAACCACAATCTGATCCGCCAAAGGATTGCAGGCCACTTAACGCAGTTTGTGCGTTCGCATAGTCTCGGCATCGTGGTTGAGGAGATGGACTTCCGCCTGGAGACGGACACCGTCAGAAACCCGGATGTGGCCTTCATCACCTCAGACCATTTACGGAACATCGACCCGTACGCTTCGCCAGTTGAAGGCGCGCCCGCTTTGGCCATAGAGGTCATCTCGCCAAGCAATCTTGCGCAGGATACCGCCAAAAAAGTCCGGCAGTATCTTGCCGCCGGCTGCCATGCGGTCTGGCTGGTTTATCCCGCGTTGCGGCTGGTTGAGATCCACAACGCCGCCGGTGCCCGACGCATCTCCGAGCCGGAATCTATTCAGGAATCGAAAATTTTTGCCGGCTTCACTTTCTCGCTTTCTTTGGCAGCGTTATTCGACGACATATTCAAACAGTAGCCGGTTCTCGCTGCTGTTCCGGTTTTCAATTATTTACCTTGCTCCCTGGCCCTTCAGCGCCCTTCCTGCCATTGCTCCTGTTGCTTTTCCGTTTTCAAACGCCACCTGGCCATTGACCAGCACATAGCTCACGCCTTCCGCCAGTTGCGCCGGCTCGGTGTATGTTGCCTTGTCGATGATGGCATCAGGATTAAAGATGATGATGTCGGCGAAGAAGCCTTCTTTGATCAGGCCGCGGCCGGTCAGGTGCTCGCGCTGCGCGGGCAGGGAAGTGATCTTGCGGATCGCCTGCTCCAGCGGCATCAGTTGCAAATCGCGGACGTAGTGACCAAGAAAGCGCGGCATGCTGCCGAAGGCTCGCGGATGTGTGTGCGGCTCAAACAGCGGGCCATCGAGCGAAAGCTCATTCGCGTCCAGTCCGATGCTTGTCCAAGGCTGCCGCAGGCCGGTTTGCAGGTCTTCTTCGCTGGCGATGAAGTACAGCGCGCCGGAGAGGCCTTTATCGGCCAGCACAAAATCCATCAGCGCATCCAGCGGGTCTTTACTATGTTGCGCGGACTTGCCGTCCGCGACTTTCTGCGCTGCCGCGATCTCCGCCACGGTCTTTCCCGTGTACTGCTTCAGGTTGGGGTTCACCACGGACGCCACCATCACGCCCGCCGCCCCGCCGGAATCCAGATACAAATTCTCCCAGGTGCGTTCGCCGGTGGACGACATCTCTGTCTTGATCCGCTGGCGCACTGCCGGATCACGCAAGCGCTCCAGCAACTTGTTCACGCCGCCATCGGCTACCCATGGTGGCAGGCTGGAAGCCAGAGCCGTTGCGCCGGCCAAATAGGGATACATATCGGCGGTCACGTCCTGGCCGCGGTCGCGCGCCTCCTGGATCATGCGCACGATTTCAATCATCTTGCCGGCGCGGCCCTTGCCGCTGACCTTGAGATGAAATATCTCCACCGGCAAGCCCGCTTCCTGGCCGATGCGCAATGCCTCGCGCACCGCCGCCACCTCGTTCTGGCCTTCACTGCGCATGTGCGTGGCATAAATTCCTCCGTAGGGCGCCGCCACCTTGGCCAGTTCAATCAGCTCTTCGGTCTTCGCGTAGTGTCCAGGCGGATAGATCAGCGCCGTGGAGATGCCCAGCGCACCCTGCTGCATGGTCTGTTCCACCAGCGCCTTCATCTTTTCCAGCTCCGCGGGCGTAGGCGCGCGATTCACGTCGCCCAGCACGGCCTCCCGCACCTGCGCCGCGCCCACGTAGGTTCCAATGTTGATCGGGGTGCCTTTCTTCGCCAACCGCTGCCAGTATTCGTCCAGCGTCGTCCAGTCAATCTTCAAATGATAAGGATCGAGCGACGGCTGCGCCGCCGCAATCGTGAGCGCGTTCTGCGGCGCGATAGACCCGCCTTCGCCGGTAATTTCCGACGTGATGCCCTGCGCCAGCTTGCTTACAGAGCGATTGTCGATGAGCAGCGCGGTCTCCGACTGGCCGAGCATGTCGATGAATCCTGGCGCAACCACCAGGCCCTTCGCCTCAATCACGCGCTTGGCAATTCCGCCGGGAATCTTTCCTATAGCGACGATGCGGCCATCTGTAATCGCTATATCGCCCACATACCATGGATTAGCCGTGCCATCGATGATGCGACCGCCGTGAATCACGATGTCGGGGCCGGCCATTTCCATTTGTTGTTGAGCAGTTGCAAACGGCGCGATGAGCAAAACAACGCCAAGCAGGCGAAACAGGAGCCGAAATGTCATGCCGGGAAGGTTAAATCACTGAGCAGAAAGATTCCAGATTCTGTGGAGACACGGACGCCCGGGCAGCACCGAGAGTGTCCGCTATTGAGCGCCGTCAAATCTCCAGACGGGGCTCGCCGCGAGGCGAGTTCTCTTCCGTCGTCAACCTATGCTGGCAAGGAGCTTGAAATGTTTTTGATATCATAAGACACACTCCGTTGAAGCGTGGCCTGAGGAAGGGGTTATATGGCCAATCCCAAAGCATTCGTGTCTTATTCTTGGGATGACGAAGCGCACAAATCGTGGGTTCGTGATTTCGCCGCGCGTTTGCGTGGAGATGGGATCGAGACAACGCTTGACCAATGGCACGCGGCTCCTGGAGATCAACTGCCAGCGTTCATGGAGAAGGCGATCCAAGACAACGACTTTGTTCTGATCATTTGTACACCAAGGTACAAACTCAAGGCGGATACTCGTAGCGGGGGCGTTGGCTACGAAGGGCACATAATACAGGCAAATGCTTTTATTTCCCAAAATGATCGCAAGTTCATTCCACTTTTGAGAAAAGGCGAGTGGATGGAGGCAGCTCCTTCAGCCCTCTTGGGCAAGTATTATCTGGATCTCCGCGATGGAATCCAATTTGAAGAGTATTACTACGAACTACTACAGACACTTTACAAAAGGCGGCTTGACGCTCCGCCGGTGGTAGACCCTCCATTTAAAGAAGAGCTGAAAAGCGAACCCAATATACACAAGCGAAAGAAGATAGAGCGGGGAGTTGTGCTCGTTCGTCTAAGCTGGCCGCAGAAATTAGCAGAGATGAAGATCGAGCGCTGGGAATACCTTACCGCCACTCTCCTCCTCATCCTGTGCATTTGGGGTGGATTGCTGCAGTTGCGGATGTGGTTGTTTCCCGAGCCACAAATTGAGAGGGATCAGCCACAGGTTCAGACGGACCCCGCAACGGAGCCGCCCGCAGGCCTTACACGGATTTGGAATAGAGAGGCTGGCTGGGGCAAAATCCAGGCAGATTCCACGTTAACAGATGACACTTCAGCCAGGATCGGCGGCATTGTGACCGATGGCGATAACATGCCACTCGAAGGCGTTCGCGTGGCTGTGGTGGGCTTTGAAAACGAGGCGCTGACTACACAAAAGGACGGTAATTTCTCATTGCCGACGCACGCAACGAACGGGGGGCAAATACAGCTCTCGGCGAGCAAAGAGGGCTATATAGCAGCGACCGAGTGGCATCAGGCGGGTGGTATCCGGGTCACACTTGTTCTTCGCCCGATAGTTGGTCGGGGAGAGAAGATTTGAACCTGCGCCCCCCTGGTCCGAACGTGATTCACCCTGTTGAACCCTGTGAGATTCTGTTGTTCATAATTGATTGATGTTGAACCTGTTGCCACCATGCCCGTTGAAAGCCGTTGAACTCTGTGGTTCTTGAAAGGCTGACAGCTATACAAAATCGCCTACAAGCGTTTTACAAAATCGCTATTTGTGTGGGGCAACCAAACCGGTCTCTCGCACCCATAAGGCCATCTGTTCAGGTGAAATATTATTGCGCACGCCGTCAGTCCCCATTAGATATGCGCAAATTTCTTGGTTCGTCATAGCAGGATAGGTCTCTTTTATGCCCGCGATGATAATTTTCAGGTACGCTTCACTCGGAGCCCCTATTTTCAAGTCGCGGTATGTCGTAAACGTAAATATCGGATATCCCACCTCCTGTCCTACTTTTACAAGCTTCCCGTAAAGGCCACTTCCCGGCAGGATGAACTCGCTTCCCTTCTTCAATTGCTCAAAAACCGGAATGAATCTCGTGCCATCTACAGATCTTCCATTTTCCTGGAGCACAACATCATTGAATTGGTCATCAGATATCAGGTACATTCGGCCATAGGTGACTGCGTTTGGCCTCCCTTGCCTGATAAATCCTGGCGCTCCTCCCCAACTTTTGGAGTAATCTGCGAAATAAAGGTCCCAGTTAAAAAGAATTGGTTTGATATCCAAAGGGCGGGTTTTATCTCTGGAGCCCGGGTTGGCTTTTTCGGCCCCGACTGGTGTTCCGCCGGCAATATAGCACATGAAGCGCCCTTCATAGCTAAGATTAGAGCCGTAGCTTGCGTACCAGACCAATGGCCCTTGCGGCGAGTTTTCGCGTTCAGGACTGGACATAATTTCGGCCCCTCGGAAATATTTTCATTCAATCGTTGCTGTGTGTACCATTGACTTGGCAAGGTCCCATTTCAAGTACATGGAATCCAGTGTCACATGTGATATTTTCCATTCCCAAACGCCGTCGGAAGGGGTCGTATAACCCACTTCTTCGCCTTTTTCAGGCTCGTCATGTTCGTCCGAGTAGAAAAACAGCATCGGACCCTCGGTAGCTTTATAGCCAATGTTCCTAAACTTTTTAAGATCCAATTTTAGGTGAAACTCTTCACAAACAGTGGGTCTTGGGCAAATCACTCTCAAGTGGCGGCGTCCCTCATCGAACCCCTTCCAGACGTCTATGTCCAATGTATAAGTCCAACCCCTCTGCGGTCTGAAGTGATACAAGACTTCATGGCCGTGTTCGTCATATGCATTCACCAACCGCCGTGTCAGCGGTGTGACCTCATGACGCTTTCTAATCTCTGCTAAGCTTCCGTCTCTAATCCTAATAGCACCTTGGTTTTGAGTACGGTACGAGAGGCAAAAGAAATCACTACAGCGATTGTGATTACTGAATGTAATTGTTCTTAGGACGTGCGCTCTATTGTCGGTGGTTATATGGGTAGGTGTTTTTGGCTTGTATAAGCCACCATATTCTGTCTCTTGTGGGCCCTTGTCCAATGGTTCCACTGTTATCTCTAGGTCAAATTTGTCGGCTTTAAATGAACTTGAACCAAGGACAAACTCTGTGAGGTGACGGGTTGCCAGCGTTTCGAAATGATCGGAGTTAGGGTAGTCCCACCAAAGGCCGTCTGCAGGAAACTCTCTCTTGAATTCGATAAGTTTCTTTGATTGGTTTATTTCGTCATCATTGCCTGGACGGTAGGGGGCTTGGTTAAAATAGACCATGATTTGGGGTCTGCCGCGCGTTTTCCAAGACTCATATGCTTTTAGGAATTCGTGCTCCGTGCCAGTGTGGCCGTCTTTGCCAGGTGTTCCAAAGCGCTTCCAAAAGATGCCAATAAGGAGGTCGCAATCCTCTATCTTGAGGACTTCATCGATCAGCCCTTGGGAACCGTCAAGATGGAATCCGGGGTAGGAATCGGTTTCCCATGTGGCCAGTTGGAGATTGAGCCCCTTCCGAGCCGCAGTTCCCCGATTGATATTCTCAACTACTCTTTTCAGAATGTGTATTTCACTATTTACATCGCTGGGATGCGCGACCACAATTCGGGAGATACTTGCTACTTTCATAACTTTCCAGGGAGAGGTACTAAGAATAGCTCTTGAAAGCAAAATCGGTAAAGGAAAATCGAGGTTTTTCTCTCCGTAAGGTGCAATTTTGGCGGCTCCCACTTAGCAGAATCATTCATTTAGGAGTGGGTCACGAGACTCGGAGACTCAGCACCGTCGACGATTGTTTGGCTGTGAGCTCCCACTTGCAACAGGTCTCAGTGCTTGCCTTGCTTAGTCATCTGCACTGAGCAGCGGTTTAGGTCGAATTCCCTTTTGGCCAATGTACCAATTCGCTGCTAACGGAAGATGGTCGTCTGGCGATTAGCGTTTGAACAGAAATCATCGGCAACAGGGCTACGAGTTTGCCGCCCGGATTCTAAACGCCCAGGAAAAAGCACGATGAACGGATTCGCAATTGCTTCGCCATAGGAATTGCGCGAAGATATGCTGGGCTGAAGCTGAAGCAAAACACAAAAATGAGGGAGCTTTCACCGCGAAGGGCGCAGAGGACGCAAAGGAGGAAAGAGATTTACCACTGATTCACGCTGATGCCACTGATAAGAAAAGCTTACCGCGGATCTACGCGGATGGCCGCGGATCGGAAAAGAAACCTTCACCACGTATGACACGGATCAAAGGAGCGTGAAAATAAAGTCTGTACGATGCCTGGCCGATTGGACAATGAACTCCGTTAAGCAGAGGGCCGCAAAGGGCAGTGACCGGTGCTGGTGAACTAGTTCGCGCGTGATTGCTGAGAGGAATTGCGCTAGAGTACAGCAGCGCCGAGGTGCGCAAGGTCTTTGAAAACTTAGCAGTCAGCAAATGGGATGGGAAGGCTTCGCCACTCCGGATCGTTCGGCTCCCGGCTTCTGCACCCCAGCAAGCGAAAACCGCGCTTGCCGGGGGGCTCGTCGAGGACCCCGGTTTTGCGCCGCACAGCTTCTGAATTGCGACCCTCTGCCGATTGGGATTGGGATTGGGTCTGGGTCTGGGATTGGGTCACGCCTGGGTCACCCAAGCGAGACCCAAGGGTCACCCAAGCGTCACGCCTGGGTCACCCTTGGGTCGAATTGAATAAGTGGTTTTGTTTGCAACAAAAGCTGGAAAAGGCCGGGTGGGGGAGGATCGGCGTGATCGCGAAGGAAAAACCCTTACCGCGGATCAACACGGATGATCGCGGATCAGGAACACGGAGGGGAGAAGTCCTACTCCATCCCCTGTCGCGGTCTGCGTGGTTGTGAAGCTGCTTTACTTTGCCGGTGGCGGTGTTGGCTGTGCCGAGGGTGCAGGTTGATCGGCAGGCGGGGGCTGCGTTGCCGGAGTCTGGCTGGCCGGCGGTTGCGCCGCAGGCTGAGCCGGCTCTTGTGGCTGGACCGTTCCTTGCGGCGGCTGTGACGGAGTGGTTCCGGGCAATGTTGCTCCCGCTGGCAGAGTCCATACTTCTACTTTGCGGCCGGGCTCCGTGCCTGCCTTTACCTGGATACGCTGCGGGTCGATCCCCTTGGACTTTGTCAGGTACGCCATCGCGTTCTGGGCGCGCTGCAATGCCATGTTGCGCGGTTCGCCTGCATCGGCTGATCCGGAGAGTACGGCGGTCAGGTTCGGGTCTTGTTGCAACTTCAGGGCGACATCGTCCAGCACGGCCTTGGAACGGTTATCCACGTATCCACTGTTGGGCTTAAAGTCGAGTTCCATCAGCTTCTGTGCTGTGGGCAGCGCTGCAGCGGGCGCTTCCACGTTTACTGTGACAACGGTTGAAGCGCTCAGTTGGCGGTCATCAAAAGCGGTGGCGCGGACCGAGATTGGTCCCGGGCCTACGTCAGTGGTATCGAGCGTGGCCTGGTTGCGATTGGAAGAGAGCTTGCCGCCGTTGGCAACATAGGTAATGTTGATCGGGCGGTTATCAGGACTCACGGCTTCGCAGCTGATGGAGGCGCTTTCACCGGCACGCAAGCTGGCCGGTGAGGCCGAGCAGGTGATCTTTGGCGGCGTGGCGGTGGCGTTCGCGGCGTCTGGCTGCGGCGCATTACTGAAAGAAGGGTTGAT
>Ga0070730_10002587_pt1 | contig 16406 bp, 12 predicted proteins | sample Coa_R1_3_FD_66447 | JGI IMG/M metagenome (GOLD analysis project Ga0070730, IMG submission 66447) | Surface soil microbial communities from Centralia Pennsylvania, which are recovering from an underground coalmine fire - Coalmine... | ecosystem: Environmental > Terrestrial > Soil > Unclassified ...
AAGATCGTCGGGGAGGTCTTCGACCCCCGCGGCGGCAGGCCCGAGATCACCGCCAGCGTGTCCACCCTGTCTGCCCTCGACCCCGGCCTGGCCCCCGGCCAGTACGACGTGGGGCTGAAGCCGGGGGTCAACGCCCGGGCTTACCTCGCCGCGCTGGGTTCCAGGCTCGGGCAGTTCTACGACGTCTCCCTTAACGGGGGCAGCTCGTCGCAGTTCTTCGTCATCATCGGCATGATCACGACGCTCACGCTGCTGCTGACGGCCGTGGCCGGGCTCGGCGTGCTCAACACCGTCGTCCTGCAGACCAGGGAACGCGTACATGACCTCGGGGTGTTCAAGGCGATCGGCATGACGCCGCGGCAGACGATCGCCATGGTCGTGTGCTCGGTGGCTGGGATCGGCCTCGTCGCCGGCGCGATCGGCATCCCGGCCGGGATCGCCCTGCACCACTACGTGCTGCCGATCATGGGCCACGCGGCGCAGACGGACGTGCCGTCCTCGGTGCTCGACGCGTACCACCCGCTCGAGCTCGTCCTGCTCGCGCTGTCCGGACTGGTCATCGCGGTGGCCGGGGCATTCGGCCCGGCGGGCTGGGCGGCCAGGACGCGCACCGCGTTCGCGCTGCGCGCCGAGTAGCCCGGCGCGGGCCCGCCGGGTAGCCCGGCGCGGGCCCGCCGGGTAGCCGGGCGCGGGCCCGCCGGGTAGCCGGGCGCGGGCCCGCCGGGTAGGCCTGGCGGCGCTGCCTCAGCGGCGGGCGGCGCCGCCTCGGCGGCGGGCGGCGCAGCGGACGCAGGTATCCGCGGCCGGGCGGGCCGCCAGCCGGTCATCCCCGATTGGCTGTCCGCACCGGCCGCACACGCCGTAGCGCCCGGCCTCCAGCCGGGCCAGCGCCGCTTCGACCGCGGCCAGCTGATCTCGGGCCTGCGTGAGCAGCGCCGCGGCATGCTGCCGCTCGAAGGCCAGCGTCGCGCCCTCCGGATCGTGCTCGTCGTCGGTACCCCCGGCGCTGGCCGCCTCCGCGAGGGCCGCGAACTCCCGCTCCAGCGCGGCCACCAGTTCCCGGGCGCGCGCCCGTTCCGCCAGCAGCAGCTCGCCCGGGTCCGCCATGCCCCCGACCCTAACCTCCGCGGACCCTTCAGCCGTCCTTCATCTTGCGCGAATAGCCTGCCCGGCAGGGCGAGGAACGGGGCGCCGGCCTCATAGCAAACTCAGAAGCTTCGTCCAGGGAGCGCCGAAACCCCGAACGCAGAATGGGACCCATGAGCAGAGAACACCGTGACGTCCTCCGCCGGGCCGTGGCCGCCAGGGAACAGGGGCGGGCCAAGGTCCGCTCCACGACCACCGCGGTCACCGTGGCCAGCGTGGTCGTGGCCGGCGCCGTGGCCCTTACCCTGCCGGGGTCCACGCACAAGACCGCCACGTCGTCATCGGGTACGTCCTCGACCACCTCCGGATCGTCCACCTCTGGCTCGTCGAGCTCCTCGGGCTCCACTTCCTCCGGCTCCTCTGGTTCCTCCTCGTCGACCTCGACCGGCTCCAGTGGCTTCAGCTCGGGTTCCAGCCCGACCTCGAGCTCCGGGAGCAGCCAGGCCACCTCCGGCGGGTCATGATGTACCCCGCCCAACCCGGCGCGGACTCACCCCGCGCCGAAAGCGCTGAGCCCGGCGCGGCCGCCGACTGGCGCGCCCTCGGCACGCAGGTCCGCGTGGTGGTGACCGACAGCACGTGTCTCGCCGAGGCCAGGAGCATGCTCGAAGCCGACTGCGCCGAGGTCGACCTGGCCTGCAGCCGGTTCCGCGCGGACTCCGAGATCTGCGCGCTGCGCGGCGGCCGGGCCGAGCAGGTCAGCCCGCTGCTCGCCGAGGCGATCGCGGTCGCGCTGCGCGCGGCCGACCTGACCGACGGCGACGTGGACCCCACGGTAGGCGCGGCCATGGCCGCGATCGGATACGATCGTGATTTCGAAGAAATTCAGCGCACGGGGCCGGACGCAAAGATCACCGTCCAACAGGTGCCCGGCTGGCGCGAGGTCCGCCTGGAGGGCCGCACGCTGACGATGCCCGCCGGCCTGTCCCTCGACCTCGGCGCGACCGCGAAGGCCTGGGCGGCCGACCGGTCGGCGGCGCGGATCGCGGGGCGCCTGCCCTGCGGGGTACTGGTCAGCCTGGGCGGCGACATCGCGGTCGCCGGCCCGCCCCCCGAGGCGGGCTGGCGGATCCGCGTGCAGGACGTGACCGGCTCGCCCGACGACTCGCCGCAGGGCCCCTACGCGCTGATCTCGATCCGCGACGGCGGGCTGGCCACCAGCAGTACCAGTGCGCGCCGCTGGCAGCGGGGCGGCGACGTGCTGCACCACATCCTCGACCCGCGCACCGGCCTGCCCGCCGAACCCGTGTGGCGGACCGTCTCGGTCGCCGCCGGGACCTGCGCGGACGCTAACGCCGCGAGCACCGCCGCCGTCATCCGCGGCCGGCGGGCGCTGGGCTGGCTGGCCGCGCTCGGCCTCCCCGCCCGCCTGGTCGACGCGACCGGCGTGGTCCTCACCGTCGCGGGGTGGCCGGCTGACGCGAATGACGAACACGCACTACCGAACGGGAATGACTGACATGAGCGGGACCACCGCCTTCTGGTACACCAGCCGCGCCACCGGGATCGTCTCGCTGCTGCTGCTGACCGCCGTCCTTGTCCTCGGCATCCTGGTCAACCGGCAGGGCCGGCTGCCCGGCCTGCCCAGGTTCGCGGTCACGAGCCTGCACAGGAACCTCTCGCTGCTGGCCGTGGCCTTCATCGCCGTGCACGTGCTGACCGCGGTGCTCGACAAGTACGTCAGCATCCCCGTCAGCGCCGGCGTGATCCCGTTCGCCTCCGGGTACGAGCGGTTCTGGCTCGGGCTCGGCGCCATCTCGTTCGACCTGATGCTCGCGATGATCATCACCAGCCTGCTCCGCGGCCGCCTCAACCGGACGCTGTGGCGCGCCGTCCACCTGCTCGCCTACGCGAGCTGGCCGGTCGCGCTCGCGCACAGCATCGGCTCGAGCAAGGACCTGCAGCACGGCTGGATGCTCGGCCTCGGCATCGCCTGCGCGCTGATCGTCGCCATCGCCATCATCTGGCGCCTGGCCCACGCGGCGCGGCAGGTTCCGCGGGCGGCGCGGGTCGCCACCGCTATGGCCAGGCACCTGCCCGCGGCCGGATCACACCACCCACGCGAGAGGATCTCCCGGTGACGACCTTGACCGACCCTTCCGGGCCCGCCATGACCGCCACCAGCGTGCGCGCCCCGGCCGGGCTGCCCCGCCTGCTGCCCCAGGTCCCGGGAGTGCCCGAAGACCTGCGCGCGCACGTGGCCCGGCACGGCCGCCCGCCCTACCGCGGCGGGCGCGGCCAATTGATACAAAGCGTAGAGGCGGCCGGCCTGACCGGCCGGGGCGGCGCGGCGTTCCCCACGCACCGCAAGCTGGCCATCGTCGCGGCGGCCCGCGGCCGCACGGTGATCGTGGCCAACGCCGCGGAGAGCGAGCCCGCCAGCCGCAAGGACGCCCTGCTCCTGCGGGTGGCGCCGCACCTGGTGCTGGACGGCATCCAGCTCACCGCGGAGGCGATCGGCGCCTCCGAGGCCCACCTGTACCTGCACCCGGGGACCGGCCACGCGATCAGGCAAGCCCTGGCCGAGCGGCACGCGGCGGGCGTCGACTGGCTCGCCGTCACGGTCACCGAGGCTCCGCCGCGGTTCCTGGCCGGCCAGGAGTCGGCGCTGGTGAACCGGCTCGGCGGCGGCCCTGCCTTGCCCACGTTCGTGCCGCCCCGCGTCACCGAGCGCGGCCTGGGCGGCGCGCCGACGCTGGTGCAGAACGTGGAGACGCTGGCCCATATCGCCCTGATCGCGCGCTACGGGCCGCGCTGGTTCCGCGAGCTCGGCACCGCCAGGGAACCAGGCACCATGCTCACGACGGTCCACCAGCCCGACGGCCAGACCCAGGTCATCGAGGCGGAGATCGGCGCGCCGCTGCGCACCCTCGTGTCCGGCAGCGCCGGGCCCGGCGCGCGGGCCGTGCTCATTGGCGGCTTCCACGGCACCTGGCTGCCTGCGGCGGTCGCGGCCACGCTGACCCTCGACAACCAGGCGCTCGACCGGCACGGCGCGGCGCTCGGCGCGGGCGTGATCGCGGCGCTGCCCGCCGACCGGTGCGGCCTGGCCGAGGCGGCGCGGGTCACCCGCTACCTGGCTGCGGAGTCGGCGGGCCAGTGCGGCCCCTGCCTCAACGGGCTCCCGGCCATCGCCGGGGCGCTCGCCGAACTGGCGGCCCCTGGCCCGCGCCGCGGCACCCGCCAGAACGCCGAACGCTGGGCCGGCCTCGTCACCGGCCGCGGTGCCTGCGGCCACCCGGACGGCACCGTGAGGTTCGTCCGCAGCGCCCTGACCGTGTTCGCGGAGGAAATCAGCAGGCACGAGCGCGGCTTGTGCGCGGCGACCAGCCGCAAGCCGTTCCTGCCGCTCCCCGACGGCATGCCGACGACCGAAGACGACTGGACCTGACCATGGCCGACATCCTGCGGGTAAACCCGATCAACTGTTCCGGGCACGGAGTATGCGCCGAACTTCTCCCCGAGCTCATCAGCCTCGACGAATGGGGCTACCCGATCGTCGACCGGCGCCCGGTCCCGCCAGACCTGGACCCCGAGGTTCGCCGGACGGTGGCGGCCTGCCCCACCCTGGCCCTGAAGCTGATGAGGCAGTAGCCAGCCGGGCCTGGGCTAGCTCGCGGTGGAGCTGAGAGGCCACCCGAAGAACCCGTCCAGCGCCACGGTGGCGTTACCTGACGGCAGCGGGTCGATCGCCGCGTAGGTGGTGGTGAACGTGTCGGTCTCGTAGCTGGCGGGCGCGAGCACGGGCGGCGTGGCGGGCGGCGTCCCCTGGGTACACAGCGCCGGCCAGCCCGAACCGCCGGGCTGGTGGACGGCGGCGGCCAGCTTCCACCGGCCTCCGGCCCGCTCGAACACCATGGCCACGGACTGCATGCCGGTCCAGAGATCAAAGACGTCTGTCTCGGCGTAGGCCACGAAGACGGCCGGGCGACCGGGGTGACAGGGGATCGTGATCGAAAGGCCGGTCAGCTGGAACGGCTGACGCGACGCGTTGCCCGGCAAACTGGCCTGCGCTTCCTCGGACAGGTAGATGGTGCGCATCTGGCCGGTGGTGATCTGGTCCACCGCGGCGAAGTCGCTATGGGTCCACATCTGGTTGGTCTCGGCCAGCCAGGTCATGACGGCCGCCCGTTCCGCCGCGGTGTGGCCCGAGGCGGGCGGCGTGCTGATGGCCGGGGCGCCTCCCGCGCCGCAGCCCGCTGCGGCCAGGCCGATCCCGCCCAGCGCGACGGTCGCCAGCAGGCCTCGCAGGACCCTCAGGACCTGCCGGGAGCTCTTGATGCTCTTCATTTCCGTGTCCTTCCGTTCCGACCGGGTCACTGACGCCCGGCACCGCCGACGTTAGGAATTCCGGGGGCTCACCGGATCGGGCTGCACCCTGGTTTTCCGTCCGGGGCAGCCCGGGAAATGGGTCAGGGCTGGCCCCGATGCCAGCGACCGGGCGCGGTGCCACACTGGATCCGTGCAGGCACCTCCGGCGATCTTGATCGTCGACGACCACGATGGCTTCCGGACCTTTGCCCGGGGCATGCTCGAGGCCGCCGGCTTCACGGTCGCCGAGGCGGCCAACGGCGCGGAAGCGACCGAGGCGGCCCGGATCGTCCGGCCCGGCCTGGTCCTGCTCGACATCCAGCTGCCGGACGTCGATGGGTTCGAGGTAGCCCGGCGGCTGGCCGCTGCCCGCGCAGACGGCGTAGCTCCGGTCGTCGTGCTGACCTCCACCCGCGAGGCGCGCGACTATGGCGGGCGGATCGCGGCCAGCCCGGCCGCCGGATTCCTGCCCAAGGACCAGCTGTCCGGAGCGGCGCTACGCCGGTTCCTGGCCCGGGATCCCACGCCCGCGGCGCGGGCGCGGCTGCGCGTAGTGATCGCCGAGGATACGGTGCTGCTGCGCGAAGGGCTGCGCCGGGTGCTCGGTGACGCGGGCCTGGACGTGGCCGGCACGGCCGGGGATGCCTCGCAATTGCTGCAACTCGTCCAGGCGCTGCGTCCCGATGTCGTGCTCGCGGACATCAGGATGCCGCCCACCCAGACGACCGAGGGACTGCAGGCCGCGCTGGAGATCCGCCGCCGGTGGCCGGGTACGGCCGTCGTCGTGCTGTCGCAGCACGTCGAGACCGAGCAGCTGTTCGACCTGCTGGCCGGGGATCCGCGCGGCATCGGCTACGTGCTCAAAGAGCGGGTGGCCGACATCGGCCACTTCACCGACGCGATCCGGCGGGTGGCGGCGGGCGAGTCGGTGATCGACCCGGAGGTGGTGTCCCGGCTGGTGGCCCGGCCGCGGCGGAACAGCCCGCTGGAGACGCTCACCGAACGCGAGGGGGCCGTACTGGCCCAGATGGCCGAGGGCCGGTCCAACCAGGCCATCGCGGCTCAGCTGTACATGTCACCCAAGACGGTGGAGACCCACGTCGGGAGCCTGTTCGCCAAGCTCGGCCTGCTGCCCGCGGCGGAAGACCACCGCCGGGTACTGGCGGTCCTGACCTACCTGCGCCGGTAACCCGACGGGGAGGGTCGTTCGGGCAAATTAATGACCGCAGACTGCTGGACCTGATCATCGCCGAGACCCTGCGAGTGAACCCGATCAACCGCACCGGGCACAGTTGAGGCAGCTCCTGCCCAACCGGTCCGGCGTTACCGCCAGATGGCGACCGGGTGGCCGGGCGCGTAGACAAAGCCCCCGGTGGCGGGATTGCCGGGCGCCTGCGACAGGTGCGTGTAGTCGATCGTGAACTGATACTCCTGCGCGGTCCCGACCCGGTGATAGGCAGGGTTGGGCGGCTGGACGACACCGTGGTTGGTGTACGACCCGTTGATGAAGTAGAACTGCGCGGGGTTGATCACGAAACCGTCGGCGCCGCCGATGATGATCCAGGCGATGATCCCGCCGCCCGTCTGGTCACCCTGGGTGGACAGCTCGGCGATGCGGGAACCCTCCGGGGTCGTGTACCACGACCAGACGTTCGGGTCGAGGTCATCGGTGGACTTGAACATTGCCTCCGGCGCGGCGATCCCCTTAATCCCGTAGAGGCGGGCGGTGCTCTCGTCGAGCAGGCAGGCGCTGGTGCTGATGATGTCGATGCTCCCCCCGGTGTGGAAGGCGAGTTCGCACACCAGCCCGCGGGCGTTCAGCCAGGCGCGGTCCTGGGCCAGGATCGCCGCCTGCCCGGCCGGCGACGCGCTGACGTACCTGGCCTGCTGCACGGCGTCGATCCCGGCGTCGGTGTTCTCCGTCTTGACCTGGAAGCACTGCTCGATGTCCACCGTGGACTCCAGGTTGTAGCAATCGGCCGGGGCCGGCTGTGTCCGGGCCGGGTGGCTGGGGTCAAACGGCTCGACGATGGGGACAAACCCCGCTGCGGAGGCGGACGAACTCGCGGAGGCTGACCCGTTCGCAGAGGCAGGCGCGCTCGCGGGAGCGGGCGCGCCCGCGGAGGCCGTGCTCATGGGGGCCGTACTCGTGGGGGCGGTGGGCGGCGGGCTTGCGCTGACCGACGGCGGGGAACCGCCGCAGCCAGCGGCCAGGCCGGCCAGGGCGGCGACCACTGCCGCTCGCACAGCCACGGTACCCATGGCGGTTTTTGTCCCGTTCATGATGATTCCTCTCGGGAAGGTTCGGCGCCGATCACCGGCTCCAGGCGGGCGCGGACGTTCACCGGGCTCTCCCCAGCAGCCCGGCTCGTTCGGCCATGGCGGCGGCCTGTACCCGCCCGGAGACGCCGAACTTGCGCAAGATATTGGTCACGTGCACGCCCGCGGTCCGCTGGCTGATATACAGCTCCGCGCCGATCTCGGCGTTGGTCCGCCCGGCGGCCACCAGCCGCAGCACCGCCAGCTCCCGTCCGGTCAGCCCGTACGCGGCGGCCGGCTCGGCCGGCCTCGGGGCGGCCGGGGCGGCGGTCGCCGGCGCATCCAGGGGGATCCTGGCTCGCTCCGCGAGCGCCCGGACCTGGGCCAGCAGCGGTTCATGACCGTCGGCGGCGGCCGCGGCGGCCCGCAGCGCGGTGGCGGCCATGGTGACCGGCTGTCCGGCGTCCAGCTGGGCCTCCGCCTGCCGCCACCACGCGTACCCGGCCCGGTGCGGGCAGCCGAGGCCGTGCCAGGTCTTCGCGGCCAGGTCCCAGGCCGCCGGGTCGCTGTCGCCCGCGAGCCGGGTCCGCTCGGCCTCCCAGGTGGCCCGCTCGGCCGGGATCGCGCCCGCGAACGGGTGGTCGGCGAACGCCGCGCCGCCCATCCGGTCCACCCAGGCGGCCAGGCCGTCCGCCGCGTCCAGGGCGGCCAGGGCGGCGGACGGGTCGCGACGGGCCCGGGCCTGCCCGGCCAGGTCGGCGCAGGCCCTCATGCCCGCGGCCAGCAGCCGCCCGCAGAAGATCGTCAGGTCCGGGGCCCGGTACAAGGCGAGCACCTGCTGGACCTCGCGGAGGGCGTCGGCGGGGGCTCCCGCCCACAGGGCCAGCTCCGCGGCCCGCAGCGCCGACTCGCGGGCGGAGTCGACGTGGCTGATCTGGCCCACGCGCGCCCTGATCTGCTCACGACGTTGCCAGGCGGCCTCGACGTCGCCGCGCAGCAGGTCGATCTCGGCGCGGGCCTCGTGCAGCGCCCAGCGTCCGGGATCCGGCGCCCCGCCGGTCAGCGGGTCGATCAGCGCCGCGGCCTGCGGCGTGCGGCCCAGGGCCAGCAGCGCCTCGGCCGCGTTGGCGACCACCAGGCTGCCCTCAACCGAAGCTTCCAGGCCGGCCTGCCGGACGACCTCGACCCCCCGCGCCGCCGTCTGCGCGGCGCGGCCGAACGTGGCCAGCTTCAGTGGAACGTCGCTGTCGATGACTGCCTGCCACACCAGCGCCCCGCCGTCCTGCGAGACCTGGGCCATTACCCGCCCCCGGTCAAGCAAGGCCCGCCCCTGGTCGACCTGACCGCCCAGGAAGGCCTCGTACGCCAGCCACAACAAGACCCGGGAGGTCAGGGCCGCGGCCCCGGCGGCCTCGGCGACCTCCAGGGCCTGGTTCAGCAGCGCGCGGACGCTCTCCTGACCCCCGGCCTCGCCGGAGCGCTGGAAGGACAAGGCGTAGTCCAGCCGGGCCGCGGCGTGCTCGGCTGACGGCGGTGCCTGCTCGAACAGCCGCAGCGCTTCCTCCAGCAGCGGGCGCCCGGCGGCCGGCGCGTGGATCGCCCGGAAGTACGCGGCGCGCTGGCAGGCGATCGCCGCGGTGGCCGGGTCGGCGTGACCGGCGAACCGCCGGTAGGCCTGCTCGGCAAGCTCCCCGGCGCACTCGGCGTCGCCCGACAAGCGCAGCGCGTCGATGGCGCGCACGTACAACCGGGGCAGGCTGACCCCCGCGACGCGTGCGGCGTCGGGGACGTCAGGCCACAGCCCGATGGCGCGCTGCCAGTGCCCGGCCGCCTCCGCGTAACCGAACACTCGCTCGGCGGTCCTCGCCGCCGCCACCCGGGCCGTGAGCTCCTCGGCGGGGCGGCCCGCGGCCTGCCAGTGCCCGGCGGCCTCCCCGGCCAGTGCCTCATCCCCGGCCGCCTCCAGCGCCCGGGCGGTGCGCTCGTTCAGCATGACGCGCTCGCCAGGCAGCAGCGCGCCCGTCACCGCCTCGGCCAGCAGCGCATTACGCGGGCGATGCCCCTCGCCGGGAGCGTCGTCGGCCAGCAGCCGGGCCGCCGCCAGCTCCCGCAGCCCCCGGCGTATCACCTTGGGCTCCAGCCCGGTGATGTTAGCTAGCAAGTCCTCGCCCAGCGGCCGGCCCGCGACGGCCAGCGCATCCAGCACGGCCCGGGCCTCACCCGCGCACCGGCCCGCTCGCGCCACCAGGAGCCCGGCCAGCCGGCCCGGCAACCCCGCAGGCACCCGCAGCACGCCGTCCCCCAGCGCCGCAGCCACGAGCTGCTCGGTGAAAAACGGGTTACCCTCCGCGCGCGCGAACAGCTCGTCCACGATTGGAGGCGGCACCGGCCCACCGGTCAGGGCGCTCACCTGCTCGGCCACCTGCGCCTGGGACAGCGGGCCCAGGGCGAGCTCCGCCATCCCCGCTGCGCCGCGTACCTGCGCCAGCCAGGCTGCCACCTGCGCACCCACCGGTGCCTCATCGCTGCGGCAGGTGACCACCACGCTCACCACGTCCCGGCCCCCGACCCGGCCGAGGAACGTCAGGAAGTCCAGCGTCTCGCTGTCCGCCCAGTGCACGTCCTCGACCACCAGCCCGACCCGGGCCTGCGACACGGCGGCCACCGCGGCCAGCAATTGCGCTACCCCGGCGAACAACCGCTCCCGCTGCCAGCCCTCACCCGGTGCATCGGGGCGCGGCTCGCCGCCGTCCCCCAGCTGCGGCACCAGCCGCCCCACCTCAGCCCGGACAAATCCCGGGGCCGCGCCGAGCGCCGCCTCCATCAGGCGGCCGCCCTCCAGCCCGGCCAGCTCACCCAGCGCCGTCGCGATCGGCAGCAGCGGTAGCGTGCCCGCTACGGGCAGGCATTCTCCGCGCACTATCACCATTCCCGCGGTCCCGGCCCGATCCATGCCCTCCTCCGTCAGCCGGGTCTTGCCCACCCCCGCATCCCCGGTGACCAACAGCAGCCTGGCGTCACCCTGGAGCGCCACCATGAGCCGCGACAGCTCATGCTCTCGGCCGACGAACGCGGAATCAATCGTCATAAGCGCCATGGAATGACCGCCTGGGCGTATGTTCGACACCGTGAGATGACCAGGACTGCCACGCAGGGTGGCCGTGGTCCCGGCGGTGATCAAACCAGCGGTGGATCCGGCTGGCGGCGAAGTCGACCTTGGCGGCGGCGAGCCGCGGTGAAGGCCCCTCGAGGTTGCCGAAGGGGGCCCGGCCGGGAGGGAAGGCGATGTTGATCCGGCCGACGAGGCTGCGGCCGAACTCCATGTAGCACGTTCCCCGCCCGTCGTAGGTGATGGCGCCGGGGGTGCCGCGTAGCTGGGAGATGATCTGGGAGGCCACGACCAGGGCCTGGCCTTCGGAGAAGACCCCGGCCTTCGGGGTGCCCACGCTGGTGACGTCGCCCAGGGCGTACACGCCGGGGAACCCGGTCTCCAGGGTGTGCGGGTCGACCGGGACCCACCCGTCGACGGTCAGGCCGGACGCCTCGACCGCGGCGGGGACCCTGTGCCGCGGTATCCCGAGGAACAGGTCATAGGGCATCTCGGTCCCGTCGCTGAGCACCGCGACCTTGCGGCCAGGGTCGAGCCGGTCGACGGACAGCCCCGGGTGCCAGCCGATGCCCTGCTCGGCAAAGGCGGCCAGCAGCGCCGCCGATGCCTGCGGTGACGGCGGGATGGGCGTGGGAAGGGGCATGACCAGTTCGACCGCGGAGCGGCTGCGCAGGCCGCGCGCGGCGAGGTAGTCGTGCATCAGCAGGGCCGTCTCGCTCGGCGCCGGGGGGCACTTGAACGGAGCGGAGGTCACCCCCACGATCACCCGGCCGCCGCTGAACTGCGCGATGGCCTCGCTCGTGGCGAAGGCGCCCTCGTTGGTGTAGAACTCGCAGCCCGCCTCGACCAGGCCGGGCGTGGCCCCGGGATCCACATCAGCGCCCAGGGCCAGGACGATGACGTCGCCACGAAAGGAGCCCACGTTCGTCTCGACGCGCTTGGCCAGCGGATCGATCGAGCGGACGGTGGCCTGGACGAACCGCAGGCCTGGCTTGCTGACGTCCCGGTAGAGGTGAAAGACCTCCGCGAGCGACCGCTTGCCGAACATGACGTCGAGCTTGGAAAACCCGAACACGAAGCCAGGGGCCTTGTCCATCAGGGTGACGTCCGCGTCCTCGCCGAGCGCTGATGACAGCGCGGCCGACAGTTCCAGGCCGCCGAAGCCTGCCCCGAGCACGAGGATCCGGGCCGGGCGGCTCACCGGGTCCGCCGGGAGGTGAAGTCGTTGGTCGGGAGACCCAGCATGTCAATCTCCATGTACGTGAAAGGTGAGGGTCACGCCGCCGCGGCGGCGACGTGGCGGGGGCTGATGGCGAACGCCTGCCGGTTGATGTCGGCCACCGACCGGTCCGCGAACCGCTGGAGGAAGCACACGAACCGGTAGACGTCGGCGAAATTGGTGGCCAGGCCGACGGAGATCCGGATGGCCGACGGGAGCCTGCCGTGCTCGATCCAGATCCGGTCGCGGAGGTCAAGGTACGACACCGGTTCGCCGCGGCTGAACCACGTGCGCAGGTGCTCGGGACCGAGCCGGTGCGCCGCCTCGGAGGCTCCCGGGTTGCAGAAACACCCGGTGCGCAGCGAAATGCCGGCCCAGCTGGCCAGCTGCTCCACCCGCAGGTCGTCGATGCGCCGGCCGTCCCGGTCATACATCGAGAAGCTCACCGTGCCGCCGCGCTCGGCGGTGTCGCCGGGTCCGTGGATCCGGACCAGCCGCCGTCCGCCCTGGTGGCGCAGGCCCTCGAGGGCGTCGAGCAGCCAGCCGGTCAGGCACCCGGCCCGGCGGTGGATCACGTCCAGGCCAATGCGCTCGATGTGCCGCAGCCCGGTCGTCACGGCGGGGAGGTTCAGGTAGTCGACCGTGCCGTCCTCGAACGCCGCCTCGTCCCGGCGCAGGTAGTGGCCGTCGCCCGCCACCGAGGCGGCCATGACCGTGCCGCCGGCGAACCACGGCCGCGCCAGGACGTCGAGCCGGTCCCGGCGCACCAGCAGGCACCCGACGCCGGTCGGGAAGCCCATGATCTTGTAGAACGAGATCGTCACGAAATCCGGACGGACCCTGGCCACATCCAGGCGATTGGTGGGCGCGAAGGCCGCCGCGTCAAGAAGCACGTCCCACCCCGCGGCGTGAGCCTCATCGACCAGGTCGAGGCCGTGCTGGACCCCCGAGTAGTTGGACTGCGCCGGGAAGGCCAGCAGGTTACAGGCGCCCGGTTCAGCGGACTGCAGGATGTCGCTCATGGCGGCTCGGTCAAGCCGCAGTTCCGGCGGCGTCACCGGAACGTAGACGACCTCGGCGCCCTTACGCTTGGCGAACTCCCGGATGCCGTTGACGGAGTTGTGGTTGTCGGCGCTCAGCGCGAACGTGCTGCCTCGGGTGAACCAGTACGACTCTCCGATCAGGCGCAGCGCGGCGCTGGCGTTGGCGGTGAACACGCACAGGTAGTCATCCGCCGGCGCGTTGAAGAACTGAAGGACCGCGCGGCGGGCATACTCCACGAAGTCGGTCGACGCGGACGACGCTGGCGAGTTGGAGTGCGGGTTGCCCAGCACGCGCGCGCGCAGCAGCTCGGCGTGCGCGTCGATCTGGCTCACCGCGTGCAGGCCGGCGCCGGTGTAGTCCAGGTAGATGTGGCCGCCCTCGTCGAGGCGGGCGTAGTCCACGCGCCGAAGCTTCGCGAGAGCCCCGTCCGGGTCGAATTCGGGATACCGGCGGGTAAAGTCGGCTTCCGCCTCGCGCAGCCGCGCCGGGCTGAAGATCGCCTGCTCGCGTGATACCACTGGGTTGAGGGTCATGGCCCGTCTCCTTTGTGTTCAGGCCGTTCTGTGCACGGGCCGGGCGGGACGTTCCCGCCGCCGGTTTCAGGCTGCCTGCCGGCCAGGGCGATCACCACACAGGCCGGGCACAGGACGCCCACAGGATCGCGGGCCGTGAGGGTGCGACGCCGAAGACTGCCTCGCGTCAGGTGTCCGGCCAGCGCGGGCTTGTTAGGCTGGCCGGCAGGGTCCGTGCGGTGGACGGGCATCCCTGGCCAGCGGCGGACGGTTTCACGAGGGGCGATGGTCCGGTGCCGGAGGAGGCTGGGCTGAGTTTCGGTGCGTTGCTGCGCCGGTTGCGAGATGAGGCCGGGCTGACCCAGGAGGAGCTGGCGGGGGCGGCGACCTTGTCCCCGCGGTCGGTTAGCGACCTGGAGCGGGGCGTGAACCTGACGGCCCGGCACGATACGGCCCGGCTGCTGGCGGGGGCGCTGGGCCTGTCCGGGCCGCAGCGGGCGCTGTTCGAGGCGGCGGCGCGCGGTCGGGCCCCGGCCAGCGAGGTGCTGGCGGCCGGGGAGGGTGCGGCCGCGGCGGCGGCCAGGACGCTGCCGCGCGACACGGCCAGCTTCACCGGCCGGTCGGCCGAGCTGGCCCGGCTAGTCGGCGCGGCCGCGCCCGGCGGAGGCGTGCCGGGGATTTATGTGATCGGCGGGATGGCCGGGATCGGCAAGACGGCGCTGGCGGTGCACGCGGCGCACCGGCTCGCCGGCTCCTTCCCCGACGGGCAGTTTTTCCTGCCGCTGCACGCGCATACGCCGGGGCAGCGGCCGGTGGACCCGGCCGAAGCGCTGGCCAGCCTGCTACTGACGGCGGGGGTCGGGGCGCAGTCCATCCCGCCCGGACTTCCGGCGCGGGCCGCGCGGTGGCGTGATCACCTGGCCGGGAAGAAAGTCCTGCTGGTGCTGGACGACGCGGCCTCGCATGAGCAGGTCACTCCGCTACTGCCCGGTACCGGGGGCAGCCTGGTGCTGATCACCAGCCGCCGGCACCTGACCGCGCTGGACGACGTCACGGCGATCAGCCTGGACACCCTGGCGCCCGCGGAGGCCGCGGCGCTGCTGGCCCGGCTGGCCGACCGCCCCGGCCTGGGCTCGGGCGACGGCCCCGCCGCCGAGATCACCCGGATGTGCGGATACTTGCCGCTGGCCATCGGGATGCTAGCCCGCCAGCTGCACCACCACCCGGCCTGGACCGCGGCCGACCTGGCCGGCGAGCTGGCCGCGGCGTCCGGTCGGCTGGAGCTGTTGCACGCGGAGAACCTGTCGGTGGCCGCCGCCTTCGACCTGTCCTACCAGGATCTGACGGCCGACCAGCAGCGGCTGTTTCGCCGGCTGGGGGTCCATCCGGGCAGCGACATCGACGCGTACGCCGCGGCCGCGCTGGACGGCACGAGCCTGGTCGCGGCCCGCCGCGACCTGGACGGCCTCTACGATCACTACCTGCTGGCCGAGCCGGCCCGGGGCCGGTACCGGCTGCACGACCTGCTCCGCGAGCACGCCCGCGCCCTGGCCTTCGCCGGGGACGCGGCCGACGCCGACGCCGCGGCCGGGCGGCTATTGGACTACTACCTGCACACCGCCACCGCCGCCGCGCAGCACATCGAAAGCCGGGTCACCGCACCGGCGCTGCCGCTGCCCGGCGCACCGCCGGCCGTCGCCCCGCCGCTGCCGTCGGCCGGGCAGGCGTCGGCGTGGCTGGAGGCCGAGCGGGCCAACCTGCACGCCGCGGCCGGGTACGCCGCGGCCAGCGGACGGCCCGGGCACGCGATGGCCATCCCCGTCGCGACGAGTGGCTTCTTGTTCGTCCGCGGGTATTGGGATCAGTCCGCCACGCTGCTGCACGGTGCCCTATCCGCCGCGCACCAGTCCGGCGACCGGGCCGGTCAGGCCGGTGCCCTCATCCAGCTGGGCCTGCTGCAGGAGGTGACCGGGGACTACCCGGCCGCCACCGTCAGCCACCGCGGGGCGCTGGAGCTGTACCGCAGCCTAGGCGACCGCCTCGGCCAGGCCAGGGCCATCGTCAATCTCGGCGAGGTGCAACGGCTGACCGGGGACTACCCGGCCGCCACCGCGAGCCTGCAGCAGGCCCTCGAGCTGTACCGGGACCTCGGCCACCGGGCCGGCCAGGGCCTAGCCGTCCTCAACCTGGGCGGCGTACAGCAGCTGACGGGGGACTATCCGGCCGCATCCGCCAGCTTTGCCGAGGCCCTGAGCGTGTTCCGCGACCTCGGCCACCGGCAGGGCCAGGCCAGAGCCATGACCAACCTGGGCATCGTGCAGACGCATATCGGGGACTACCCGGCCGCGACCGCCAGTTATGAGCAGGCCCTCGCGCTGTTCCGCGACCTCGGCGACCGGCAGGGACAGGCTAGGGCCATCGTCAATCTGGGCGAGGTGCAGCGGCTGACCGGGGATTACCCGGCCGCCGCCGCCAGCTACCAGCAGGGGCTTGGCCTGTTCCGCGACCTCGGCTACCGGCGGGGCCAGGCCGGTGCCATCTGCAATCTGGGTGTCGTGCAGTTGCGGACCGGGGACTACCCGGCCGCCGCCGCCAGCTTGACCCAGGCGCTTGATGTGTTCCGCGACCTTGGCGACCGGGCTGGCCAGGCCGAGGCGCTGAACTACCTAGGCGAGACGGCCTGCCGATCCGGGGACCGCAGCCAGGCCCGAGGCCAGCACGCCGAGGCGCTGGCCATCGCCCGCGAGGTCAGCGTGCCGCTGGAGGAAGCCCGAGCCCTGGAAGGCCTCGGCCACTGCCTGTTCCG
>Ga0070730_10002588_pt1 | contig 16405 bp, 14 predicted proteins | sample Coa_R1_3_FD_66447 | JGI IMG/M metagenome (GOLD analysis project Ga0070730, IMG submission 66447) | Surface soil microbial communities from Centralia Pennsylvania, which are recovering from an underground coalmine fire - Coalmine... | ecosystem: Environmental > Terrestrial > Soil > Unclassified ...
TCGTCGACGTGGCGTGCCGCGGGCTTCTCGAGAAGTACATGGATTCCGGCGGTAATCGCGGCGCGCGCAATCTCGGCGTGCGAGTCCTGCGGTGTTGCGACGATGACGGCGTCAATATCGGCACGAGCCAACAAGTCGCGCCAATCGCCGCCGGCGGCGCATCCCGGACTGAAGGATGCGACGTCGCGGGCGCGCGGCAAGTCGACATCAACGCAGTGGACCAGCCGGGCTCCCGCCAAATGCCGAGCCCGCCTTTGGCCGACCGCGCCGCATCCAATGATACCGATATTCAATCGCCATCCCCCCAATCCATACCGCGATCCCTCGGAACGATCCGTCGCAAGGTATAGATGTCCGTCCCGTTCAAATCCTCGAGATGGTTGGGAAGCGCCTCCCAAGGGTCCCAGACCGCACTGATCAATTTGCCCGTGATGCCGTCGCTCAGGTGCGAACCGAGGAATACAGCCAGAGCAGCGCCCTTGCAGAGCGGCGCACCACCGTCTTTTTTCTGCCGCAGCGAACGCTCATAAAATGCAGCTCCAATTCTCTCGGGCCCGGCGGCCAGAAACTCATCCAGCATGCGTGTATTGAGGGCTCCGGGTGCTATCGCATTGACGTCAATGTGATGTGGGCGCGTTTCTTCAGCGAGCGTTTCGACGAAGCGAATCACGGCGGCCTTGGACGCCGCGTAGGCGCTCAAGCCGGGCAGCGGACTCGTGGCGCCGCCTCCCGACAGCTGGATGATTTTTCCTCGCGCCGCCTTCTTGAAGTGCGGCAAAATCGCGCGGCTCAGAAGGACTGAACCCAGAAGATTGATCTCTATCGCACGGAACCATTCTCCCAAGTCGACATTTTCGATCGAGCCGCTGGGACCCGCAACGCCCGCATTGTTGACAAGGACGTCAAGACGGCCGAATTCTTTGAGCGCCGCCTCGACGAGGGCAGCAACATCCCCAGGTTTGGAGACATCGGCCGGCAGTGCGAGTACCGACTGCCCGATTCCCGCGAGCGGTCTCAGCGCCAGTGCCGCCTTGTTCAGCAACATGTCATTGCGCGCGCAGATCATCAAGCTCGCACCGGCATCAAGATATCTCTTGGCAATCTCGAAACCCAGGCCGACACTTGCACCGCTGATGATTGCACATCGGTTTTCAAGTACTTTGGCCATCGTACTCACAAATCCTTGAGGGGCATGCCCACGGCAAAATACTTCACGCGTCCCTGTGCGGCCGCCAAGTTCGTCAAAAAGCGATTCGCATCGAGCACCACAAGGTGCGGAGAGCATTGAATCAGTTGGTCGGCAGAAATACCGCAATATATGGGCCATTCGGTCGCCACGACCAATGCGTGCGCCCCGTTAACTGCGGCAATCGGGTCGCCGTAACGCTTTACTGCGTTGCACCAATCATCCGGAAGGCTCTGGACCATCGGATCGTGCACATGGATTGTGATCCCTTCGCGAATCATCCAATTGCAGAGTTCGACGGACGGAGATCTCCGCAGCGTGTCCGTGCCCGGCTTGTAGGTGAGACCCCATACGGCGACCGTAGTGCGCGAGAGATCGACAAAAAGTCCGCGAAGCTTCCGCTGTACCCATTGCTTGTGCATGGTATTGCTCGGCAGAACCGACGACAGCAGCGGCGTCGTCACGCCGCGTTCCCGCGCCGTTCGGTTGAGGAAAGCGACGTCACGCGCGAGAGTCCCTCCGGCAAATGCCGCGCCGGGCGATAGGTACGCCCGGGGACCTATTCGCGCTTCCGTCTTCAAGCCCCTTTCCACCTCCTTCGCGTCCGCGCCCACAGACTCGCAAACAGCGGCGATTTCATTGGCGAAAGCGACCGACGCGGCGAGAAAGGCATTGACTGCGTGCTTCGTCATTTCGGCGGATTCGACCGACATCCATTCGATGGATTCGGTGATGGAGCTCAAGAGGCTGTGCAGCAATTGCCGGTCACATGTCGATCTGACGCCCACCACGATCCGATTCGGGCGTAGAAAATCACCCACGGCGCTGCCCAGACGGAGGTTTTCAGGACTATACGCAACTTTGAGTCGCGGGGTGCCGTGGTTCAAAGCTTCGGCGAGTTCCAGGCGGCGTACCGAGCCGACCGGAAGCTGCGAGGAAACCAGCACGACGACATCCCGGCTCATCCCGAAAAGCGCACGCTCGATCTGAGCCATGACCAAATCCGTGTCGGCATTGTCATCGTCGACCGGCGTGTCGTAAGCGACCCAGAGCACGTCGATGGCTTTCGCGTCGTCAACCGTTGCAGAAAAGCGCAAATTGCCCGATGACAATCCTCGCTTGATCAACTCTTCGAGGCCGGGCTCAAAGATCGGCGCGATGCCCTTGGTCAGATTCGCGACTTTGTCGTCGTCGAATTCGATCGCAACTACATGATGACCCAATGCAGCCAGGCAGGCCGCCGTTACCGAGCCAAGATGACCCAGGCCCAGAACGCCTACGTTCATCGGCGCACGTCTAGAATGTATGGATTGGCTCTAAGGTATTCGATCGTCTTGACCACTCCTTGCCGAATCGTGCACTTTGGCTTCCACCCCAGTGCGCGGACTTTTTTCGTATCCAGAAAAAGGAAGGGATTGTCGCCGGTCCATCCCCGATCTCCTCCGGTGTACTCAATCCTCGGCGTCACGCCGAGCGCTTCGCAAATCCAAGCGATCGACTCATTCACGTCGCAGTAGTTGTCGGTGCCCAAATTGTAGATATTCACTCTATCGGTCGACCGCTCGATCGCCATCAGCATGGCATCAATGCAGTCATGAACGTAGAGGTAGGATTTACGTTGGCGGCCGTTCCCGAGCACGCGGAGTGTGCCGGAGTCCTCTCTCAGCTGCTTATAGAAATCGAAGACATGGCCGTGGGTGTAGCGCTCGCCCAAAATCGATACAAACCGGAATATGTAAGACTGGAATCCGAACCCGGAGCAATAGGCGGCGATCAAGCCTTCGCCGGCCGCTTTGGACGCGCCATACAGTGACGTCTGAATGGGATACGGGGCATCTTCCGGCGTTGGAATGACCGAGGATTCACCGTACACGGAGCCTGAAGAAGAAAAGGCGATTTTATCGATGCCGTTTTGCCGCATCGCATCCAACACGTTATGCGTTGCGATCGTGTTTTGCTCGAGATCCGTGCCGGGATGCTCGGTACCAAAACGAACGTCTGCATTGGCGGCCAGATGAAATACAAACTCCGAGCCCATCATGCTTTGCGTCAGGGCGGCCGAGTCCAAAACATCTCCACGCACCAGACGGAAATTCTCGAATTCGCGCGCCGTAAGCAGAAAATTCTCTTGACCCGTCGAAAAGTTGTCATAGCCAACCACCGCGTGTCCTTCGGACAAAAGCCGTTCCGTCAACGCACTGCCGATGAAGCCGGCACAACCGGTAACGAGGTATCGCAATTTGCCTTCCCACGCTGTTTAACGGTCGATAGCCACAAGACTGACGGCAACTAGTATTGCGCATCATCTTGTATGATCCAAGTTCCTATGCACCTGCCCTTTAATCGACCCGTCGCACTGCTCCTTTTTGTAGCCCTTGCATACGTCCTGGCTGCGCGCGGAATCGTGCCGGCATTGTCCAAAGTCGACACCGATTTTCCCAACTATTTCACTGCCGCCAAGATCGTGGCGGACGGGGGAAATACGGATCGACTATACGATAATGGGTGGTTTCAAGATCAAATGCGCCGCTACGGGGTAGGGAAGCCGTCAGAAGGCGAATTCAAGCCCTTTCCGCCCCCTACGGCGCTGATGCTCGTTCCACTTACGCGATTGAAGCCGCTGGATGCTCTGCGGGTGGTGACCGGCGTGAGTGTTCTGTGCCTTGTTTGTTCAATCTTTCTATTGGCAAGGATTCTTTCCTGGGGTCTTGTCGATTCAGCAGTGTTCGTCTTACTAGCCGGTTATGCCGTCCTCGGCGCATTGCGTCTAGGGCAGCCGTACATCCTCGTGTCACTGTCTTGTATTCTCGGCTACTACGCGTGCCTGAAAGGAAGGCCCTTACTGGCCGGGATGTGTTTCGGTCTCTTCACCCCAATCAAATATTTCCCCATAGTCTTTCTCATCTACTTTGCATTCCGGAAGGAATGGAAGGTGGTCCTTGGCGGGGCGACCGCGATTCTGATCGTAACCTCGGCAAGCATCTGGGTCCTGGGCTGGAAAATTCACGAGGATTTTCTTTCTTCCGTGCTCGGAAATCATCTTGTCGCCAAACTCGATTTGCAGGACCCGTTTACCGCGAGCTATCAGTCATTCGATTCGCTCTTTCGTCGGCTATTCATTTTTGACGCGACGCTGAATCCACAATCGTTATTCGCCGTGCCTCGACTCCAGGGTATTGCGGTATTGACCACGAAGGTGTCAATACTACTCGTGGCGATTGCTACGCTCGTCAAACTTGCCCGGAGAGGCGCGGACGGCGCAACTGCGCCGTCGATAGGAATACTGGGAGTCGGCACGTTGCTGCTCGCACCGGCTACGGCGACCTACCACTTCGTTCTGTTCTGGCTACCCGTGGGATTGCTGATCAACTATGGTTTGCGGCAAGGCGCTCCCATGCTCGCGTACTTCATTCTCGGCGCCTACGCGCTCATCGGATTCTTTCCCTACAAGTTTACCGCTCCCTTTGAGGGGCGAGGGGGGCTTACCGTGTTGGCCTATCCCCGACTCTTTCTCGTCCTGGCGATCTTCGTCGCTTTCGTCCATTTCATCTGGAGCCGGGCGGAACCGGCGGTCGAAGGGCGGATACAAGATTCACCGGCCGCGATCAATTGAAGTTCGCGCGATGACCCCCGAAGACCCTTCGACACAACTGCGCCAGACCCAGGACGCGTTCGACAGCGTGGCGGCTGACTACGATGGTCCACGCGGCAACAACTTGCTCATTCAGGATATGCGCCGGGAGATGTGGCGTTGGTTGGACAGAACGTTCGCGCCGCGCAGCCGATTGATCGATCTTGGCTGCGGCACGGGTTTGGACGCTGTTCGCATGGCCCGGCTCGGACACCGCGTAACAGCAACCGACTGGTCGCCAAAAATGGTCGCGCGTACGGCTGATCGCGCGCGACGGGAATCGGTCGCCGAACGAGTGCAGGCAATGGCCGTTGGCGCTCACGAGCTTGGGCGGCTCGAGGGTGACGGCACTTTCGACGGGGCGTATTCTGATCTTGGTCCGCTCAATTGCGTACCCGACTTGGCCGAGGTGTCGAGAGCGTGCGCGCGTTTGCTGAAGCCCGGCGGTGCGCTCGTGTTTACCGTGGTCGGCCGCTTGTGCCCATGGGAGATCGCCCATTACACACGGCGACGGAACTGGTCGCGGGTAAAAATTCGGTTTGCGCGCGATGTCGTACCGGTAGGGATGAATATGCACACCATCTGGACTCGCTACTACACGCCGCGCGAGTTCTATCGGGGATTCGAGCGCGATTTCACACTTGTGCATCGTCGCGGACTTTGTGTTTTCGTGCCGCCGCCGTACATCAGCTGGGTGCGGGACAGGCATCCACGGTTTTATGAATGGTTGTGGCGGATCGATCGGCGCGCCGGCGGTTGGCCGTTGCTGCGTTCGATCGGCGATCACTTCTTGATAGTAATGAAGAAGCGGTGACGGACCGTTCTCAGACGTGGAAGCAGACGATTGGATGCCCGGTCGTTGGTTGTTTCCGACGGGAGTTCGTGCCGGTCGGTGTCTTGCTGCTCCTGGGTGCGTTTGCCTTCGTACACTTGATGGCGCTGCCCGCGTTCGAGGATGAGGGTTCCCAGTTGCGCTGGATCTGGAGAGTGATCGAAGCGGGAGAATGGTTGCAGCCCTTGGCCGATGGCAAGCCGCTCGAAGCGTGGCCGATGGTTCCGCTGGTCAGGCTGGGTCTGCCTCCACTCACGGCGATACGCGCAGTGCACGTACTGGCGGGGATGGTCGCCGCCGTGCTCACCTATCGGTTGGCGCTCGAGCTGTGCGACCGCGGCACGGCGCTCGCAAGTGGAGCGCTATTGGCCATCTGTCCGTATGTGGTGTACCTGCAGCGGCTTGCCTTGTCGGACATCTTTCTGTGCACAGCCGGCATATGGGTCCTGCTATGCGTCATGCGGTGCATTCGATCGCCATCGAGCCGGCATTCCGTTGAATTTGCCGGTGGCCTGGTGCTGGCGGCGTTTTGCAAGTTCCCGGTGGGGTTCGTGTTTCTCATCGCGATGCCGCTGGCGCTCGTCTTGATGCCGTCGATTGAGCGCCGAAGCGTGCTGCGCCCACCGGTGTTGACAAAGCTGCTCGCGGCCCATGCGCCCATAGCGTTGCTGATCCTGGTGGTGATTGCCGTCGCAATCATTCGACTGCGGCACGGCCAATCGCCCGGATTTGGCCTGCAGGATTTCATCGGGATCGGCATGGGTCGCTATCACGACATCGCCGAGACGATCGGTGTGCCGCGCAGCAACCTGGCCCTTGAGATTGCTGCGCAGCTGTCGTGGACGGTCACGGTGGTCGGAATGATCGGTATTGCCGCCGGCGCGCTTGGCAACGATTGGCGCCAACGGTGGCTGATCGCCGTCGGGGCGGTTCCCATGCTCGGCATAGGGTTTTTCGCTTCATTTTGGTTTCCCCGCTATTTGCTGTTCACGCTGCCGCCGCTCGTCGTCGCTGCCGTGTCGGGCTGGCAAGGCCTTGCGCTGCGCGCAGGGCGCCTCCGGCAACCTGTTAAAATCGGCGTCCTGGGGGTCTGCGTCGGATTCATGGGTCACCAATCCGCACTAATCATCCTGGATCCAGCGGCCGCACGTTGGTCTCCCCTGGATCGCTTTCAGTACTTTGAAGGTTGGAGTTCCGGCTATGGCTATCCGGAAGCGGCAAAATTCGTTCTTGGCTCGCGCGACGCGCCACTGATGGTTTATTCATTGGATGGGCACAGTGCGTATCAGTTGCTCGCCTATTTGCCCGCCGGATGGAGAGGGCGCGTCAAACCGATCTTCTACGGACAGGACGGTCAAGTACTGCGCAGCGAAGATGCGCGCCTCGAGAATCTGCTCGGGAGAGGGCCGGTTTGGATCATCGCCCCGGAGCAGCTTCTGCAGGGCTACATGGATTCGAGTTTCGGGCGACGACACGCTGACCAAATCAATCTGCGCCAAATAGCTGAATTCGACAAACCGGGATCGCATGCACAACTAGCCATTTATGCGGTTTCGCGGCGATAGCGAGGCATCGGATCCAAAGGTGACTCCTTGGGTGCAGCGCGCCCATCACGGACCGGCGCGTACGGATCCCGCGCGTTATTCTCCCTGCGGGCGCAACGCCGTGCACACCCAGGCAACCTTCCTGCCACTGTGGGCTAACCGAACCTCATCGACGGTGGCATATGCCTGCCGGAGCCGCCACAGTATTGTGGCACTGCCCCGCGCGGCCGAGCATAGGGACACCAGAACGAGACCGCCGGAGTTCAGGGAACGTACGTATCGCTCCACCGTCCGCAGCGGATCGCGCAAGCAACACAGCACTTCGTTGAAGACGATGACGTCAAAACGCTCCTCGGGAGAGTAGTTCTCACAGTCCGCCGCGAGGAAGGTGCTGCGCTCGTTTTGCTGCTTCCTTGCTACCGAGATCGCGCTGGCCGAGAGGTCGATTCCTACGTACCTGGAGTAGGAATCACTCGGAAGTCTGCGCAGCAGCGCTCCCTGGCCACAGCCCGTATCCAACACCGCCCCGCCGGGCTTCAAGTGGCATATATAGCCCGCCAGTATGCTGAAGCGGGAAAGTTCGGAAAGCTCCGCAAGGAAGTCCCACTTCCCGGCAGCATATTGAGCTTCCCAGGTCTGTGCGGACTGCAGCAGGCCATCCGATCGGCGGCCGCGGTCCACGAGCGACTGCAGCCAACGCCCCGCGTGCGCGAGAAGCTTATTCGGGCGCTCGCTTTGGGTGCTCACGGTGCTCGATCCGTGCTTACGGAAGATTCCCGTAATATGCTATCGGTCATGTTGGCGCTTCCCATTCTCTGCTATCACAACGTGGCCTTCGCGCCCCCGCAGGCTCGCTTCAAGCTGCTGTATGTGAGCCCGGACAAATTCGAGCGACAGTTGTGGACGTTGCGCCGTCTCGGACTGCGTGGCGTCTCCACGGGTGAAGGCATTGCGCGGCTGCGCAATGGCACGGCGCGCGGGTGCGTCGCGTTCACCTTTGACGATGGATACGCCGACACGCTCACGGCGGCGGCACCACTCATGAAGCGCTATGGCTTCGGAGCCACCTGTTACGTGGTGAGCGGCGCTCTCGGAGCTTACAACCGCTGGGATGCGCAGTATCTGCAGGAGACAAAACCGCTGATGAGCCGCCAGCAGCTCGATGAGTGGCTGGCTGCCGGGATGGAGGTGGGCTCGCACTCGTGTTCGCATCAGCGGCTGCACGAATTGCCGCCGGATGCGGCGCGGGACGAGATCGCGGAGAGTCGGGTTGCTCTGCGCAACATGCTCGGCGTCCCGATCGACCATTTCGCCTATCCTTTCGGGGACTTCACCGCCGATACCGTCGAGTTGGTGCGGCGCGCCGGCTACACCTCGGCAGTCACGGTCTTGCCCGGTGTGGCGCGGACGTCGGATGACCGCCTGCGGCTGCCGCGAATACTCGTGAATGGCGAGCGCGGCTTGTGGAACTTTCTGCTGCACGTAGCTACTCCTTATGAACGCCTGCACCAGCAACGGCGACGACGCGTTCCCTGAGGGGACGCGCCGCGTCCCCGCTGTGCAATAGCCTTTCGAACGGCTCGGATTGTCCCGACAACTGTGCGTACGTGCCTGCGGGCCCATCGACCATCACGAGCGCAAGCACATTTGCCGGGAGGAACCCGCGGCATTGTCGCGTGTCGAGCAGGCGCCACAACTGCAGCAACAGGCTCATCAGGCGGCGGCACGGCGGCGCCTGCGGCAGGCGTCAACTAGGCGTTGAGGTACGTAGGGACGCAGTGGCGTCTTCACCAGTGCGAGCCACCACAGGGGGCAGCTCCAAGAGTACGGCAGGGCCCGGCACAAAGCGCGCAACATTTGGACGGGGTTGCCGAGCGACGCGTGCCTCGCAGCCAGTGTCAGCGCGTTCCGGGTGCGCTCCGTGCGCAACAACATGCGCCTGTCGGTGTCGACTGTCCCTTGCAACTTCTCCAGAGAGCGATCGCGGCCAGCGAAGGCGATTTCCCAGTTCTGGGTATAATTGGCTTCGTGGCGACGCACTTGCACGAGTGGTTCATCGAGCAGCGCCACATCGCTCACCAACGCCAGCCGTAGCCACAAATCGTAATCTTCGCCGGAGCGAATGGTCTCGTCGAAGCCGCCGACCTTCGCGACCAATTCCCGCGCCGCAAGGACGCTCGGAGTGCGGATCACCACGGGGCCGGTCACGAGGCGCTCGAAGACTGCACCGTCACAGGGGAGCCAAAGCCCGAAAACTGGCTCGGTCAGCGGCTGTCCGGAGCCGTCGATGTGGGAAACCGCGGTGTAACACCAACCGCACATGGGTCGGGAGCGCAGGGTCGCGACTTGCCGTGACAGTTTTTCGGGCGCCCATAAATCGTCGGAGTCAAGGAATGCGAGATATTCGCCTCGCGCTTCGCGCAGCGCAGCATTGCGGACGATGGCAGGGATGCCGGTATGCTCAAGCAACAGCAGCGTCACGCGGCTGTCGGTTTCGAGCGTACGCAAATATGCCCGGGTCTCGGCGTCCGAGCCATCGTCGGCAACGATGAGCTCCCAATCCCGCAAGGTCTGGCGGTAAACGGAGGCCACCGTCGGATGCAGGTACTGCAGGCGCCCGAACGTCGGCAGAATGATTGATACCACTGGCTGCATAGAAGCGCGCACCCGCCCAAGCCCGCAAAGGTAACACTCAGCACTCGACAGTGGGTGTCTGAGATCGATCGAAAGGTTTCTATCACATTGTGGTCGTATCGCGAAAGTCGACGCGCGTCGTACGCCGCGGCGTCGCCGCGGCAAGCGAAGGCCCGCATGGGCATTTTTTCGTGCGTTCCACGGCGTGCGGGACCGGGAGTATAATTAGCGAGCAAATTTAAACGCCGTAGCGACTCACCATGAACTCTTGTTTTGCAGCTGAGCGGTACGACGTAACCCCACTCCCTTTCATCCCGTTCTCAAACACGGGCGGCGAGGCCCTGAATGACAACGGTGTGGTCGCCGGTGGAATTGCCAACTCCGACGGGTCTGTTTCACTCGCGGAATGGTCCAACGGCGTGCTCACCAACTTAGGCGTCCCGCCCGGCCTTCCGAGCCAAGACTTCAATACGCCCCGGGTGTTCGGCATAAACGACTGCGGGGCGGTTGTCGGCACCATCCACACCTCTGCTGGCGACTTACCGTCACGTTGGTTTATATGTGACCGCGGTCGTTTCACCGTCCTACCTCTGGCAGACCCGACGGATCTTGGCGGCGCTGCAATCGGCATCAACAACCGGGGAGAGGTGGTGGGATATGACCATACCTCAAGTAACAGCGTAATAGGGTGGCTTTGGTCCAATGGCGCCTATTCCAGATTGCCCGTATGCGGAACCAGCACGGCCGCACTGGGCATTAATTCCAGCGGTACCATCATTGGCAACCGTAGACTCCGCTTCATCCGGCGTCTTCTCACCTGCCAATTGCGTTGCACGGGCGAACGCGGTTATGTTCTAAGCCACGGCACGACTCAGTACCTGAATGGGTTTGTCTATGCGATAAACGACCTGGGCGAAGCGGCCGGGGGCTCCATCTCAGATGGTCAAGCGATGGCAACTGTGTTCAAGAATGGCATCGCTACCGTGATCCTGAGTTTACCCAGCTCTGCGGTCGGAATAAATTCTGCTGCGAGCGTCGTCGGGTCGTACCAACCCGCTGGTTACAACCGACGACATCTTTTCAGGTGGAGTGCGAGTTCGGGAGCTTTCGACCTGACACCCGACGGCTATCGTTCTGCCGAGGCGGCCGCCATCAACGACCGCGGTGACATCTTGGGCTTCGGAGAGACGGTGGACGGGAAATCCCAGTACTTTTTGCTTACGCCCGATCCCAATGGAGGGTTGACGCCGAAGGCACTTATTACCGCGCCGCCCGCGGGCGCTCGGTAGCGGGCCTTCGCTCGCGTGGTTAACAATGATGTATCCACCGCAACCAAGACTTGCTTACTTCTCTTTTGCATCGGCTGCTCCACCGGGCGCCATTACCTTGACTCTGCGCTGGAACCGGCGCCCCAGGAAGCCGGAGACCCTGCGTCGCAATCCAACGACCGGCAATACCTTCCGACAGTAAATCCGTGTTACCGCGAGTAATGGACTCCATAGCTTGCTTCGATATCGACGTTCGTATCCGAAATGGCTCAGCTGTGTTCCAATGAGCGCCTCCGCAACGAAGATTTCTCGAGATGTCATCTCCCGCTTCCAACGACCGACGTCGGACGGATTCATGTCTCCGCCCAAACCCGAATGAAGTCTCTTTTCCCGAACTGGTATCGCGTTATCCACCTTTCCGTGCCACAGGAGCATCCGATCCTCGAATCTTTCATCGAGAAAGGCACAAATCCTGCGCAGCGTCGCCTCCGGATGTAGCACCAGATCTTCGTAAAGGACACGGAGAATTCGTTCATTGAGCGGCGTCTCGCTGAGCTTCATATCCAACTCGATTGCTCTCAACCACTCCCTCGTATATCCATGCATCCAGGGTCCGTGCCAACCCTGCCTCTGAAAGGACTTCGCCACATCGCGTCCGTCTCGAATTAGATGAATAAACTTTGCATCACCAAACATGGCGGCAAGGGGTGGAACTATTTCGATATAAGCCGGCGTCTTATCCCCCCACCGACTCTTGCCTTCAACCTCCATATGCCATCGATAGACAATCTCCACCAGATCGCGCAAACGTACGCCGCTCAAATTGGCTGCCCGACACCGCACTTCTGCGTCGTCGAGCCCCATATCGGGCCACGTGTAATGGTTGGTCATCACCGAAATAGCGTTACTAATTTCATTCTCATGAAGCAGTCTGTCGAAGGGAAACTTCTCAACCAAGGCGGTGAGGTACCACGTTTCCGAAGGTATAGCGATACGCGAGTGCGAGGCCAACATCAGGCGGAGCAGTGTGGAGCCCGAGCGGCTCGAGCCAACTATGAAGAACGGAGCCACGCTCGACTCCGCGTACGACGACCCCTCACCCGCACTGTGATCTACATGCATGCGCCTAAGGAAACAGTGAATTATGGTCAGCCATTTCAGCGGACCCCGGTCATTCGCCGGAACACCGCCGAACTCTTCAGGAGTCCGTCATAAGTACCGCTGCCGGTGATTCTTCCGTTTTCGAGCTCGAAGATGAGGTCGCATGAGCGCACTGTGGTCATTCGGTGCGCGATGAGAATTGTTGTATATCGGCCGCGCAAACGGCCAAGCGTCGCCATCAGTTCCTGTTCCGTCAGACCGTCCAAAGCATTCGTGGCCTCGTCGAACACAAGGACGGTTGCTTCCCGATATAACGCGCGCGCAATGCCGATTCTCTGCCGCTGGCCGCCGCTCAACTGGATGCCCCGCTCGCCCACCCTATGGTCGTATCCTGCGGGGAGAGTCTTGATGAACTCATCGAGTTGCGCCAGGCGAACCGCTTCCAACAGCCGGTGTCGATTGATATCCGCGGCAGGAATTCCCAATGCGATGTTTTGCGCGATGCTCGAGTCCAGCAAAAAAATATTCTGCGGAACGTAAGCAATCCGGGACTGCCAGGCCGCGCGATTTGACTCGTCGAGCGTGCTCCCATCCACTTCCACGCGTCCCTCAGAAGGCACCAGCAGCCCCACGATCACATCCACCAGAGTCGTCTTTCCCGAGCCGTTGGCGCCGACGATGCCGACCGCAGCACGCGCGGGGACTCGCAGGGATACCCCGCTGAGGGCCCAAGGTTGGTCAGCGGCATAACGAAACGATACTTCTTCGAGCCGGATTTCCTGTTGAGGGCGCACCTGCCAAGCGCAGTCCGTCCGCAAGTTTGCCGGAGGGGTAGTGTGAACTGCAGTTCGAGCTCGCCGCAAATCCGGCGCAATCAGGGCTAGCCCGGCGCGGTCGGCACGAATATTGACGGACGCGGCAAATACCTGCTGCAGGATAGGCAAAAGCCGATACGCGGCAAATGCGAGAAACGTCAATTGTCCCAGCCAGGGGCCAACGCCATCATCGCGGCCGCCGAGCACGAGCGCGAGGCCGACGAGGCCCACCGCAGCAACGCATTCCATGAGGTATCTGGGATTTTCCGCTACGACTTGACTGTGAGCGGCGGCGCGAGAGAAGAACTTGCTGGCTCGCTCGAATCGGCCGCGAAAGAAATTCTGCGCGTGCAGAACGATGATTTCCTTGATGGCGCCGAAGCTCTCGTGGAGGATCTGCGCCTGCTCGATGGCAAAGCGCGACTTGGTCTGTCCAAGTTGCAGCAGCCGATTGCGCAGGACGAAATAGATCAGAGCATAACCACCGGCCAGACCGGCGATGATGACGAGTGCGATCATCGGCTTCAACAGGAGGATTGACAAGATGATGAACGATGCGGTGACCAGATTGGTCACCAGCATGAAGGCATTCCTTAGAATGCCGTTGGCAACCCTCGCGGTCTCGTAGAGTATGTTGTTAAAGAGCGTCGTACCGTTCGCGCGGATGTGAAAAGAGTAGGGGCGCGAGAGATATTCCCCAAACAAGGTGCATTGCATCTCGGTGCCGATCCGCAGCGCCAGGCGGCTCATCGCCAGGGAGCCCAACACGTTGATCAGATTAGCGATCAGCATCACCGCAATGAATGCAATGCCGAGAGCGACGACGAAGCCGCGTTTGCTCGAGAAGCCGCCGTGCGCATACGCCCAGTGGAGCAATGCGTTGTGATCGATGAGTTCCGGCTGACCGAGTACCGCAAAAAAAGGACCAATCGCCGCGATCCCGCTGACGGTCGAAAAGGCCATCGCCATCGAGACAATCTGCATTGTGAGGATGCCGCGCCTCTGCTTCGGCGTCAGAATACCCCAGAAATCGGCAAATAGAGTCATGAAGCTACCTGAACTCCGGCTGCGCGGGCAGCCACATGTTACTGCCCGACGTTGAAACCGATTCGGCAACATCGACGAGCGTGGGCCACTCGTTGAGAAGGTGCGCCGCTGAACGTCCCTGAGGGTCGTTGAAAAAACCGATCTGAACGACGTGCGGCATCTCTCGCGACCCAATCTTCACAGACTCATGACGCGCGGATCCCAATGGCGGATGAGTCTTCTCGAGACGCGAAGCTCCCAGGGGTGATCGTATCGTTGCAGCCGATAGCGCCACGACGCCATCGCTCGCAGAGCGGACTTTCCCCAGGCGGACGCGCGGATGTCCATGATGGTCGGGTATCTGCATCCCAAGACGGTCGTGAAATCGACGATTCGCCGCCGAAGACGCGCGGACAGCCAGGGTGCATCCTGGTGGCACCAGTAGTCCACCCATCGTGGTTCGGCCCAGTCGTCCGCCGTTCTTGGGAACACCACAGGCCGGCCGGCACAATCGCGAAGCTCGCCTCCCATCCGTGTCGAAGCCGCCTTCATGTTGTCGTGTTGCCGGGGCAGCGGCGTGTAGATGTAGATCATGACCTCCGTGGCGGGGTGCATTCGTTTGATCATGCGGATGAACTCAAAGGTCTTCTCGGTCTCCCCCTCCGGGTCCTGCGGCGGCGCCAGCATGAAGGACAGCTCCGGAACCACACCATGAGCACGGCATTTTTCGACGGCTTCCAAAGTCTGATCGCGGCTGGTGCCTTTGCGGATATCGTGCAGCAGCCAATCGCTGGGAGACTCCGCTCCGATGTAAGCCATGCGAAGCCGGCTTTTCCTGACCAGCGCCCAGGAGGCCTCGGATAAATTCACCAGGGCGTCGGACCGTGCAAAGCACCACCACGGCAGCTCGAATTTCGCCAGTACTTCGAGCAGCGGCACCATGTCGACTTCGCGATCGAAGAAATTGTGGTCATAGAATTGGATTCCATTCATGCCGAACCGGTCCTTCATGAAACCAAGATCGTGCTCGAGCCTTGCGGCCGTGGGTAACGCCATCTTGCCGCGAAACATCGTTGCGACTCCGCAGAAGGTGCAGCGAAATCGACAGCCCAAGGCGGCCTGATAGCCGATGGTGCGCGATCCGAGATAGGTCTTGGTCAGGTATTGCCGAGGGTTGTCCAGCCTGTCATAGGGAAGCATTCGGGCGAGGCTCGCATTGGAGAACTTGCGGTCCTGGTTCTGCACGATCCGGCCGCCGAGCCGCCAAGTCAGCCCGGCAATCGAATCCAATCTGTCCCGGCACCCGGCAAGCGCATCGAGAAGCTCAACGATCGTGTCCTCTCCCTGCCCCCTGACGGCGTAGTCGACGTAGGGCGCGTTCAGGGCCGCGTCGGGACAGACGGTCGGGAAAGCGCCGCCCCAGATGATGGGCACGGTCGGCGCTCTCTCGCGGATCGCCCTCGACACGGCGATGGCCGATAGCAGCTGCGGCCCTCCCATGACGGTAACGCCCACGGCGCCGACGGAGCCGTCACTGACGGCGCGCACGGCCGTCGAGATGAAGTCGCGATCGACGTTGCCGTCGATGATCGTCGATGGGTGCTTGCCCTCGAGCGAGGCGGACAAGCTCAGAATCGCGAGAGGGAACCGTGCGTGGCGATGCGATGTGATCGTCGGATTGATGAGAAGAACACGTTGCGACGCCGTCATGGTGACCTCGGAGCCGGGACCATCCGGCGCATCAGGCGGAAATCCGTGCCGGTTGGGGCACATGCCGTTCTCTGCGGCATCGCTGGTACGAGCCTGAAGATCGCCAACTTTTCGTTGACGAACCGGCGCTCAGCCAGCACCGAAATGTCGAAATCATGCTGGCGAAATGCTTCGAGAAAAACCTGCCCGTCGCCGAAAGTGGACAAAAGCACGAGCGCAATCCCGGCGGGCTTCAAGTGAGCGCCGAGACCGGCGGTGAACCGCTCCGCGACGTCATTCGAGCGCCATGCGCGGTCGCGGTCGTCTTTCGGCGCGCCTTGCACGAACGGCGGGTTGAACAGGATCAGGTCGAAGCGCTCCCCGGGCACGGGCGCGAACAGATCTCCGTGCCGCACTTCGATCTTGTGCTCCAGATGATTCAGGACCGCGTTGAGGCCGGCGCAGCGAACCGCAGCTTCGTTGATATCCACCGCCACGACGCGGCGTGCATGCTTGGCGGCAAATACCGCGCAGACGCCGGAACCCGTGCCCATATCCAGCACTTCCCAATCTTGCTGCACGAGCCTCGCATCGATCTGCGACGCAAAGAACTCACCGGTACGAGGCACTTTGGGATTGAACACGCTGGGGGTGACGACAAAGGGTATGCCAAGCACCC